>Ga0193752_1001588_pt1 | contig 18634 bp, 20 predicted proteins | sample H1c1metaG_FD_144924 | JGI IMG/M metagenome (GOLD analysis project Ga0193752, IMG submission 144924) | Soil microbial communities from a riparian zone of the East river system, Colorado, United States - H1c1 | ecosystem: Environmental > Terrestrial > Soil > Riparian zone | place: USA: East River...
GCACGGTGCGGCTTCGCCGCGTAGCGCAGCGGGTTGTAGACATGCGTGACCGGCGCCGCGAAGCGCATACGGTCGAGCTCGTTGCTCAGCGCCTGCGCCGCGCGCCACAAGCGTTCATCCAGCGTCATGGCAGCGTTTCTAGCGCGCAAAGGCGCGTGCTGTGCTGACAATGTGCGTGCGCGGCCTTCAGCGCAGAGAGTGTTCCTTCCAGGTGACGTGCCGGGGCGGCTCGGCTAGCTTCATCGAGCATGATCCCTTTGCTTCGTTCGAGACCTTTGCGCCCGGCCGCGCTGAGCATTTTATGCGTCGCCGTGTTCGCTGAGGGTGACGGCGGCATGGACAGCGGCCAGTTCGGCAATCCCGATCCCAACGATCGGCTCGATGCGAGCTTCGCCGACTACGACGCCACCACCAATCCCGACGCGTTCTTCGTGAACGATCCGCCGCCGCCGTACTGCGGGCCCGACGACATGCACATGGTCGATACGCCGACCGGTTCGCTGGCGTGTCCGAGCGACAAGAACCGCGAAGGCTGCCCGTGTCCGGAGGACGGCATGCAGGCGCCGTGCTGGCCGGGCAAGCGGCTCAACCGCGAGCACGGCATCTGCCAAGACGGCACCGCGCTGTGCACCGACACGATCGAGTTCGGTCTGCGCTGGGGCGCTTGCGAGGGCTACGTGCTGCCGGTCGAAGGTGCGACCTCTGGGCCCGAGGCGTGCGACTGCTTCTCGTCCGGCATGTGGAAGCTGAGCAATCTCTCGCCGTGCATTTACCGCGGCGTCGATACTTGGCTGTACTCGAGCAAGCTCAACGAAGACGGCACGCTCGACTGCGGCATCGCCAGCGAGCCGCCGGCGATGCCCGACGGCATCTGGAGCACGAGCACGTTGAACGTCGACTGCGCAGGCCAGTTCACGTTGTGCTTCACGATCAAGGCCGGCGACGTGAGCAACCCGAGCCCCGATGACTGCGTCGTGATGGAGACCTGCCACGACGTGTTCTACGAGGAAGCGCGCGTCGAACAGACGCTGCCCGACCTGCCGTCGTGGCGCTCGCTCGATAACGACTGCGCAGCGGACTTCGACATGCGCGGTGGCTACGGCGAGATGAGCGTGCTCGGCGAGAGCATCGAGTGCGATGAGATCGACGACGGCACAGGTGGCCGCTACGTCTTCCACCGCACGAACTACTGCCCGCCGAGCTGTCAGATGACACCGACTGCTCCTGGGTGCAGGGAATGTCGCACCGGTGGATCGGGTGAGTTCTAGACCGCGCAGAACGTTGTCCCCAGGTGTGATTGACTTCGCTGCGCGCTCGCAGCATTTCCTAACTCATGGTTGTGGGGACGACCGGGTGCTCTAAGCAGCGCGCACGCGCGCGTACGGTGTGGCTCTTATCGCTGGTGCTCGCAGGCTTCGCCACGAGCGCGTGTGCTTCGGGAGCGTCCAAGGCTGACGACATCCCGCTCGCCGGTGACTTAGCGCCAGGCGGCACTGGCGGGATCGGCGGCACGATGGACGCTGGCAGCGGAGGCATGGCCGCGATCGGCGGGAGCTCGGGCAGCGGTGGAACCGGCGGCGTGGCCGGGATCGCAGGTGTTGGAGGCGCAAGCGGTCAAGCAGGCACGAGCGGTGAGGGCGGTGCGGCCGGCGAGGGCGGCACCGCCGGCGAAGGCGGCGCGAGCGGTGAAGGCGGGACAGCAGGCGAGGGCGGTGAAGGCGGTACGGGCGGCGAAGGCGGCGCCGCCGGCGAAGGCGGCGCGAGCGGCGAAGGCGGCGCGAGCGGCGAAGGCGGCGAAGGCGGCATGATGAGCGGCGCGGGCGGCACCGCGGGATCGACGCCCGAGCCTGGCTGCACTGACACGATGCGCAATGGCGACGAGACGGACGTCGATTGCGGCGGCGGCACCTGCCCGCCGTGCGGCGAAGGCCAAGACTGCGAAGACGATGACGACTGCGAGAGCGGCGATTGTCGCCTGCTCTTCGACACCTGCGACGATTGAGGCGCTGCTACTCGGCGGCTTGCTCGCCGCGCACGGTCTGCTCGGTCGTGGCAGGCGCGCTGTCGTCGATCACGTGCAAGTCGCGCGTTGCCGGCCCGGTGATCACGCGACCCTTCGGATCGAAGCGCGCGCCGTGGCACGGGCAGTCCCACGAGCGCTCGGCGGCGTTCCAGTGCACCGGCCCGCCGAGGTGCGTGCACACCGCGGCGCATTCGTGCACGACGCCCGCTTCGTCGCGATACTGCGCGATGCGCCTTAGCCCGCGCCGCACGATCATGCCTTCACCCGGCGCCAGCTCGTGCGGCTCGGTGCGCTTGTCGATCGCGCTGGTGATGTACGCGCCGTAGCTGACCGCGACGTTGAGGTTCTCGCCCGCGGCGCGGCCTTGCATCATCTTGCGTGAGGGCTCGTACAGATCATCGAAGTCGGTGCGCCGGCCGAGGATCCGTTCGCTCAGCATGCTGCCGGCAAGCGCGCCGTGGGTGATGCCGTTGCCGGAGTCGCCGGTCACGATCAGCACCCGTTCGGAGCTGCTCGGGTTGCGCCCGATGAACGCCAAGCTGTCCATCGGCTCCCAGACTTGGCCGGACCAGCGCTCGAGCACGCGGCTCGCTTGCGGAAAGTGGGTGCGCGTCCAGGCTTCGAGTCGCACCCACGCTTGCTCGGGCTCGCTCGACTGGCCGACCTTGTGATCCTCGCCGCCGACGATCAGCACGTCATCATCGCCGGCCACGCGCACGTAGTGGTACGGCTCAGCGGTGTCCCAATACAACGCGCGCTCGATCGAGCCGCGCTCGATCGCAAACGCCATCGCGTACGAGCGATACGCGGCTTGCTTGGTGTGCATGGTGACGATGTCGATGATCGGGGTATTGGTCGCGATCACGACGTGGTCGGCCTGAAACGTGCGGCCGCCCTCGATGTGCACAGTGATCGGTGAGGCGTCGTCGATCTTGGTGACGGCGGCGTCGAGCACGAACCGGCCGCCGTTGCCTTGCACGGCGTGAGCAAGGCCGCGCGTATACGCCAGCGGGTCGATCTGGGCTTGGTGCTTGAAGCGCAGCACCGTACCGGCTGCGAATGACAGCGGTGCGTCGGGGATGGCTTCCACGATCAGCCCGGCGCGGCGTGCTGCGGCCAGCTCCTTCTCGAGCTCCTCGTGCTGCTCCGCCTGATTTGGATCGCCGGCGAACAGGTAGCCGTCCACGCGCGCGAAGCCGCACTCGATGGCTTCGCGCTGCACGATCGCTTCGATGCTCGAGATGGCGTGCTCATGGCTGGTCGCGGCGAGCTTCGCGCCTTCCTGGCCGTGCAGCTGCTCGAGCACGTAGAAGCGGTCGTCCAGAGCCGAGCAGACGTGCGCGGTCGAGCGGGCCGTCTCGCCGCGCGCGATCCGCCCGCGGTCGATGACCAGCACCGACTTGCCGGCGATGGCGAGGTGGTACGCGGTGGATAACCCCGCGATCCCCGCGCCCACCACGATCACGTCGACCTTCTCGCCGCTCGTTGCCTCGGATTCGAGATCGGGCGCTTCGGCCCTGACGTTTGTGACCCATAAGGAACGACTGGCGCCGCTGGTTTCGCGAGGATCGTACATGCCCGCGATTCGCTGCGAGCCGTGTGCCAGCGCGCTGCTCGAGGAACTGCGCGGCCGCGCCGGCATGACTGCCCCAGCCGTGGCGAGGACGCTCTCGAGTATGCTCCGGCGATGCCTTACGCGATCGAGCCACCGATCGAGCCGATGCTGGCCAAGCTGTCCGAGTCGCTGCCACCCGCGGATCAGATGCTGTTCGAGCCGAAGTGGGATGGCTTTCGAGCGATCATCTTCCGGCGCGGTGCTGAGCTGTACATCCAGAGCCGCGACCTGAAGCCGCTCGATCGGTACTTTCCCGAGCTGCACGAAGCGTGTCTGCGTGAGCTCCCGGACGACTGCGTGGTCGATGGCGAGATCGTGATCGTGTCGCCGCGCGGTCTCGACTTCGATGCGCTGCAGATGCGCCTGCATCCCGCGGCGTCGCGCGTGGCCAAGCTGGCGCGCGAGATCCCGACCTCGTTCGTGGCCTTCGATCTGTTGGCGCTCGACGGTGAAGACTTGCGCGGCTTGCCGCTGCGCGAGCGGCGGCAGCGCCTGGAGCGCGCGCTCGGCGCAGCGAAGCCGCCGGTGCACGTCACGCCAGTGACCGAGGATCGCGGCCTCGCCGCCGAGTGGCTCGAGCGCTTCGAAGGCGCAGGCCTGGACGGCGTGATGGCCAAGCCGGCTGGCGGCAGCTACGAGCCCGGTAAGCGCGCGATGCTCAAGATCAAGCACGCGCGCACCGCGGACTGCGTGATCGCGGGCTTTCGTTGGCACAAGCAAGGCCCGGGCACGCTCGTCGGCTCGTTGCTCCTCGGCCTGTATGACAGCGCAGGCAAGCTGCAGCACGTGGGTGTCACGTCATCGTTCACGATGGCAAAGCGCAAGCAGCTCGCGGAGGAGCTGGCGCCGTTGCGCGACAACGCGCTGGCCGAGCATCCGTGGCGCGAGTGGGCGAGCGCGGAGGCCGAGTCGTCGCGCATGCCGGGCGGGCACAGCCGCTGGAGCGCGGGCAAAGATCTTTCGTGGGAGCCGCTGCGCATCGAGCGGGTGTGCGAGGTAAAATACGATCACATGCAAGGCGATCGCTTTCGCCACGCGGCCGTGTTCCTACGCTTCCGTCCCGACAAGCCGCCGAGCGCATGCGGCTACGACCAACTCGAGGTCACGGTCCCTTACGAGCTGGCGAGCGTTTTCTCCGCTTAATATCGGGGGAACGTGCGCCGTTCCCCCGCCCGCTGGGCAAAGCCCATCGGGGCCCACCCCTTCACGAGGGTCGCTTCGCTCCCTTTCGATTCTTCTTGCCGCCGTCTTCGCTGTCGGGCCAAACGACGCCCGCCCAAGGATCGTAGTTAGGATCGAGCGCTTCTTGCGGCGGTCGCTGGTCTTCCGGGACGTGTTGCAGGTTGACGCGGATGCGTGTCCACGTGCTCGAGCGGCCGCGCATCGCGTCGACCAATACGTCGGCGGGCTGCAAGTGCGCGGCGGCTTCCGAATGGCGGGCCTTCCAGCGCTCGAGGCCAGCGAGCGCTTCGTCTTTGTGCGCTGCGCGCGCGATCTCGAGCAGCGGAAACTTCGGCGTGCGCTTGCCGCCCGCTTTTCGTGCGCGCGACGGCTGTACGCGCGCGGGCTCGCCTTCTTGCTTCTTGTAGTGCGGCGGCCATGGCGCATCGCCCAGCCCTTCGCGCTCTTGCTTGGCCGACAGCTCGAGCAACGCGTCGAGCGGATAGCTCTGGTCGTCCATTGCAGCGTGCCGATCGCCGAGCTCGGCGAAGCGCTTCGGCATCGTGTGCAGCGTGAAGTCTGCCGGATCGCAGGCCTCGAGCTCCTCCCACGTGACCGGCGCAGACACCCGCGCGTCGGGCAGCGGCCGCACCGAGTATGCGCTCGCTACGGTGCGGTCCTTGGCGTTTTGGTTGTAGTCGAGGAACACGCCATGGCGCTCTTCCTTCCACCACTTGCTGGTCGCGATCGCCGGCGCGCGGCGCTCGACCTCGCGCGCGATCGCGAGCGCGGCGCGCCGCGTCTGGTCGAAGTCATAGCGGCGCTCGATGCGCACGATGACGTGAATGCCGCGCGAGCCCGACGTCTTCGGAAAGCCGTTCAGCCCCAAGTCGGCGAGCGTCGCGCGTACGACCTGCGCGACCTCGCGCAGCTGCGGCCACTGCACACCCGGGACCGGATCGAGATCCACGCGCAGCTCGTCGGGGTGATCCAGGTCGTCCGCGCGCACCGGGTGCGGGTGCAGCTCGAAGCACGCGAGGTTCGCGAGCCACGCCAGCGCCGCAGCGTCGCGCGGCACGACCTCTTCCGCGGTGCGGCCTGAAGGGAACTTCAGCTCGACCACCTCGATCCAATCGGGTCGTGAGTCGGGCGCCCGCTTTTGATAGAACATCTCGCCGCTCAGGCCGTTGGGGCGGCGCACCAGCACGTTCGGTCGCCCGCCCGCCCCGCGCAGCGCGCCATCCGCGACCGCGAGGAAGTAGCGCACCAGATCCAGCTTGGTGACGCCGGCCTCGGGGAACAGCAGCTTACTCGGGTTGCTGATCGAGACCTCGCGGCCCGCGACCGTCACGACCTCGGCGTTTTCTTTGCGTGCCGCCATGCGCGTCTGCTCGCTGGCATAACGCATGCTTCGCGACCGACCAAGAAATGGCTGCAAGCAAGCTCGAAACGTATCAAAAGAAGCGCGATTTCAGCCGCACGCGCGAGCCGAGCGGCGCGGCCAAGAAGCGCGCGCGCCGTAAGGTCAAGCGGCTCTCGTACGTGGTGCAAGAGCACCATGCCCGCCGTTTGCACTACGACTTTCGGCTCGAGCTCGATGGCGTGCTGCTCAGCTGGGCGGTGCCGAAGGGCCCGAGCCTCGAGCCGGGCGTGAAGCGGCTCGCCGTTCAAACCGAGGATCATCCGCTCGAGTACGGCAGCTTCGAAGGCGAGATCCCCAAGGGCGAGTACGGCGGCGGTACGGTCAAGATCTGGGATAAGGGGGTGTGGGCGCCGCTCGGCGACGCGCACGATGGGCTCGAACGCGGTCGCCTGACCTTTGTGGTGTACGGGGAAAAGCTGCGGGGCGGCTTTCACCTGGTGCGATCGGCGAGCACCGGCAAAACGTCACGCCGCAAGGCGCCCGCCAACTGGCTCTTGATCAAGAGTCACGACCGGCAGTAGCCGTTCGCGTAAACCGCGGGCGCGTGATCAACGGCCGCGCGACGCGAGCCGCGACGTCGACATTGTCCGCGAACCAGCCGAGCTGCGCTTCGGCTTCTTGCACGAGCGGCTCGCGCCGGCGCAGCCAGTCGTCGGTCCACTCGAGCAGCTCGAAGTCGCCTTCACGTTGCGCCAGCTGGTTGATCAGCCTCACCAAGTCGACGCCATGCTTCATGCCGAGCAGCGTTCCGCGATAGGACTGCTCGCTGCTCAGCAAGCGATCGAGGACGAGATCGCGGGTCGTCGAGAACACTACGCCGACCACCGCGCCGGCGATGCTCAGCGGCAGCTCCCAGCGCTTGGTGTGCTCCATCATGCTCTTGAGCGACTCGTCGGCGTGCCCAGCGGCGGTCAGGAGCACCCGAGCAGGCGGCACCTCACCCAAGCGCTCGGCTTCGCGCCGGCAATGTAAGCGCGCGGAGGTCTCGGTCTGAAACAGCTCGCGACCCAAGCGGTGCAGCAACTTGCGCCGAGAGCGTTGATCCTCGGTTTCGATCCCTTTGGCTTCGGCGACGTGCTCGTGCGGCCCGTGGCCTGGAGCGTCGCTGGCGGGAAAGGACTCCCAACCTGCCTCATCGACCTTGTCCCATGTGCCGCTCTCGTGCGCCCCTTGAACATCGTCGGGGGGCTCGGGATTCGGTCGATGATCGGCTTGGTGTTTTGCCATGAGCGCGAGAGCTGCAAGAAACTCGCCCATCGCACCGCCGTGTTTGTGGGGTGCCATCGGGGCGATTCGCAGCGCATGCGTCAGCGCCGCTCGGCGCGCCTGCTTGGCAGACCGCTTGCAGCCAACAGCCTGCAATCCACCGAGCCCGGCTCGGTCCAAGGAGAAAACTATGACGACGACGCGAATCGCCTTCCTGACCGGTGCGTGCTGTGTGCTCGCGCTGACCGCGTGCAATCGCGACGAGATCGAGCCTTCCGACGAGGAGCTCCGAAAAGGGGAGCTGCCTGCCGAGGTAGCAGTGCGCGAACGCAACGCAGCCGAGGAGCGGGCAGAGCAGCAAGGCGTCGTCGCCGCGAAGCCCGAGAGCACGCCGGCGGAAGCGACCAAGATGGAGGCGACGCGGGTTCAAGACACGACGAACAACACCGTCGCTGCCGCGAACCCGACGCTGCGCCGTGCTGAGGCTGATCTGGACACGGTGAACGGTACGGAGCTCGACGTGAACGCCGTCTTCGAAGAGCGCGCCGACGGCGTTGCCGTGCTCGTCAACATCGAGGACGGTAAGCCCGGCACGCGCAGTGTTCGCATCTACGAGCGAGAGAGCTGCGACGACCTGGATAAGAAAGGGCTCGGTAAGCCGCTCAATGCAGCGATCAAGAACGGCAATCTCGGCAGCGTGACGATCGATGAGAGCGGCTCGGGCAAGCTCGAGGCCAAGGCGCCGAGCTCGACGCTCAAGCCCGACGATAAGGCTTCGCTGCTCGGCAAGACGATCGTCGTGCAAGAGCGCAGCGACGGCGATTCACCCAAAGGAGCAGGTGCAGCGATCGCGTGCGGCGTGATCCGGCTCGACGAGGGGCTCGCCGACAAAGCCGGCCGGATGACAGCGCCGGCGCGCTGAGGACGACTCAGCATGGCCGCGCTGCTGATCAACATCGACGTGCCCGAGCTCGAGCCGGCGATCGCGTTACACGCGCGCGTTCGGCTTGCAGCTCGGCCGTCGGATGGGCACGGCGTGTGTCTGTTGCAGCTCAAGCCCCGCGGCTACGACGCGATCGCGACCTGACGCGAAGCAGCATGGCCAGCGCGATCGCGGTCCACGCGAGCGCGCCCGATGTCGCCGGTGACGTCGAGCGCGCCGCGATCCGGCAGCCGCAACCTCCATCGCTCGAGCTACTGCCGGCGCCGCCCGCTCCACCGTTGCCCGACGTCGGGCCTGCGTCCACGTCCGGTCCTTCGCCGCCCGAGCTGCCGGCGGTTGCGCCGACGCCACCGCTTGCCGCTTCGCCGCCTGCGCCGCTCGCGTCCCCGCCTTCGCCGCCCATACCGCCGGTGCCTGCGACGACGCCGGCATCCGGCGGCGTGCTCGTATCGCCCTTGGGCGCTTCGGCCAGCGTCCAGCCAGGATTGCCGTCGGCATCGAACGCATACGCGCCGACGTCCGCGACGCCGTCGCGGGCGGTGCCGTTGAAGTCGTCGGTCACGACGTGCATCGCTGCGCCCGCGCCGATCAGCGCCGAGCCCGCCTTCGGAAACACATCGTTGGGCACGCTGTTATCGAAGCGCGCGTTCACGAAGTCGCTGGCCAGCGAGCCCGTGACGATCGAGCCCGCGCTCATCGGCTCGACGCCGCCGACGCCCACGTTGCCCGCGATCACCAGGCCACCGAGCTCGCCGCTCACCCGAATCGCGGAGCCAGCTTGCGCGTACACCGCGTTGTTCGCGATCACGACCGAGCCGGTGATGTCGCTCGCGCTGATCGCGTCGTTCGTCGCGTGCAGAATCGTGTTGTGCACGACCACCAGGTTGTCCGGTGCGCCGGATTGATGCGACTGCATCGCGATGCCGTTGCTGCCGGAGCCGAGGATGACGTTGTTGCGGATGATCGCATCCGCCGCCGATTGGATGCCGTGATCGCCGCACGCCCACATCACGTTGCGCTCGATCACGTTCGGCGCGCCGTTGCCCACGGTCGAGTACGTGAGAATGCACGGGTAATTGGTGTCGTGGATGACGTTGTCGCGGACGATGTTGTTGTAGCTGCCCTCTTTGATCTCGATGCCGTCGCCTTGCTCGACGGTGGGGCCATTGGTGTGGTGGATGTAGTTGCCCTCGATCAGGCTGTCGAACATCTGGCAGGCGTTCTCGTTGCAGCCGAGATACATGCCTTCGCCGGTGTTGTTGGTGTGATGGATGTGGTTGCGCAGGATCCGCAGCGCTTCGTATTGGCCGCCGCTGTTCGCGCTCAGCGCGACGTCGCCGGTGTCGTGGATCTCGCATTCTTCTACGGTCAGAAAGCGTGCGCTGACCAAGCGCAAACCGTGGGAGCCTCCGGTGATCTCGAGCCCGCGGAACACCAAATACTCGCCGTCGTCGACGTCGATCACGTTCTGATCGGCTCCGGCGCGGCTGAGCACCGGCGTCTCGCCATCGGCCGCGCGGACGATGATCGGCGCCGCTTCGGTGCCATGCACGCTGACCCCGAAACGATCGGTGAGCTCGTACGTTCCGCCGGCGAGCACGAGCTCGTCGCCCGGCTGAGCGCCGTTGATTGCGCTCTCCACATCGTCGCCTGGAGACAGCTCGACGACTTCTGCGAGCGCTCTCTCACGTACGGACAGCGCGCCTAAAAACACCAACAGCCCAAGAGCTAAACGCATGCTTCGAAGAATGCATGGCATGCTCGGCAATTGCATGGGGAACAATCGCAGAGCTCTTTGGGGACTCGCGTTCGCATCTATCTTAGTCGCATGCAGCAGCGGCGATGACGAAAGCTCGGAGGCCCTCGATGCCGCAACGCAGGCGGGCGACGGTGGTGCGGGCGCTGCCGCAGGCGAAGGTGGAGAAGGTGGAACGGCCGGCGTCGCGGGTGAGCCGAACGCGGGCAGCGGCGGTGCGCCGGAAACCGATTCCGGCATCGACGCGAGCGAGCCGCTCGAAGACGCGGCGGTCGACGAGAGCGATGCCGCCGTTGTGATGCACCCGCGGCTCATGGAGCTCGCTGACGAGACGGCGATCGACCTGGGCGAGTTCGATTGCCGAGCCCCGACCGACGAGAACGAAGGCCAGTGTCGCGCGGTCACCGATTACAGCGGTCTGGTCTACGACGACGTGGGCCATCAATTCTTGATGTTCGGTGGCGGCCACGCGACGACGATGACCGACACGATCTTCGCGTTCGACCTAGACGACTCGCTCAGCTGGTCCGAGCTGTACGAGCCGACGCCGTGCGATCAGATGATCGCGAGCAACCTCGACGCCGAGCTGGGCGCCTGGAACATGGGCGCTTCGGGCCCATATCCGCGGCCGCTGTCGATCCACTCGTACGACCTCAACGCGTTCGCACCCGATCAGAACGAATTCATCTTGATCAGCCGCAGCTTCACTGGCGGGTATTGCAACACCGTCGGCAACGACGTCGGCGGTCCGATCGCGCACTACGGTATGGCGAGTGGCGCGTGGTCGTTCAGCGACGCGGAGCCTTCGCATACGATCGCTTCATCGGAGCGCGATCCCGTGAGCGGCTTGATCGTCGTCCTCGGCAGCGACGGTTTGAAGCTCTATGACCCGATCGCACGCCGCTACACCGACGAGATCGAAACGGTCGCGAACGCGCAGGGCGGGACGTTCGACATAAACAGCCTCGGCTACGCGAACCACATGGTGTACTTCCCGCCGAACGACACGTTTTACTACTTCATGCGCGGCCAGCCGGTCGAGGTCATCGCGCTGAAGCTCGACCGCGCGGCGCCGGCGAGCTCGACGCTCGAGCTCGTCGCCAGCGAGGGCACCTCATCACCGCACGAAGAGCCGGGCTACGACTACGACGCGGTGAACGAGCTGATCGGCGGCGGCGTGCATAACGACAACTTCTACACGTTCGATCCGTTGACCAGCAGTTGGTCGCAGCACGCGATCCAAGGCGCCAGCCCCGGCACGCAAGCGTTCCACGCGCTGGGCTACGACCCGGTCAACAACGTGTTCGTGTTCCGTAGCGACGCCAGCACCGGCCAGCACACCTGGGCGTTCCGGCTTCGTAACGCTCCCTAACGCAGGCTCCGTGGCGGAACGCGGCTTGCAGACTCCGCGCGCCATGCTGATCGCCAGCGATCCATTGCCGCCCATCGAAGAGCCACCCACGCGCGAGCCGGCGCGCAAGGACCCGCCGCCCGGCGAGCATCCGCGCCGTGATCCCAACGAGCCGCCGGGTGACGATCCACCGCCCGGCGAGGAGGAGCCGGCGCGACCCCAAATCATTCCGCCCGGCACGCCGTTCATCAATGGTCGGCGATCGGACCTCACTTGAGACGTGTTGCCGCAGCCGTGCGAGGCGCGACGGCCGCTGCAACCTGGTGCGCGGCTTGCGTATCCGAGGCGCGTGACCAGAGCATTGCCCTTTCATCAGCGTACGAGCGTGCGGGTCACCGTCGCGCTGATCGTCGGCGTGGCCATGACCGCGCTATGGACGTTGCTCGGGCCGCAGATTGTCCCGACGCTCGAGCGCTGGCTGCGCGTGCTCGGGCCCTTTTTGCCACTCGGCTTCGTGCTCGCAGGCGCGCTCGCGATCGCGATCTGCGCGCCGGCGAGCTTGCTCTACGTCACCGGCGGCATGCTGTTCGGCTTGTGGCGGGGCGTGCTGCTTTGTAGCTGCGCGGCGATGCTCGGCTCCACGGTCGCGTTTCTGATCGCGCGCTCGGTGTTCGGCGAGCGTGTCGGCCGCTTGTTCGCGAAGAGCGCGCGGCTCGACCGCTTCGAGCACGCGCTGTCCGAGCACGGTACGTGGCTGGTCACGCTGCTGCGCTTGTCGGTGATCGCGCCGATCGGACCGATCAGCTACGCGCTCGGGGTGATGCGCATCTCGCTGCGGAGCTTCTTCATGGCGATGCCCGCCGTCGTGCCGTCGGTGCTGGTCTACGTGTATGCCGGCCACATCGCGCGCGGTCTGATGAATGGCAACGGCTCGCGCCAACCGTGGGAGTGGGCGCTGCTCGCTCTCGGCTTTCTCGCCACCGTGCTGGTGACGATTTGGGTGGGCCGAGCGGCACAGCGCGCGCTCACCGCTCCGCGAACGGCATGAACGAAAGACACCATGATGGATGCCCTGCTGCAGCTCCAACCTCCGCGCGCGCACGATGATCAAGGCGAGCTGCGCCGCGTCGGCGTCGAGATCGAGGTGCTCGATCTCACGATGGAGGGCGCGAGCGTCGTCCTGATCGAGCTGTTCGGCGGCCGCGGCGTCATGGACAGCGAGTACCAGATGAAGGTCGTCGACAGCGCGCTCGGCACGTTCGGCGTCGAGGTCGACTCGAGCCCGCTTAAAGCGATCGGGAAAAAGCGCAAGCGCAAGCGTGTGCTCGGAGCCTGGGATCAGATTCGGGAGAAGTTCTTCGGAATCTGATCCGAGTATGTGACCCCGACCGAAATCGTGACCGCGCCGCTCTTGCCCGAAGATCTCGTCGAGATGGATCGTTTGACCGAGGCACTGCGGCGCGCTGGCGGCGTCGGCACCGAAGCGTCGGTCGCGTACGGCATCGGCGTGCACCTCAATCCCTCGGTGCCGTCGTCGAGTCCGCGCGTGCTTCGCGACTACATTCGGGCTTTCGTGTTGCTCTATCCATGGCTGGTTCGCGCGCTGCACCCCAACATCTCGCGCCGCTTTCTGCGCTTCATCGCGCCGTACCCGGCGAGCTATGCGCGGCTGGTGCTCGATCCGAGCTACGCGCCGAGCCTGTCCGATCTAATCGACGACTACCTGCGCCACAACCCGACCCGCAACCGCGGCCTGGACTTGTTGCCGCTGTTCGCGCATCTCGATCGCGCACGCGTCGAGCGCGTGATCGACGACAAGCGGGTGAGCGCGCGCCCGACGTTTCATTTCCGCATGCCCGATTCGCGCGTGGACGACCCTTGCTTCCGCATCACCGATCAATGGCGGGCATGGCTCGAGGTCGAGCGCCTGGTCGCGGACACGGCGCGCCTCGAGCAGCTGAGCCGCGGCGTTTTCGACGCGCTGCGATCGCCTTGGGCAATCGTGCGCAGGCGGCCTTTCTTCGTGCAGCCGGCGCAAGGTGCGCCGTGAGCGCGCCCGTGATCGCGGTGACCGGGCCTCGGCGCAAGGGCTGGCTCGGCTGGTCGGGCGCTTGGCTCGCGCTGCGGCGCGCGGGTGCTTCGCCGCGGCGCGTGCGCCCGCCGTACGACGGCGCTCAGCTCGACGGGATCAGCGGCGTCGTGATCGGTGGCGGCACGCACGTCGAGCCCACGCGCTACGACCAGCAACACTTGCAGGACTATCTCTACGACCGCGAGCGCGATGAGCTCGAGTGGCGGGTGCTCGGCTATGCGATGGAGCACCGCTTACCGCTCCTAGGGATCTGCCGCGGCGCGCAGGTGCTCAATATCTATTGCGGCGGCTCGCTGTTTCAGGATCTCGTCAAGGACCTGCCCGGCATCACGCTGCGCGACTCGTACATGGCGAGCAAGCGCATCGCGATCGAGCCGCACAGCATGGTGGCTTCGGTCATGGGCGTGGACGCGCTCCACGTCAACAGCTTGCATCGCCAGGGCATCGATCGCCTGGGTCGCGGGCTACGCATCGCCGCGCGCGACGATCACGGCATCGTGCAAGCGATCGAATGGAACGCGAGCGAGTCGGCCGACCGCTTCGCGATCGGCGTGCAGTGGCATCCGGAGTATCTGCCGCTGCGGCCGGCGCACCAGCGGTTGTTCGGAGCGCTCGTCGAGGCGGCACGCGTTCGCGTACCGGTCTCGACGATGTCCTATGCGAGGTAGCGCTCCGGCGCGCCCGTCAGGAGAGGGCGCGCTGAGCGCGTCCGGTCGACTTGCGATCGAGATCCGCACGCAGCTCGGTACCGGTCTCCCCTTCGTTGAAATGCGCCTTCATCAGTGCCCCCAGATCGTTCAGCTCGTCTTTGGACAGCGCCTTGCGCGCCATCGGCAGGATGGCGCTGCGCTCCTCCTTGATGTGGTGCTCGATCAGCTCCTTGAGCACGCCCACACGGACTTGAAACAATCGCTCGTGGTTGAGGCTTCGCACGCATCGCTCGAGCGCCACGCGTGCGACGACGTGCTCCTCGTAGCCCTCGGCGATCGGCTCGCCGTCCTTTTTGGTCGACGCGATGACGGCGGGATAGAAGATCTCTTCCTCGATCGCCATGTGCCCGATCAGCGCAGCGTGCAGCTTGCGGAAGGCTTGCTTGCGCTCCGTCCCAGGCTCCGACTCCGCGAGCTTCTTCATCAGCGCGAGCGCTTCCTTATGCTGGCTCTCGAGCAAATCCACGGCGTTCATAGCGTCCTCCAAGGGTGTAAGCCTGACGCTGTGCAATGGGCGTGCCCGGATGGCTGCGACGGACATCGGTGCGTAGCGGAGGGTGGCGGTGGCGATTCGAGCCTCGATCGAGTCGCAATTGCGTGCTCGAGCCGGCCGCGGGGGCTGGGAGCCGCTCCGAATCGTGTAAAACCGGCGCATGCCTAGAGTTTCTGTCTCCGACTACCGGGCGCTCGGAGCGTTTCGCTATGAAATCCGAAAGTTCTTGGCGTTCAGCGAGCAAGCGGCTCGGAGCGCCGGTATCCAGCCTCAGCAGCATCAGTTGCTCCTCGCGGTGCGCGGCTTGCCGGAAGGGGCACGCCCCACGATCCGGACGATCGCCGAGCGACTCTGCGTCAAGCACCACACCACGGTGGCGCTGATCGATGCGCTCGAGAAGCAAGGCCTGCTGACACGCGAGCGCAGCTCGACCGACCGGCGCGAGGTGCTGCTCGCGCTCACGTCCAAGGGCGATGCGGTGCTGCTGCGACTGTCGGCGCTGCATCGCGATCAGCTTCGCAATGTCGGGCCCGTGATGGTCGCCGCGCTGCAGTCGATCTTGGACGATCACATCTGAGCCATGAACGTTCGACTCACCACTCTGCTCGGCGCTTGGATCGTTCTCGGCACGGCGTGCGCGGGTGACGATGAGCTATCGGGCGAGTGCGAAGCCGCGGCGGTCGCGGCGCCGCTGTTTGGCGCATCGACCGATCCGTTCGAGCTCGAGGCCCGCGAGCAGAACGCGATCGTCGCGCTTACGCTGAGCGAAGAAGACGCGGGGCAAGGGCTGTGCACGGGCGTCTTGATCGCGCCGCGGCGCGTGCTCACGGCACGCCACTGCGCCGATCTCTTGCCGCATGGCGTCAGTGCTTTCGTCGGACCGTCGATCGACGCGTACACTTTTAAGAGCCCGGTGCTCGACTTCGAGTCGCACGAGGAGCTCGACGTCGCGATCGCCGAGCTAAGGGACGCCATCCCGTCGGACTTGGCTACGCCGCTCGAGCCGATCTCCGAGCGCGAGGTGCTCGAGGTCGACATGCGCGTGATCCTGGCCGGCTACGGATTGACGGAGGACGACCAGCTCGGCGTGCGCCTGTTCGTGCAGGAGCCGATCAAAGAGATCTCGAGCGACACCGTGACCGTCGACGGCAGCGGCGAGACGGGTGCTTGTGTCGGCGACTCCGGCGGGCCGCTGTTGACGCGCGACGACGAGGGCCGCCATCGCATCATCGGTGTGCTGTCAGCGGGCTCGGCGAGCTGTCTGAACATCGACGTGTATCAGCGTCTCGAAGCGCTGAGCGCTTGGTTCGAGCCGAGCGGTTGTTGAGAGCGCTCTAGATCGGCCGCACGCGCGCGGCCAGCTCGGCGGCGGGCAGGGTGTTCAACACCTCGTGCCGCCGCAGCCCGCCGCGCCTCGCCATCTGCACGCCGAGCGGCAGCACGTTGAGGCCCTTGGTCGAGTGCGCGTCGACTGAGACGACGAACGGGATCCCGCGCTCGCGCGCAGCTGGGATCCACGCCGGCGGTAGATCAAGGCGATGCGGATCGCCGTTCAGCTCGATCGCGCCGCGTGCTCCGGCCAGCGCATCGAGCACGCGCGGCACGTCGCACTCGAATGGCTCGCGCGACAGCAGGATTCGGCCGAGCGCGTGCCCCCAGACCTTGAAGATCGGGGCGCTCATCGCGCGGACCAAACGCTCGGTCATGCGCTCGCGGTCCAGCTTGTGCCGGGCGTGAATGCTGGCGATCACGATGTCGAAGCGCTCGAGCACGTCGTCCGGATAGTCGAGCGCGCCATCGGCTAGGATGTCCGACTCGGTGCCGCGGAGGATCCGAATCCCCACGCGGTCCTGCACGCTCGCGATCTCGTCCCATTGCTCCTTGAGGCGATCGAGCGTCACGCCGCGCGCGTAGTGGGCGCTCGGCGAATGATCGGTGATGGTGATGTACTGCATACCCATCACCTCGGCGGCCCGCGCCATCTCCTCGATCGTGTTGCGACCGTCCGAGTACGTCGTATGGCAGTGCACCATCCCGAGGATGTCGGAGGTCGCGAGCAGGTCATCGTAGCCGCGCCCGTCGAAGTCGGCGGGCGTGCCCCGAACCTCCGGCGGCACGAACGGCACGTCGAGCGCGCGGTACACCCCCGCCTCACCCCCCTCCGCCCCCGCGCCTCCAGCTGCTCCAACCTCTGCTCCAACCTCAACCAGGGTCGTTCCCCGCTGCCTCGCACGCTCCTCCAGACCTTGGACGTGGGCATCCGGGCCGGTCGTGCGGATCGTAGCGAGCGCCGCGTCTGCCGCGCTGGTGCACCACAGGCGCAGCGCAATGCCTTGCGACAACCGCGCCGTCGAGCTCGAAACCTCAACCCGGGTGACCCAAGGCATCCGCTCGACCCGCTGCCACACGGCTTTCTCGTCGCTGGTGACGACGACGAGCTCGATCTCCGCGACCGTTTCTTCGCACCGCCGCACGCCGCCGGCGACCGCCACCTCGCTCGCGACGCTTCCAGTTAGAGCCCGCGCCAGCCGTCCTGCGAGCACCTGCCCATCGACGAGCAGCATCCGCGCCGGCTCGCGAGGCTGCGCAGCGCGCTCGATTGCCTTGAGCAGCCGCTCCTCGGTCTTCGCCCCGAACCCGGGTAGGGTGCGCACGCGTCCGGCCACGCAGGCCTCGCGCAGCTCTTCGACCGAGCCGATGCCGAGACCCTCATGAAGGCCGCGGATACGCCGGATGGTTAACCCGGGGATGCGAGCGAGCGCGACCACGCCAGGCGGGTGCTGGCTGCGCAGCTGATCCAGCACAGACGACGTCCCGGTGCTGGTGAGCTCCTGAATTTGCGTTGCAAGCTTGGTACCAATTCCCTCAACCAGGGTGAGGGTGCCGTCCTCGATCTTCGAGGCCAGCGCCTGCTCGTCGAGGTCCATGACCACGCGCGCCCCGCGCTCGTACGCGCGCGCCTTGAACGCGTTCTCATCCGAGAGCCGGAGGAGCAGCGCGATCTCTTCGAACGCGCGGGCTACGTGCAGTTGATCGCTCACGGCTCCAGCATGCGCCTCGGTCGCAGCCGGGCAACTGGCACCCATTCTACGGGTGGGCGCCCATGCCCCGCAAATCACCGATCGAGGCAACCCGCCCTAGCGCAAGGCGCCGAAGGCCCGCGTAGCGCGGCACCGGCGGGCTCGGCACAGAAGCTGCGTAGCTTCGCACTCGAGGCTTCGCTATGTCCAAGAGGCTGCTGCGCTCTCCCTTGCTCTGGATTGCGGCCGTGCTGGTCGTGGCACTCATCGGGCTACGCATCGCTCTGCCGGACATCGTGCTGCGTTACGTGAATAAGCAGCTCGACAATCTCGAGGGCTACTCGGGTCGCATCGAGGACGTCGATATCAGCCTGTGGCGCGGCGCCTATCAGATCCAGGGCGTGCGCATCGTCAAGAGCAACGGCCGCGTGCCCGTACCGTTCTTTGCGGCCAGGGAGATCGACATATCAGTCGAGTGGCAGGCCCTGTTCGACGGAGACATCGTCGCTGAGATCGATCTCTATCGCCCCGAGCTCAACTTCGTAAAAGGGCCGACGGCCAAGACGAGTCAGACGGAGCCCGCGGACAACTGGACCGCTACGGTGCGCGAGCTCGCGCCGTTCAACATCAATCGCTTCGCGATCCACGGCGGCTCCGTGCACTACCGCGACCTGCACAGCGACCCGAAGGTCAACATCTACGTGCAACGGATCAACGCCGTCGCGCGCAACCTCACCAACGCAGAAGACTTGGGCGGCTCGCTGGTCGCTTCGTTCGACGCGACGGGCCTCGCGATGAGCAGCGGACGGTTGAAGCTCTCGGGCACGTACAACCGTCCGCT
>Ga0193752_1001589_pt1 | contig 18621 bp, 19 predicted proteins | sample H1c1metaG_FD_144924 | JGI IMG/M metagenome (GOLD analysis project Ga0193752, IMG submission 144924) | Soil microbial communities from a riparian zone of the East river system, Colorado, United States - H1c1 | ecosystem: Environmental > Terrestrial > Soil > Riparian zone | place: USA: East River...
CGAACTCAAATTCCAGCTCGACCTGGAATTTGAGTTCGCGGCCTCCGGTATCGATGACGAGCGAGGAATGCTCGAACTTGATATCGGCATCCTGCGCCCGCGCAGGGGCGAAGGCGGCGACCGCGAGAGGTGCTGCGAAAAAGAGGCGGCGGCTGAGCCGCCCTGCAATCGACGTGGAACTGGCCATGGCACAGACATAAAGCCGGCGGTACGATTTCGTCAAACAGGACGAATCGAAGTCGCTTGCCGTCGCTGCAGTCGCTCCGCATATAACGCGGCGTGACTTCGGCGATTAATCCAGCGTCTTCCAGCGCCCCCGCTCTCTTCGTCCGTGACGCACGCATCGCTTTCGGCGAACGCGTGGTGGCCGAACGCCTGACGCTCGCCTTTTCCGCCGGTCGGACGACCTGCCTGCTGGGCCGCAGCGGTGTCGGCAAGACGTCGCTGCTGCGCTGGCTGGCCGGCCTGTTGCCCGGCACGCAGCCCATCGGCCGGATCGCCTACATGGCCCAGCAGGATCTGCTGCTGCCCTGGCTCAGCGTGCTCGACAATGTCCTGCTGGGATATCGCCTGCGGGAAGACGCGAGAGCCTTGCGCGGCGCCGAACCGCGCGCGCGCAAGCTGCTTGGCGATGTCGGCCTGGGCGAACGGTTGGGCGATCTTCCGGCCGCGTTGTCGGGCGGCATGCGCCAGCGTGCCGCCTTGGCGCGGACGCTGTGCGAGAATCGGCCGATCGTGTTGATGGATGAGCCGTTTGCCCATCTCGATGCGGTTACGCGGCTAGAACTGCAGGATCTCAGCGCTCGATTGCTTGTTGGCCGGACCGCCGTTCTGGTGACGCATGATCCCCTCGAGGCGCTGCGCGTCGGCCATGAGGTACGTGTGCTTTCCGGCCCGCCCCTCGACGCCGGCCCTGTCCTTGCGCCACCGGGGATGCCGCCCCGCGACCCGGCCGATCCGGTCCTGTTCGCCCTGCAGGCGCAGTTGATTGCCGAGCTCCGCGGGAGCGCCCCGCCGTGAGGCCCCTGATCACGGCGCTGGGCCTGGTGGCTGCGTGGGAAGCCCTCGTCTGGGCGACCGGCGTTCCACTCTACATCCTACCGCCGCCGTCGCGTGTGGCCCTCGTGATGATCGAGCGCTTCGATCTCCTGATCGTGCATGCCGCCTGGACCGCGGCCGAGATGCTGCTGGGGCTCGCGCTCGGCCTGCTGCTCGGCTGTGCGATCGCCATCGTCTTTGTTGCCTCGGCGGGATGGCGGCGCTGGGCATTGCCGCTGGTGATCGCCTCGCAGGCCATTCCGGTGATCGCCATCGCGCCTCTGCTCGTGCTGTGGCTTGGCTTTGGTATGGCGTCGAAAGTCGCGATGGCAGCGCTGGTGATCTTCTTCCCGGTCGCCAGCACCTTCTATGACGGCCTGCGCCGCACCGAGGCCGGCTGGCTCGACCTTGCTTGCACCATGAATGCCACGCCGCGCAGCGTGCTGTTGCGCATCCGGCTTCCTGCTGCCCTGCCCGCTTTCGCCTCCGGTGCCCGGGTCGCCGCGGCGATCGCGCCGATCGGCGCAGTGATCGGCGAATGGGTAGGCGCCAGCGCCGGCCTTGGTTATCTGATGACTCAGCAATTAGCGCGAGGGCAGACGCCGCTCGCCTTTGCCTCCCTGTTCCTGCTCTGCCTGCTCGGCCTTGCGCTCTACCATGTGACCGACTTCGCAACCCGCCGGCTGGTGCCCTGGCAATTGCCCCAAGGAGATTGACGATGCGCTTTCCTGCCCGATTGCTTGCGGCCCTCGTGCTTGCGAGCCTAGCTTTCCCGGCGGCGGCGCAGGACAAGGTGCGGGTGCTGCTCGACTGGTTCGTCAACCCCGATCATGCCGCTTTGGTGATCGCCCAGCAGCGCGGCTTCTTCGCCAAGCACGGGCTCGCGGTCGAACTAATCGCACCGGCCGATCCCAATGCCCCGCCCAGGATGGTGGCGGCAGGCCAGGCCGACTACGCGGTTTCCTATCAACCCGCCTTGCAGATGCTGGTGGCCGAAGGCCTGCCGCTGGTGCGCGTGGGCGTGCTGGTCGCCCAGCCGCTCAATGCGCTGGTGACGCTGGAGAGCGGCCCGATCAAGTCGATCGCCGATTTCAAGGGGAGAAGGATCGGCTATTCCGTCTCGGGCGTCGAAGAGGCCACATTGGCGGCGATGCTGGAAAGCGCCGGACTGACGCTCAAGGACGTGACCTTGATCAACATCAACTTCGCGCTGACCACGGCGTTGATGAGTGGCCAGGTCGACGGCGTCATCGGCGCTTTCCGCAACTTCGAACTCAACGAGCTCGAGCTCGCCAAGGCCCGGGGCCGCGTCTGGCCCGTCGAACAGCATGGCGTACCCCCCTATGACGAGTTGATCGTTGTCGCCAAGCGCGAAACATTGGATCCGACCAAGACGCGACGGCTGCTTTCGGCCCTCGGCGAGGCGACTGCCTGGCTGAAAGCCAATCCAGCCGAGGCCTGGACCGTCTTCGCGGGTTACGCCAAGGAACTCGACAACGAGCTCAACAAAGCTGCGTGGAAAGATACCGTGCCGTTGCTCGCCGACGATCCGGCGGCGCTGGAGCGCCCGCGCTACGACACCTTCGCAGCGTTCCTTGTTCAGCGCGGGTTGATCAACCGGGTGCCACCGCCGGATGCCTATCTGCGGGACATGAGGCCATAGCCGACCGGGACAAGCGTCAGACTGCCTGGATCTCGACAACCTGCAGACCCTTTTGGCCATCGGCGACGCGGACCATGACTTTCTGGCCTGCCGTCAGCAACTCCATGCCGTGTCGACGCAAGACGGCGGCATGCACGAACACGTCGCCTTCGACAGCTTCTCTGGTGACGAAGCCGTAGCCACGTTCGTTGTTGTACCATTTGACCAATGCCAGGACGTAGTCGCCGACATTGGTGCCCTCCGGCATCGGCGGTGGCTTTGCCGGCGCCGTGATTGCGGTGGTGGCATCGACCGCGAGCACCTTCATGACCTGCCAGCCCTTTGGGCCGCGCATGCCGGCGCACACGACCGTTGCACCGGGCTTGACATCTTCATGCCCGGATTGCCGCAATGTCGTTACGTGCAGGAACGCGTCGCTACCATCGCCCTCAAGAGCCAGAAAGCCATAACCCTTGACGGCATTGAACCACTTTACTCGACCACGTAGTTCAATCGACCCCGCGTCCCCGTCTGCCTCTCCCTGATGGGTCGTCATTCAACGATCCCGTGTTGTTATGAGAAATCCTAACACCCTTGGGATATGGCGCAACAGCCCTTGTGAGCGGAGCGGCACGCGCGCTAGACGCATTACAACCAGACGGGAGGGAGCCAACCGATGTTCAAGGCGGATCTATTCAAGGGAAAGCGCTTCCTGGTCACCGGCGGCGGGACTGGGCTGGGCAAAGTGATGATGGAGAAATTCGTCGAACTCGGGGCCGACTGCGTGATCTGCGGGCGCCGCGGCGGGGTGCTCGAGGAGACGGCCAGGGAGATCATGGCCAAATATCCAGGCCGCCAGGTCGACACCCATGCCGTTGATATTCGCGTGGCCTCCGCCGTCGAGGAGATGGTCGAGCGGATTTGGAACGACGGCCCCCTCGATGGATTGGTCAACAATGCTGCCGGAAATTTCATCTCCCAGACGAAGGATTTGAGCCCCCGTGCCTTCGACGCCATCGCCAACATCGTCCTGCACGGCACGTTCTACATGACCAATGCCTGCGGCAAGCGCTGGATTGCCGAGCAGCGCAAGGCCTCCGTGCTCAGCATCCTCACGACCTGGGTATGGACCGGCAGCCCGTTCGTCGTACCCTCGGCCATGTCAAAGGCCGGCGTCGCCGTCATGACGCAGAGCCTGGCGGTCGAATGGGCGCGCCATGGCATCCGGCTCAACGCCATCGCGCCCGGGCCCTTTCCGACCGAGGGTGCCTGGGCGCGACTCAACCCGCTGCAGGAAGGCGACGACAACCGCTACAATGTGCGCAACCCGATGGGCCGGGTCGGCCGCAACAGCGAACTCGCCAACATGGCCGCCTTCCTGATGTGCGAGGAGGTCGAGTACATCAACGGCGAGATCGTCGCTATCGACGGCGGCATGGGCATCATGGGCAACGGCACCTTCTCGAACATGATGGCCTACAGCGAGGCCGACTGGCAGCGCATCCGCGACAGTATCCGTTCGACCAACGACGCCGACAAAACCAGGCGCAGTTAGAGCCGGCGGATTTTCCAACCGAGGAGGCCGCCGATGATCGCACCTGCCATGTTGGCCGCCATATCATCGAAACCAAAGCTGCGCTCGGGCACATAGAGCTGCGCGCACTCGAACAGCACGCCCGCGGCGACCGCCAGCACAGCCATGACGGCGGCCAGACGGCGGTTGGGCACGATAGCCAGCGGTACCGCCACAAGGCTTCCATGAGCCAACGCGTGGAAAAGTTTGTCGAGATGCAGTTCGATTCCGAAAATGGCCGTGGGTGGCGCGGTGGCAGGCAGGACATAGAGGAAAAACAAGGTGACAAAAGCCACAAGCCAGAGGACTGCAAACCATGGCCACATGGGGCGCGCCCGGTCGCGCAAAGGGATAATCAGCGCGGCCGCTTTTGACGAGCGGCGCCCGGGAAGGAATTGCATTCGCTGGCTAGCCTTTGGTTTCAACCCACCATGGCTTATACTCACGAGAACGGCCTGCCGGCGCCTCAATTGAGCCAAAGTGCTGTGACCAATTGTGCCTTTCCAAGGGTACGTGTCGGGTATGGTGACGAGTAGGTCCGTTCTGCACTGGCTGCGTGGCGCTCTGTTCGGAAGCGTGTTGCTGGCGGTTTCTTCGAACGGTTCTGCTGCCCAGACCGTCGAAATCCGTCAATGGCAGGGTGCGGCCGCCGTGACGCGTCAGCCCGAGCAGATCGTCGCCGGAACGCTGAGCGAGTGGCGGAGCCTATGGGGACGGGTCGGGCTTCCCGCGCCGGACGGTTTCGACGCCGGCCACATGAATGCCATTGGCATCTTCCTGGGTGCCCGGGCCGGTAATGGATACAGTGTCAATATTATCTCCGCGAGCCGGCGGCGTGAGCGTATCGTGGTGGTATTCGAGGAACGTATGCCGCCGCCGCCGCCACCGCCAATAAGTAGCGATACGATGATTGTTTCTCGGCCATCGCAGCACACGATTTCGTCCAGCAATGCTTTCACACCAGCCGCACCGGTCGCAGCGCTTCCGCCGATAGCCAGCCGCGCCCCGATACTCGGTCCCCCGACCTCGCCTTGGGCGATTGTATTGATCAACCGCACAGATATGCCGGTGTCGATCGAGCAGCGCCTGTATCGCTGATCCGGATTGGATAATCCTGCGCCAGAAAGACCGCTTTTTTAGTGGGAGTGCCGGGGTACGCCCTTGGTGGCAGCGATGTCCTGGTAGTTGACGGCGAAGTCGAGGCATGCGCCGGACGAAAGCTGCCCCACGAATTTGCGTTGCAGCTCCTGCCAGGGCGTCTGGCTCTCCTTGATTTCGGGCTTCCAGGCTGCCTTGCGCGCGGCGAGTTCGGCCTCCGGAATCATCATGTTGGCGATGCGCTTCTTGATGTCGATGCGAACCTTGTCGCCGGTCTTGAGCAAGGCGAGTCCGCCCCCGACCGCCGCTTCAGGTGAGGCATTGAGGATCGAAGGGCTGGCCGAGGTGCCGCTCTGGCGACCGTCGCCGACACAAGGCAGCAGCAGTATTCCCCCCTTCACTAGCCGGTCCGGCGGCAGCATATTCACGACTTCGGCCGCGCCGGGGTAGCCAACCGGCCCGCAATTGCGGATGAACAGGATGCTGTTCTCGTCGATCGGCAGTGACGGGTCGTTGATGCGATGGTGATAGTCCTCGGGGCCTTCGAAGACGATGGCGCTGCCTTCGAAGGCCTCTTCATCACCCTTGCGTTCAAGGTATTTCTTGCGGAACTCGGACGATATCACCGAGGTCTTCATGACCGCCGAATCGAACAGGTTGCCGCTCAGAATGGCGAAGCCCGCCTGCCCGAGCATCGGTTTGTCGTAGGTCTTGATTACCTCGCCGTCTGCCGGGATCGTGACCTTGATGTTCTCCGCCATGGACTTGCCGCTGACCGTGAGCGCATCGCCGTGGATCTTCTTGTGACGCAGCAACTCGGCCATCACGGTGGGCACGCCGCCTGCTCTGTAGAAGGCCTCACCGAGATATTTTCCGGCCGGCATGCAATTCACAAGCAGCGGAATGTCGTAGCCAATCTTGTCCCAGTCGGCGTTTTCCAGTTTGACGCCGATATGGCGCGCGATCGCATTGATGTGCGGTGGGCAATTGGTCGAGGCACCGAGCGCGCTTGCCGCCACGATGGCATTCTCGAATGCCTTGCGCGTGAGAACATCCGACGGCTTCAGGTCCTCCCACACCATGTCGACGATGCGCTTGCCGGTCTCATAAGCCATTTGGGCGCGATGTTTATAGGGCCCGGGAATGGCCGCGCAGCCGGGCAGCGACATGCCGAGCGCCTCGGCCATGCTGTTCATCGACAAGGCCGTGCCCATGGTATTGCAGTGGCCGACACTGGGCGCGCTTGAAGCCACCATTTCGAGGAACTGATCGAGATCGATGCGGCCGGCCGCCAACTCCTGGCGCGCGTACCAGACGATGGTGCCTGACCCGGCAAGGCCGCCGCCGAAATGACCATCGAGCATCGGCCCTCCGGACAGCACGATCGCCGGAATATTCACCGTCGCCGCGCCCATGATCATGGCCGGCGTGGTCTTGTCGCAGCCCGTAGTCAGCACGACGCCGTCGAAGAAATAGCCGAACAGGCTCTCCACCAGACTGAGATAGGCGAGGTTGCGGTCGAGCGCCGCCGTCGGCCGCTTACCGGTCTCCTGGATGGGATGGACCGGAAACTCGATGGGAATGCCGCCGGCATCGCGGATGCCGTCGCGGACCCGCACGGCCAAGTCGATATGGTGGCGATTGCAGGGCGAGAGATCGCTGCCTGTCTGGGCGATACCAATGATCGGCCGCCCGCTGCGCAGCTCGGCCAGTGTCAGCCCGAAGTTCATATAGCGCTCGAGATAGAGCGCGGCCATCGTCGGGTCGCCGGGCGCGTCGAACCATTCGCGGCTGCGCAGGCGGCGCTTGGCCTTCGCGTTGTCCTTCTTGCTGGCCGCCATGTCCGGCTTCCCTTCCCTATTCTTTTTCCAGCCGAGCGTGCGAGATCGCGACGCCGAAGTCCAGCGTCAGCGCGATCCGTCTTGTTCCATCGCCACCTCCGCCTTCAGATTCTCGAGATCGCGGAAGATCGAGGCGGCGGCGAGCATTCGTCCCTTGCTCTTGAACCGCAGGAGGCAGTCCCTGGCCGCGACGTTGCCCTCGATTGCCAATTCGTCCCATGCCTCGGCGTGGCCGACATAGTTGATCTGGACGTCATAATGTTGGCTCCAGAAAAACGGGACGGCGGTGAATTTCTCCCGCTGCCCAAGCATGTTCAGCGCCGCGGTCTGACCCTGACGTTGGGCCACCACCCAGTGCTCCACGCGAATGAGGCTGCCGCTGTGCGGATCGGGCCAGCGCGCGATGTCGCCGGCCGCGAATACCCCCGGCGCATTCGTCTCCAGACAGGCGTCGACGACGATCCCGCGATCGACGGCAAACCCGGCTTTGCTGGCAAGGTCGATCCGCGGACGCACGCCGACGCCGCAGACGACCAGATCCGCCTCGAGCGTGGCGCCGCTTTTCAGCCTCGCGCGCTTGCCCTCGATCGCGTCGACCGTGTCTTCTAGGTGGAAAACGACGCCGTGCTCCTCATGCAATGAACGCACAAAGTCACCCATCTCCGGGCCGAGGATGCGTTCCATGGGGCGCTTCTCCGGCGCCACCACATGGACCTCCAGTCCGCGCGCGCGCAGGGCTGCCGCCACCTCGAGTCCGATAAAGCTCGCACCGACCACCACCACCCGGCGCGCCGTCTTGGCGCGCTCGACGATCGCCCGGCTGTCAGCAAGGCTCCGCAGTGTGTGCACGTGTGGCTGGTCTGCGCCGGGAATCGACAGACGGACGGGTTCGGCGCCAGTTGCGAGCAGCAGCCGGTCATAGGGGATTTTACTGCCGTCGGTGAGCACGACCTCGCGCGATCGGACGGCGATTTCGCCGGCGCCCGTCTTGAGGCGCAGATCGATTCCGCTGTCGGAGTAGAAACTGGCGGCGCGCAGCGGCATCCAATCCTCGGGGGCATTGCCCGCGAGATAGTCCTTGGAGAGGTTGGGCCGGTCGATCGGCGCCGCATCCTCTTCGCTCAGCATGACGATGCTGCCCCGATATTGCTGGCGCCGCAGCATCTCCGCGGCAGCAAAGGCAGCGGCACCCCCACCGACGATGACGATCTTGTCCGGTGTCGAAGCGACCGTCGCACGAAGTGGTTGTGGCGTGGCTGGTGCTTTCTTGCCGCCTACGAAGATCTTGCCGTCGCGCGTTTCGACCGACCAGCAGTCGATCGGACTCAGGGCAGGAGCGCGCAGGGCCTCGCCCGTACGCAGATCGAAGCAGGCGTGATGCCAAGGACAGCGCAGAGTGTCGCCGACAACGAGCCCGTCGGCGAGTGGCGCGTGATAGTGGCTGCATTGGGCGCCTACCGCGAACGCTTCGTCGCCGCGGCGAACCAACAAAACCTGATCGTCGCCGACATGGCCTGCAATCATGCCGCCGTCGGCAAGCTGCGCCAGGGCAATGCCCTGCTGCAGATCCGGACCGCCGGACTTGGCCTGTTCCTCAGCCATCCTATCCTCCCTCGCAATCCATGCCGCGCTCGACGTTCGCCATACTGCCAAAGAATGAGCCGACGGGCACGCCTTGGGCGGTGGTGGTGGCGCTTGAGCATTGACGCACGCCATGGGAAACCCCAGGGGTCATGCCCATTCCTCCTGCGATCGTCTGCCTGGGCGAGCCGATGATCGAATTCAACCGGCCACGCAACGGTGACGGCCGCCATTGGCTACAGGGCTTTGGCGGCGATACCTCCAACGCGGCCATCGCCGCGGCGCGGCAGGGCGCATCGGTCGGATATCTGACCAGTTTGGGCCGCGATTGGATGGGCGATGCGTTCCTGGAGTTGTGGGCGGCGGAAGGTGTCGATGCAAGCCGCGTCGGTCTTCACGAAAGCGCGCCGACCGGAGTTTATTTCGTCACCCACGGTCCGGAAGGCCACAAGTTCGACTTCCTGCGCAAAGGATCGGCCGCTTCGTTGATGCGTCCTGGGCAGATTCCCGCTGCCTATGTCGCTGCCGCCCGCTTCCTTCATTTGTCGGCAATCAGCCAGGCAATCAGCAATGAGGCGCGGCAAGCCTGCGACGTTGCCATCGACAGCGCGCGCGCCGCCGGCACCCGCGTGTCCTTCGACACCAATCTCCGTTTGCGGCTTTGGGATCTCGGCACCGCACAACGGACCATTCACGCCACGATGGCGCGTTGCGACATCGTCCTGCCGAGCCTCGAGGATTCACGCCAGCTCACCGCCCTCGACGCGCCTGATGCCATCGCAGATTTTTATCTTGGGCTCGGCCCTTCGCTGGTCGCGCTGAAGATGGGCGGCGACGGCGCATTGATCGCCGGTCACGATTTTCGACTGCGAATTCCGGCCCACCCTGTCACCGTGGTCGATGCCACCGGCGCCGGCGACACGTTCGACGGTGCGTTCCTGGCGCGGCTGATGGCCGGTGACGATCCGGAAATGGCGGGTCGATATGCCAACGTAGCGGCAGCGCTGTCCACCCGGGGGTACGGCGCGGTGGCGCCAATTCCCCATCGCGCCGAGGTCGAGGAGGCGCTCAGGCGCGTCTGAGACGACCGGGCACAAGGGCCGACAGGAAGCGCCCGAAGACCATGACCTGCTGGGCGATCCATCCACGGCCGTTGTCGGCGTCGATCACCGGGTCGTCGACGCCCGTGGGACGACACTTGCCGTCGTAGACCGCGGTGCCGAACAGGATATCCCAGATCGGGAATACCGGAGCGAAATTGCTGTCGTGGATATGGAGTTCCTGCGCTGAAGCCCTGGCGTGGTGGATGCGATGAAAGCGCGGCCCGACCAGCAGGCGGTCGCCCAGCCAGCCGAAGCCCACATCGACATTGGCGTGCGACCAGCTCTCGATCAGCCGACCGACCAGCAGGATGCTCACATACTCCGAAGGCTGGACGCCGATGAGCTGGGCGAAGATCACGAGCACCAGGTTGACCAGCGTCTCGTCGAAAATGTGGTTGCGATCGTCGCTCCACACCGTCAGGCGCCGCTGGCTGTGGTGCAGGCTGTGCAGAGCCCACCACCACGAAATCCGATGCTGGGCACGATGCACCCAATAGGCGGCAAAATCATAAAGCACAAAATAAATCAGGAAAGTGACCAGCACGCTGTTCTGCAGCCAGGGCGCGATATGTTCGATGCGAAACGGGACGAACCCCCAGGCACGCACGAGGTATTCGATGGTGTTGGTGATCGGCAGGGTAACGATGAAGATAACCAACGGCAGGATGCCGAGCTTATTGAGGACGGTATAGACCACGTCGACCCGGACCAGCCGGTCATCCGCGCCGCGCTCCAGCGGCCACCGCCGCTCGAACAGGCGCATGCCAAGGGCAATGATGGCGATCTGCACGACGCCGAGCATGAAGAACTCGACGGCGCTGAACGCCGGCTCATCCCATGCCATCAGGTGCGTAGCATAGAGCACCGGCATGACAAATGTCTCGAAAATCCAGTCCTGAGCAAAGACCCACGCGTCGATGAGACCACGCATGCGCGAGGCGTCTATTTGGCTGCCGCGCTCGCTGACACGGTCTGCAGCGAGCTGGGGACCGCCACGGTGGTCTGTGTCCCCTTGAGCACGAAGACGCCGTGGGGAGACTTTCCAACCGGCACATGGCCGACCATCTTCAGCGTCGCCATATCCACGATCGCGATCCGCCGCAGGAAGCGCTGGGTCACCCACAGCTCCTTGCCATCGGCGGTGATATCCATGTCATCGGGGCCGCCGGGCACACGGATGGTGGCAACGACCTTCATTTCCTGCGTGTCGATCAAGGAGACCGTGCCCTCGATCCGGTTGCTCAGGAAGAAATGCCGGCCGTCGCCCTTGGGCCAGAAATTATGCGCGCCCTTCCCGGTCCGAAGACGGGTGCCGACCGCACCGTTGCTGGGGTCGACGACGACGATTGCGTCTTCGCCCGTCAGGGCGACCAGCAGCCGCTTGTCGAGCAGCGTGACAATGCCGGCCGGCGCCTCTCCCACGGGGGCATTCCACTTCAGCATCTGCGTCGCGAGATCGAAGGCGGCGACGCGGCCACTCTGCTGCAAGGTTACGAAGACTGTCTTGGACTCGGCGTCGAAGCTCATATGGCTCGGCAGGCCGTCGAGAAAGATACGGCCGGCCAGCTTGAAGCCGTCCGCCCGATAGATATCGACATGGTCGAGGCGATAAGCTGCTGTGACGAACCATTTGCCATCCGGGCTGAACCCCAGTTGGTAGGGGTCGACGATATTGCGCACGATACCGCGGCGCTCCCCGGTCCGCGGATCCAGAACCAGCAGTTCGTTGGTCCCAGTCGAGGCGATCAGCAGGTCTTTGCCGTCGGGCGTCGGCATCAAATGATGGGGCTCGCGGCCGATCGGCAAACGCTGAACTTCCATGCGCGTCGCCGCGTCGATAATGCTGTAGGAAGCCTCTTCGGAATTGAGAACGACAATGCCCTCGGCACGAGCGCCTGCACTTACGACCAAACCCAGAGTCGCCGCCAAAACCGCAAACTTGTTCATCAGGAAAGACCCCAGGCGCCCAGCTTGCTTTGAAGCATCTTTCCGGGCAAAACGCTAGCGACGTTTCAACGCGGCAGCCGTTTCGGCAAGACGCTCCACCGTGGTCCAATCCCGGTTGCCCAGGGCGGCTTTCGGAGCGACCCACGAACCGCCCACGCAGGCGACATTGGCGAGGGCCAGATAATCGGGTGCGGTATCGGCCGTGACCCCGCCGGTCGGGCAAAAGCGCAGCTCCTGCAGAGGCGCCGCGACCGCCCGCGGCATCGGCGGGAAAGAGCTTGAGCAGCGTGAATCCCTGGTCCGCCAGGGCCATCGCCTCCGAAACGGTCTGAACTCCCGGCAGATAGGGCAGCCCCGTCGAGCGCGCTGCCGCCGTCAGGGAGGGTGTACAGCCCGGGCTGACGGCAAAGCGCGCCCCTGCCTGCCGGGCCTGCTCGAATTGCCGCGCCGCCAGCACGGTGCCGACCCCTGCGGTCGCTTCCGGCACCTGGTCGGCGATCGCCGAGAGTGCCTCGAGCGCGGCCGGCGTGCGCAACGTGATCTCCAGCACCCGAAGTCCGCCCCTGACCAGGGCTTGAGCGAGCGGCACGGCATCGGCGGCCCGCTCGATGGTCAACACCGGAACGACTGGCGCGAGGGCCACGATGCCCGCGATATCCATCTCAGACGCTCCAGCCACCATCGATCACATTGACCGTGCCGGTCGTGAAAGCCGACTCGTCGCTCGCCAGATAGACCGCCAAGGCCGCAATCTCCTCGGCCGAGCCGAACCGTCCGGTGGGTTGGCGCTGCAGGAAGAATTGGCGGGCGTCGGTTCCGCCGCCGAGACCGGCGATGCGCTCGTCGAGCGACGGGGTCTGGACAGTGCCCGGACAGATGGCGTTGCAGCGGACGCCCTGGCGCACGAAATCCACGGCAATGGATTTGGTGAGGCCGATCACTGCCGCCTTGGTCGTGCCGTAGGCGAAGCGCAATGCCGCGCCTTTGACCGAGGAGGCCGCCGACGACATGTTGACGATCGAACCCGCCCCCTTCTCCAGCATACCGGGCAGGAATGCCTGGATCGTCCAGAACATGCTGCGGACGTTAAGGTTGAAGGCTAAATCCCATTGAGCGTCAGTGGCGTCGAGCACGCTGCCGTGATGAACGAACCCCGCACAATTGAACAGTGCGTCGATCTCACCGGTTTCCTTGGAGAGACCACCGATGGCGGATTTGTCGAGAATGTCGAGCCGGCGGATATTGATACCCTCCATCGCAGTCAGTGCCTGCAGCTTGGTCTCGTCGAGATCGGTTGCCCACACGGTCGCTCCCTCTCGCGCAAAGGCCCGCGCCGTGGCCGCTCCGATCCCCTGGCCTGCCGCCGTCACCACGCAAATCTTCCCCTTGAGACGCATTTCTTCTCCCCACGCTGCGCTAAAGCGCTGACTACTTTAAATTGCCATTTTCCTTGTAGAATTTCTCTGCGCCGGCATGAAGGGGGATACCGAGCCCATCGAGGGCCGATTCGATCTTGATTGCCTTGCCTTTCAAGTGGCCGGAATCGAGCAGCTTGCGGGTGCCCTGATTCCACAAGGTCGCCGTGATGTTGTAGATCAGCTCGTCTGGCTGCTTGATGGAGGTAGCCCAGACTGCATCGACGGCAATGGTTTTTACGCCGGCCACGTTTTTGTAGGCCCCGTCCGGAATGTTATCGCTGGCGAAGAATGTGTATTGCTTGATCAGAGCCTCTGCTTCCGGGCCATCTATCGGCACGAGATCGATACCGGTGGTCGCCGCCAATTCGGCTACAGCGCCCTCTGGCCAACCCGCGACGCTGAAGAATCCATCGATCGCATTGTCCTTCAGCTTGTCCGATGCCTCCTGTGGCTTGAGGTACTGCGCGACAATGTCCTTCTCCGTCAGCCCATAGGCCTGGAGAATGAGTCGCGCGTCGACCAGGGTGCCGGAACCGGGCTCATCGAGCGACACCCGCTTGCCCTTGAGGTCGGCCATCGACTTGATGCCGGAGTCTTTGCGCACGATGAGGTGAAAACTCTCGGGGTAAAGATTGGCAATGGCGCGCAGACCATCGTTTTTTGGACGGCCATCATAGATGCCGGTGCCGGTACTTGCCCAATAAGCGACGTCCGACTGGATGAAGCCCGACTGCATGCTGCCGCTGGCGATGCCGGCAACATTGGCCACCGAGCCGTTGGAGGATACCGCGGTCGCCACCAGGCCGGGTACACCGCATGAGCCGCCGTCTTTGCACGACCGGGAGCCTGGCGGGTTTGAAATCGCGTTGGCGATCAACCCGCCGATGGGAAAATACGTTCCCGACGTGCCGCCGGTGCCGATACGGAAAAAGGTGATGTCCTGCGCGCGGGCCGATATGGCGCCGATGCCCGCCGCGCCCAATGCGCCGGCCCCCAATGCGCCGACCATGGCCGCCCTGCGTGTGATCATGGCGATCCCTCCCTCAATTGACACCGACGGCCTTGCTGAGCGTTGTGCCGATTTCGGCATTGATCACCAGGTCGGCCTGGCCGTCCTGGTCGGTTGGCTCGCGATTGATGATGACCAGCTTCGCGCCCTTGCGCTTGGCGAGTTGCGGAAAACCCGCCGCCGGATAGACGACCAAAGAGCTGCCCACGACAATGAACAGGTCGCTGCTCATGGTCTCGTCCTGGGCACGCGCCATCTGAATCTCGGGCATGGCCTGGCCAAAGGAGATGGTCGCCGTCTTCACGATGCCCTCGCATTTGACGCAGACCGGCAACTCGCCCTTCCCAAGGAATGCCTTGCGGATCGGATCGAGCTCATGGCGATGGCCGCAATCGAGGCAGCTCGCGTAGGTGGCATTGCCGTGAAGCTCGATGATTTTGGTGGCCGGCACCCCCGAACGCTGGTGAAGGCCATCGACATTCTGGGTGATGATGGCGCTCATGCGCCCCTGCTCGACCAGCTTCGCGAGCGCGCGGTGGCCGGCATTGGGCTCGGCATGCAGCATGGTCTCGTCGGTGGCGAACTTGCGACGCCAGGCTTCGCGCCGCATCTCGTCGGACGCCATGAAGTCGTCGAAATAGATGGGTTTGTACTTGGTCCAGATGCCACCTGGAGAGCGAAAATCGGGGATTCCCGATTCGGTCGAGATGCCGGCGCCGGTGAAAGCCACGATGCGTTTGGCTGTGCCGATCATGGTCCGCAACTGCTCGATTTCGTCCATGGTCTGGTCTCCCGTCGACAGACTACCCTATCTTCTAGGGTGTTGGCATGGCGGGATTATGGACGGTGCAGCCCGGCGGCACCCTCCTAGGAAAGCCAGCGCTTGCGACGCTTGTAGTGCTTGGTGTCACGGTAGGATTTTCGCAGGCCGCCTTCGTTGAGGCCAAGATAGAATTCCTTGATATCGGAATTTTCACGCAAGGCCGCTGCACTGCCTTCGAGCACGATTCGACCGTTTTCCATGACGTAGCCGTGATCGGCGACCGCCAGGGCCATCGGAGCATTCTGCTCGACCAAAAGCACGGAGAGCGCCTCCTGCTTCACCAGCCGGCCGACAATGGCGAAAATCTCCTCGATCAGCATGGGTGCGAGGCCGAGAGACGGCTCGTCGAGCAGGATCAGCTTGGGCCTGCTCATCAATGCCCGGCCGATCGCCAGCATTTGCTGTTCGCCGCCGGAAAGATAGCCGGATTGCTGATGCCGGCGCTCCTTCAGCCGCGGAAAGTAGGAATAGACCAAGTCTATCCCCTGGCGAACGGCTGCGCCGGAGGCAACGACGTGGCCGCCGGCGATCAGATTGTCCTCGGTTGAGAGATGCTCGAAGACGCGCCGGCCCTCGAAGACTTGGACCAGCCCGAGCCGGGTCACGTTATGGGCTCGCATCCCGTCGATGCGCTGGTCGGCGAATCGGATCGCCCCCTTGGTAACTTCGCCACGCTCGCTATGCAGGACGCCGGAGATCGCCTTGAGCGTGGTCGTCTTGCCGGCGCCGTTGGCGCCCAGCAGCGCGGTGATGCTGCCCGCCTCGACCTGGACCGAGACGCCTTTCAGAACCAGGATCACCCCGTCATAGACGACTTCGATGTTGTTGATCGACAGCATCTGGCCTTACCGATCGTTTCGTTGGGCAAAGAAAGCCGGGCGGCGGCAAACGCCGCCCGGTCTCCGTTTGGTCAGGTGTTGGCGCTCAGGACTTGGCTGCTTCGGCCGCGAGCTGCTTCTGGATCACACTGCGAAAGCCCTGGAACCACTCGGTGGACTTCACCAGCTTGCCGCCCTTGACGCTCCAGATCTGCACCCAGCCGCCCCCTTCGTGATCGGTCGGTGAAAGCTGCATCGGTGGCACGAGACCGCCCAGCGTGAAGTCTTTGACCGACTCCATGCCGTTCTTTACGTCCTCGCTGCTCGGCACGCCGCCGCCCTTGGCCTTGATCGCCTGACGCACCGCTTCGGTGTGAAGTGCGGCGATGAAGACGCCACGATTATAATAGACAGTCGAGTCCATCTCCTTCGGCGCCGGCTTGCCCTGTGCCTTGTACATGGCCTCGATTTCCTTCAGCACGGGGAAGTCCTTGCCCACTCCCGCGAACTGGACGGTATTGTAGCCTTCGGCGACGACCATGCCGCCGGCCGCCAGGATGTCGGCCTCGGCGCTCGCCCAAACGAGGCCGATGACCTTGCTGAGCGGATAGCCCTTGCCCTTCAGCTCCTTGATCGCGACCGACGGGGCGCGGCCGAATAGATGAGCGATGATGAAATCTGGCTTGTAGCGCGCCGTGATGTCGAGGATTTGTGCGCCCATCTCCACGCCCGGCGCCGGTACCGCGAAGGTCCGTAGCTCAAAGCCCTCCGATTTGGACAGGTCCTCGAGGATCGGCATCGGCTCCTTGCCGGCCGGATTGTCGTAGTAGAGGTAGGCGATCTTCTTGCCCTTCAGGCTTCCACCCAACCTGTCTTTGGCGAACTGCACCGCCCCGCCCGTCTGCGACCAGTAGCTGGCGGCGATCGGGAAAACGTAGGGGAAGCGCTTGCCGTCTGCCGCGGCCGACGTGCCGAAGCCCGGTGCGGTGCCAGCCATCTTGTCTTCCGTCAGCTTGGCAGTCAGCGCCGCGGTCTGCGGTGTGCCGAAGACGCCTTCGATGACGGCGCCTTCCTTCTTGAAGCGCTCGTGTGCTTCCATCGCCGGGGGTACCTTGTACTCATTGTCGACTTCGATGACCTTGATCTTGTAGCCCTCGACGCCGCCCTTGCTGTTCACCAGCGCGATGTAATCGTGGTAACCTGGACACATATTAACGCCGACCGTCGCGGTCGGGCCGGTGCGATCACATTGGAGGCCGAACACCAGCTCCTTCTGCTGGGCGAAGGCCTGACCTCCACCGAGCGTCAGAGCGCCGGCGATCGCCGTCGCTCCCAGCCAACTTTTTACGAACCTCGTCATGGGTTCCTCCCTTCGCTCGCCGTAATGCCCCGCTCTAGTAGGAGAAGGGCCAGACCCGGAAATAGCTCCGGATATTTCGCCATAGCCGATTGAGCCCCTCGGGCTCGACGACCAGGAAGAAGATGATCAGCCCGCCAAAGGCAGCGAGGCGCAGGCCGGAAATCACGTTGGCGACCTCCGAGTCGGTGAAAAACAGCGAGCCCACGCCTTCCATCACGATGCGCAGCACGATGGGCAGGAGCGTGACGAAGATCGCGCCGAAGATCGATCCCAGCACCGAGCCCAGACCGCCGATGATGATCATCGCCAGGTAGTCGATCGAGGTGATGAGCTGGAACTGCTCGTAGTTGGCGATGCCGAAATAGTAGGTATAAAGCACGCCGCAGACGCCGGCATAAAAGGACGAGATGGCGAACGCCGTAAGCTTGTAGCGGTAGATATTGATGCCGATGATTTCGGCGGCGATGTCCTGGTCGCGTACCGCCACGAAGGCGCGGCCGATGCGACTACGCACCAGGTTGAGCGTCGCCACGATCGCCAGCACGGCAAAGAACAGCAGAAAATAATAGAGATCACCCTGGGTGTGCAGGCTGATGCCGAACAGGCTCGGCCGCGCCACCGGGATCGAGGCCTGCGCGCCGCCCGAGATCGCCGGCACGTGGTTGATCGTCCATTCGATGATCAGTTGTCCGGCCAGGGTGGCGATGGCGAGGTAGAGGCCCTTGATACGCAGGCTGGGGATGCCGACCACGACACCGATCGCGGCGGCCATGAGTCCGCCTGCCGGCAGCGTGATCCAGAACGGCATGTCGAGCCGGACCGCGAGATTGGCAGCGGTATAGGCGCCGACCGACATGAAGGCGCCATGACCGATCGAGATCTGGCCCGTGTAGCCCACCAGGATGTTGAGCCCGAGCGCACCCACAATGGCGATCAGGATGAGGTTCAGGATCGACAGGTAATAGTCCTGTACGGAGAGTGGAATGATCACGACGAAGAGCACGAGCAGCACCACCACCGTCCAGCGCGCGATCGGCAGCGGATAAAGCCCCATATCGGCCGCATAGGTGGTCTTGAAGACGCCGGACTCGCGATGGAACATCTACACACGCTCGATCTTGCGTTTACCGAAAATGCCGTAGGGCCGGATCATGAGAACCAGGATCATCACGACGTAGGGTGCGAAGTCCTTGGTGCCGCCGCCGACATAGGGGTCGAGGTAGCCGGCGGCGAAGTTCTCGACGATGCCGATGATCAGGCCGCCGACCAGCGCGCCGCCGATCGAATCGAGCCCGCCCAGGATCACCACCGGAAAGACCTTCAGGCCCACCAGGGCCAAATGCACATCGACGCCCAGCATATTGCCCCAG
>Ga0193752_1001590_pt1 | contig 18619 bp, 19 predicted proteins | sample H1c1metaG_FD_144924 | JGI IMG/M metagenome (GOLD analysis project Ga0193752, IMG submission 144924) | Soil microbial communities from a riparian zone of the East river system, Colorado, United States - H1c1 | ecosystem: Environmental > Terrestrial > Soil > Riparian zone | place: USA: East River...
TATGCGGACGAGCCCTTCGCGATCTCGCTCGACGAAGGGCTCGTCCGCATAGCCGACTCATTTGCCGATTCGGAAGACCAATACCGGGCGTCTGTACATAACTCTAACGTTCTTAAGGATTTCATTGTCGGTTCAGCGCGGCGGCAGGAAGTCGAGACGTACCTGGCGGTTTGCGAGATCACGGAGGATGAAAAGATCGAGCAATTTCGCGCCCGCTTGATCGAAGCTATCGAGGAGAGCTATCACAACCCAGGTGAGGCTACCAATAACGAGATGGGCAGTCTCTGGCGCAGTTTTCAGGCTGCATATTCGGATTACTTTGCCGTCAGCCACGACACGGTTATGAAATCGCATTACCTGCAGGAGAAATTTGAAGAGATACTGCAGAACGATTCGTGGTGGGCTTTTGAAAATCTTTCGCGGATCCAGGTATTTCAACGTACGTATTGGAATGAAGCCCAGGGATACTGTAGGCGTTTTCGCCAATTGGACTGCAAGTTCAACGTACGCGAAATGCTGAAAACCCACCCTTTCTGCGTGTGCTCGTTCAACCTTTCGCAGATCGACGACTGGGAAAGCCTGCCGCAGCTTTTGACTCAAAAGATCGAACAAGGACTCACATCGTATCGCAGGAGCCTGATTCTGCTGAAACAGACCCTTATTCCCATGTTGGCCCAATTTGCGGATAGCATCCGCGATGCCCAGTTTTCAGGAGCGGCGCTAAATCTCATGAAACTACTCAAGGAAGGGAAGGGTCTGCCGAACTTCACAAACATAGAATTGATCGTTCTACAAAAGGTTTTCGCGGAGATGAAGACCACTCCGCTTGTCGACCTCAACTTGCCGCAGGGGTCTGAATACATGAGCCGTGATGAACTGGGCCAAAAATTAGACCGCTGGGTGAGCGAGCTACCGGGAGCGCCCGTACTGGTCAAGATCTAGCGCTCGCCGGAGTTGCCTAAATTACATCAATTTCTCTTAGCGTATTTTTTACACTATATTCTTACCATGCGAACGGTTTCGATCATTGGCGTTGGTAGGATGGGCGGCGCTCTTGCGTTGGCGCTATCGGCAAAGGGATATACCATCGAGAATCTCGTATCACGCGATCTGCAAAAGGCAGCGCGGATAGCGGATCTTATCGGCACCCGGCCTAATGTACTCGACGCAGGCGATTACGCGCACATAACCTCAGAGATCATTCTTATTACAACCCAGGATACCGAGATCGCGGCCGTTGCTCATGAGCTATCAACTGGGCGATCCGGAGATCCGGTCGTATTTCATACCAGCGGCTCGCTATCCTCAGCGGTCCTGGACGCGTTGAAAACGGCCGGACGGAGAACCGGATCACTCCACCCGCTCATTTCCATCAGCGACCCGGAGTTGGGCGCGGAACGATTTATTGGCGGTTATTTTTGTGTGGAAGGAATGCCCGGGGCGGTGGAGGTTGCGCGGGAGATCGTCGCGGACCTTGGTGGAAAGGCGTTTACGATCGAATCCAGGTTTAAGGCCCTCTATCATGCGGCAGCGCTTATAACGGCGGGACATGTGACCGCGCTAATGGATGTAGCGTTCGAGACAATGTCGAAGTGCGGTCTGACCGCGGAAGAGGCGCGCGAGGTACTTATGCCTCTTATCAGGAGCACGGTCGGTAATCTTGAGGTCCAGCCGCCGGAAAGGGCCCTAACCGGTACGTTTGCGCGAGCGGATGGTGAAACATTCGAACGCCATCTAGGCAGCCTGAAAGAAAATATGACCGGCGATATCGTTGAAATCTATCTGCAACTCGCCCTTCGCTCGCTGCATCTTGCTGAAAGGAACGGTGTGGAAATGGGACAGGTCGAACGGCTTCGCGAGAAAGTTTTAATGGCGAAAAGCGGTATCAGGTGATAAGATTAGATCATAGATTTGACCTAAAAATATGACGAAAAAGAAGGAAAAATTCATCAAGGAGAAGGAGATTTTCCTCGAACATATTCAGAAAGCCGGCCTCAGGCGTACGGGGCAAAGGGATCTCATTCTCGAGATATTTTTGCGAACCGAAGAGCATCTGACAAGCGAAGATCTCTACTGGCTGGTACAAAAAGAGGATCCGACGGTAGGGCATACGACCGTATATCGCACGCTGAAGCTTTTGACCGAGGCTGGGCTTGCCCGGGAGGTCCGGTTCGGTGACAACAAGACCTATTACGAGCACCATTATAATCATGAGCACCACGATCATATGATCTGCACCGAATGCGGAAAGGTGATCGAATTTTTCTCGGCCGCGATCGAGGACCTGCAGGACCAGATGGCTGAAAAATTCGGGTTTAGGCCGACGCATCATAGTTTGCGTATGTGGGGCCTTTGCAATGAATGTCAGAACAAAGAGGTTGATGCGCACGCTGCTCCGTCAGGGGCGCAGCCTCGAGTTAGAGTTAAGTCCGGGGTGGCATCATAGAAGTTTTATGGAAGAAGTTGAAGTAAAATTCGCACGTGAAGGACGCAGCGGGATCGTCGCGGTTGGAACCTACCTGGCCGACGCGGCAAAAAGGCTTGGGATAAAGATCGAGGAAGACTGTGTGCCGGGCGAATCGAAGCATTGTTGCGCGATGATCGTCACAAGCGGCATCGACAAACTCTCGGCGCTGACAAAGGCGGAGACGGAACATTTTTCGGAGAACGGGCGTAGGACTAATGAACGCCTCGCCTGCCAGGCGAAGATCGAAAAACCGGGAGAAATAGTTATTATGACCGATGAAAAGAAAGATAATCCGACGGCCGAAGAAGCGACCGAGGAATATGTAAAGAATTTTTCCGACCTGCCGCTCGAAAAAAAGATCTCCAACCTGATGAAACTGGAGGCCATAGCTTTGGGCGAAACGGTCTCGTACGTGATCAATTCGCCGTTTACGATCGCCGATAAGGTGATGGATGTTATGGCGGAATTCGGGTTTAAGAAGGAAGAGGAAGCAAAAAAAGCAACCCGGCCCGCGGAAGAGACAGCCGGTGAGGAGCCGGCGGCGGAGAACGATTCTGAAACAGTGGAAGCTGTCGAGAACGAACCGGAAGAGAAAAAGGAGTAGTAGCCTGATTACTTGTGAGTGACGATAAATTACAAAAACGACTGCCGCATACCTTAAAGGAAAAGGGGCAGTATTTTTTAGCATTCGGGGTGATAGCGGCGATGCTGCTTGTCGCGCAGATCCCCCTGTTTGTCGTCCTTTTCTTCGGAATTTTCGCCTTTTTCCTTTGGAAAATTTTCTCGACCGGGTCGCGCAACGAAACCCGCGAGATCTTTGAGTTCTATCTTTCGGCCAACGAAATGCTGCGGGATGACGAACGCAAATGGTACGGTTTTGAGATGCAGGAGACCATTGCGCGCGGCGAACAGGTGCTGCAAAAGATGAGCGGGGCGCCGCCGCTTGTTTATTTCACATTGGGCGCGCTTTATCACAAGATCGGCGACCACAAGACGGCCGTCGCGAATTTATCGCATGTTCTTGAGAGTGAAAGCTCCGACGAATCGAATTATGTTTACCCGACACCGGAACTGCGCAACTACGTAAGGATCCTGCGGAAAATTGAGAGAGAACCGGCTGAAGCCCCGCTGACCTCTGCCGCTATTCGCGCGCTTGAACGTGCCCGCAGAAACCGCGGAAAGGTCCTTCTCGAGGAGAGCCGGAAGCGCGTTGAAGAAACGGGCCGCAAAATAGGAGCGATAGCAGAAAACAGCGCGGCGTCAGGGTCTATCGAAGGTGTTTTCAACGCGGAAGAAACAGTGCAGAATGGCCAAAAACCGGAGGCGACAAACCGTGGGAATGGTAACCGCGCCGCTGAGAAACCGTTGAAAGCGGTCTTCGAAGAACAGAAAGCTGCGTCAGAGAAAGAGGAGCCGGACCCTTACACCAATCGCCAGTCGATTTCCGAGGTGCTGCACGATATCTACGACAAGAATATACAGTAGGTTTCTAATTCAGACCGAAGAATCCCTTTATCGAACGCACAACGCCTCCACGTCTATCATCCCGGATGCCTTCTTGTGCGGACGGCTCCAATTTGAGCAATTCTTTTCTCTCCTCAATGATCTCGACGATAGATTTAACCAGGTCAGGATTGGTTTGAAAGATAGCTTTCATCGCGACCTTTCGTATCTGGAGCACTTCCGTTTCCTTTTCAGCGACGACCGTAGCGGAGCGCGGTTGGCCGGTGAGCAGGCTCATTTCTCCAAAAAAATCATTCTCGCCCAGGCGGTTAACGGTTTTAGACAGTCCGTTTTCGATTATCTGCACATTAACGTTACCGCGAAGTATCACGTACATTGAGTTGCCTTCCTGGCCCGTACGAACAATAGCCTCACCCGGCGCATAGACGCGGGTTGCCGAGGCGTGGGCGAGACGGCTGATCTCATCGTCCGATAGGGGAGCAAATATTGGTACGCGGCTCAGGCGGTCGGCCAGGGTGTTGAAGACCTCGACAATATCCGGATCCTCGGGCTTCGGCTCCATGTGGACCACCATGATAGGGAGTGAGAAATCTACTTTTTCGCGCTGGAAGGCATACCAGATGTTTTGCCGAACGAGAGCGTCAGTATCATTGTGTTTTTTGTAATCCTCGAGCCAGTATTTGACCTCCCAATCAAGTCCGCTCGCTCCGAAATCTCGAATACGGACGACAGGGCGTATTTTCTGCGAAACGTTTTCTGCGGTACGTATGGCATCGCGAACGATCTGAGCGGTACGTGTCGGCGAAGCGGATTCAACCGTATTAAAAAAAACCACGCGGGCGTTTAGATTATCCCTAGGGGCGACCTCGATGATCTCACGTCCCAAAACAGCATTGCTTACGATAAGTATCTTATTTTGAAACGTGCGGATCCGGACGCCTCGCCACGAAACGCTCTCGACGACTCCGCTTCCACGGTTTGTTATCTGGACGACGTCCCCAACTTGAAAAGGTTGATCGGCTTGCAGCGCGATGCCCGCAAAAAGATTACCGAGCGTATCCTGCAGCGCAAGACCGACGACGATACCCAGGATAGCCGAACCTGTGAAGAGCGATCCCAACTCGACCTTCGGGTATTGCGATTGGAATATAACGAAAAAAGCGACGATATAAAGAATTACGGAGAGGACCGTCTTTAAGAGAGAAAGGGCTTCTGCCTGCGCAACGTTTCGGAACGCGGTCCCGAATATAAGATAAGTGACAAGGCGGACGGCCGAAATAACTACAGACATCCAAAGCAATATCTTCAGTACGCGAAAGATATTTATACCGAGATAGACGTACGTAAATATCATCCGGTCCGGATTTGTGTCGTCTATTGGAATTGCTATGCCATCAGCGGTAATTTGTACGCCCAGCGGGTTTACAACATTGATGTGGAGCCAGGATTCGATGATGGGAAGACTGACAAGTACAGCCGCAACTACAGTTACGAATATAAGGAAGAAAACCAGTCTTTTTCTAAGTTCAGCGGATGCCATATCTTAACGGGATGGCTTAAAACATATCAGCAATTGTTTTTCCAATCAACATCAGCGAGAGCGCCGAGACAACAACGGTGATGCTCCAGGCACAAATGTTGAAGAACGGGCCGTTCTTGTGCTTACCCATTATTTCGCTGTTATTTGCCAGCGAGACGATTGCAATGAGGACAACAGGGAGCAACAGGCCGTTGACGCATTGGGTCACAAGAAGCAGTTTGATCTGCGGAATACCGGGGATAAGGGCGACAAGGGCACCGATAAGGATCAGCGTAGTGAAAATACCGAGAAAGATCGGGGCTTCGCGAAAAGAACGCGAAAGTCCTTTTTCAAACCCGAGAGCTTCGCTTAGCGAATATGCCGTCGCGAGTGGCAGCACACCCATCGCAAGCATCGCCGCGCCAAACAGGCCGACAGCGAAAAGGTATTTCGCATAAATTCCAGCGACGGGTACAAGGGATTCGGCGGCGGTGGCAGCTGAATCGATGCTGGTGACACCGTTCAGGTGCAGGGTAGCTGCCGTGCATATAACGATGAACGCCGCAATTACGCAAGCGAAAATGGTCCCGACGGTAACATCTGCCCGAGCGAGCGGCAGGTCTTCGATATCCATGCCCTTCTCAACTACTGAAGACTGAACGTAAACCTGCATGAACGGCGTGACGGTGGTACCGATCAACGCCATCATGGTAAAAAGATATCCCGTCTCAAACCGAAACTCGGGCTTTACAAGACCGGCCGCGACATCGGACCATACCGGTTTCGCCAGAAATGCCGATATCACATAGCAGAAAAAGACGAGCGACATTGCCAGGAAGACCCGCTCGACGCGTTTTTGCGAGCCCTTTACAACCAGCCACCACACGAGCCCGGCGGTTATAGGAATGGTTATGAATCGGGGGATGCCCAGCAGTTCGGATGCCTGCGAGATACCGACAAACTCCGAGACGATCACGCCGGTATTAGCCAGCATGAGCGCGAGCATCACCAGGGCGGTCCACCTTACACCGAATTGTTCGCGGATCAGATCGGCGAGCCCCTGCCCGGTAACGACGCCCATGCGAACGCACATTTCCTGGACGATGATCAGAGCGAAAGTTATGGGAATGAAGGTCCACATCAGGGAATAGCCGTATCCGGCCCCAACAGTGGAATAGGTGGCTATGCCGCTGGCATCGTTTCCCGCATTGGCTGCGATAATTCCGGGACCGAGGATCGCGAGGTAGGTGAAAAAACGGTAATCAGACAGTCTTCGGCGAAGCTGCGACGAAGGACGCAGTATGGCGCGCGCAAATTTTCTCGGTGAAAATCCTGAGAGAGTCATTGTATCTACTATCGCCTTCGCTCATAAAACTACTGCTGATAAAACTATCGTGGAAACGCCTGTAAACCGTATCGGAATAAAGACTATATCGCTTTTTCGGTTAAATGGGAAAGACGGTCACGGGTATTTTGACCCTTAAGGCGATCTCAGACCTCTGCGCGGCAAATTATCATATTTCTCAAAGTTTGATAAAGTGCTTGTATGTTCATCACAACCAAGAGAAAGGTAGCCGTTTACTTTATTTTTACGGCGCTGTTGTTTGGCCTTGTTTCGATCGATGTGACTGTTTACGGCGCGTGGGCAGAACCCGTTCGCGGAAAGCATGCGATGGTTGCGTCACAGCACGAGCTCGCGTCGAAGATCGGTATCGACATTATTAAACGCGGCGGCAACGCGGTGGATGCGGCCATCGCCGTCGGCCTGGCCCTGGCGGTCGTCTATCCCGAGGCTGGAAACCTCGGCGGCGGCGGATTTATGCTGATCCGCATGAAGGACGGGAAGTCTTACGCGATCGATTACCGTGAAATGGCCCCGGCGGCCGCGAATCGCGACGTTTTTGTCGATAAGGATGGCAACCTGATAAAAGGGGAGGGCTCCTCGACCATCGGTTACCGCGCCGCGGGAGTTCCCGGAACACCTGCCGGTTTCGACCTCGCGTTCAAGAAATACGGCTCAGGCAAGATCGCCTGGCGCGATCTGGTCGAACCCGCCCGCCGTCTTGCTCAAAACGGGTATGTATTGAGCAAACGCCTTGCCGACTTGCTAGTTTCTCATTCGGAGGAACTTTCGCAGTATGACGACAGCAACCGGATATTTCTGAACAACGGCAATTATTACAAGGAGGGCGATCTTTTCAAACAACCGGATCTCGCGCAGACGTTGACCCGCATGCAGACGCTCGGGGCGAAGGAGTTTTATACGGGTAAGACCGCGCAGCTCATCGCCGCCGATATGAAGACGCATAACGGGCTAATTACTATCGAAGACCTGAAAAATTACGTTGCGAAGGAGAGAATTCCGTTGCGCGGAACTTATCGCGGCTATGAGGTGATAACCATGCCGCCGCCGAGCTCCGGCGGTATCGTCATGCTCGAGGTGCTGAACATGCTCGAGGGATACGACGTGCGCTCGATGGGCTACAACTCGGCCGCCAAGTATCACGTGCTGGCGGAATCGATGCGCCGGGCATTCGCGGACAGGGCCGAGTTTATGGCCGACCCTGATTTTGCGACCGTACCCGTTGCCGCCCTGCTCGACAAAAAATACGCCGAAAAACGCCGTAGCTCGATTGACCTCAAAAAAGCCTCGACCAGCAAGGATATCGGCCACGGGACGATCACGGGCGCCGAATCAATGGACACCACCCATTACACCGTTGCCGATGCGCAGGGAAATGTGGTGACCAACACCTACACGATCAACGATCTTTACGGGTGCGCGGTCACGGCGAAAGGTACGGGCGTGCTGCTAAACGACGAGATGGACGATTTTGCGGCGCGTCCGGGTAAGGCGAATATGTTCGGGTTGATACAAGGCGAACGAAACGCTGTTCATCCCGGCAAGCGGCCGTTATCTTCGATGACGCCGACTATCGTGCTGCGAAAGGACGGATCGGTGTGGTTTGCGCTGGGCGCGCGCGGTGGCCCGCGGATTATTTCCGCCGTGATGCAGTCCGTGATCAACGTTATTGACCACGATATGAATATCCAGGCCGCACTGGACGCCCCCCGCATCCATCACCAATGGTATCCGGACGAGCTTCTTTATGAGAATATGGGCTTGTCGCCTGACACCAAGCTGATATTGGAGCGATACGGGCACAAGTTTGCGAAACCGGGCAGCGTGGCCTCGGCGACCGGGATAATGATCGATGAAAAAGGGGTCAGGCTCGGCGCGATAGATTCGCGTAGCGATGGAGCAGCGATCGGGTACTGATTATTCGTCGTGCTTTAGTAAGCGGGTAGTGTTTTCGGTGACGCTGCCGCGGTTAGCGAGTTCGCCGGTATCGGGCGCACGCCACGAGGAAGCCGGCGGAGCATAGCTCGAAACGGGATGGCTCTGCTGCGGGGGTAGCGCGCCGTGTGCGATGGGTTGGTGTAGGCCTCTTGGCACTTCGACTGCCGCTGGTAAAGCAGTCGTTTTACTGCTTGGCAGCAGCGCGAGCGAACCGATCAACAACATCATCGTGCCAAAAACCCCGAAGATTGCCGAGACGCCTGCGGCCTCATCCTCACCAGCGATGCCAAAGAGCGCCGGGAACAACATCGTAAAAATAATAAACCAGAAAACGCTGAAGATGACGCCGGTTTTCTTGGTAAAAAACTTCTTCGTTTTGCCAAGTTCGGCAAGTTGAGGCAAAAAGCCCCCATATGCGAGCAACTGGGCGACGAGACCCATCTGAAACCCGCACCGCGAGCAAAACCGCGTTTCCTGGGATACCTGCTGCTGGCCGCACTGTGGGCAAAACATAACCTGGCTAATCCTCTCGTTTTAATAATTTCGTCGTATTATCTGTAACGCTGCCCGGGTTGGCAAACTCACCCGTATCGGGAGCCCGCCATCCGCCCGCGGCGGGCACGTAGCTCGAAACAGGCTGGCTTTGCTGTGGCGGCAGCGCGCCGCGCTGTCCGTGGCCATAAAGCCCGTGCGGCGGCGCTTGCGATGATTCATTCCAACTACCCTGATTCTGTTTTGAGCTTGGCAAAAATACGAGGGCTCCTATCATCCACATGATTCCGCCGAAGATCCCAATGATAGCCGAGGCGCCCGCCATTTTGTCGATGTCCAGTATTCCCCACAACGGTGTCATTATCAGCAGGAAGAACATTATCCAGAATACGCTGAAAACTACACCATTCTTTTTATTAAAGAAGGGTTTCTTTTTGCCGACCTCGGCGAGTTGCGGCAAAAACCCACCCTGCGCAACAGTCTCCGAGATCACGCCCAGCGGCAGCCCGCACCGCGAGCAAAATCTCGTTTCTTCAGATGCCTGCTGCTGGCCGCATTTTGGACAAAACATATGCCGGTTTATTCCTCGTCCTCTTAGCAATTTGGTGTAGTATTGTCCGTCACACTTCCCGGAAAGGCAAACTGGCCCGTGTCCGGCGCGCGCCATTCACCTGCCGGAGGAGTGTAGTCTGTCACCGGATAGGTCTGCTGGGGAGGCAGCGCTGTATCTTGTCCCCTTCCGTGCAGGCTTTGAGGTGCCTGTGCAAAACGTTTTCCGGAATCGGGCCGCACTTTGCTGCTGGGCAGATAAACAAGGGATATGAGAAAGATGAGTATCCCGCCAAAAAAACCACTTGCGACAAAGAATTCACCTACACGGTTGATGTTTAGAATGCCGTCGAAAACGATCGCGAGAAAAAAACAGAATATGGCCCAGATCACGCTGAAGACAACGCCGTTCTTCTTATTAAACGCCGTCTTTTTCTGATCAAGGAGCTCGTCCAATTGCGGCAGGTATCCGCCCTGCGCGACTACCTCGGATACCACACCGAGCGGCAGCCCGCAGCGTGAGCAAAATTTTATATCTTCCGAAACCTGCTGCTGGCCGCAGCGTGGACAATGCATGTTTAGCGCTCCAAAAATTGAATCCGTTTAAGACCCAAGACTTAACGAAATTCTACACTAAAAAGTTCCTGCGGCAATAGTTTACAGGCGGGGGAGCTTTTCGTCAGAGAGCATCTGAAAAATTGCGAACGCGCGTCCCTGGTAATGTTCGGCCCTCGCCACCGTGTTGAGCAGTATCTCGTGGATGGAACGAAGCCGTTCCGGTGCGGGAATTTCGAGGGTAAGATCGGCGTCGGATGAGAGAAACGCAAAGCCTTTTTTACGAGTGTCTTCGACTTCGTGGATGTATTCGAGAACCAGCGCGGAACTGTGCAGTTTTTCCGGCAAGGTCCACTCAAAAGGATCGTCCCATAGCCTCGTGGTAATCCCCCCAAACGTCTGTTCGACCGCGGCGACCGAGCGGAGAATATACTCCCCGCATGAGAATATCGTCATCGTTTGCCCGAGATCGCGGGGTTTGCGGTAGAGGAGGTCGTTCGGAGTTTGGCTAATGAGCCCATGCGACCGCTGATGGAGTCGCACAAACTGCCGGTCGAAGGAATCGAGGATAACTCTCATAAAAATAACGGCCACCTGCATTTTAAGCGGGCGGCGCGTTATTTGTCATTTTGTGCCTTGAGCTATTTTCCTCGCTTTACGCGGCGGTCCTTTTCATATACGCCGAGGCCGTAATTTTTCCCGTTCTTCGTGATACCGTTTCCTACGGTACCGACAACCCCGACCTGCGTTCCTTTTGAGGGAACGGCGTTTTCGGTGATCACCCATATTGTCCCGGTGCCGTCATCGACCTTATATGCCCCGCCGCGAATAGGCGTGCCCGGCACGTTGATCCCATAGCTGTCGATCACGACACCGGCGATCGCCGTCTCCTTATTGTTGTATTTCGACGGGTTCGCTTCGATATCCGCGATACTTTGCCGCTCAGGGCAGGCCGCCGTAAAAAGAGCAGCGAACGCGATAAAGCCCAGCAGGACAATTTTAGGTAATCTTCTCATTTGTTCTCCTTTCGATCTTATTTCTACGGGAAGAGCTCGATAACTATCTAGAGATTCGATTTACGCCGAAAAGTTTGCCATATTTTTGAAATTCTGCGATGCTTTATGCGTTAATTCAGAATTCCCCCGATAAATTTTACTTATGGCGGCGACGGCTCAGAACCTTCGGGTAGATAAATTCGCGTTTTCCTCGAGCGTGGAGGCCGACGTCTGGCATGCCGAAAAACCCGCCGAGGCGTACGAATGGTGGTATTTCGATGCCTTGGCGGACGGCGGCGGTAAGGAAGCCGTCGTCATAAGCTTCCTGGATAACTACATCTTTTCCCCTCGTTATAACGGCGCTGTTTCGGTAGAGAAATCGAAAAAGAACGGCTCGAATCATTGGGAGCACTCCACGAAAAGATTCCCCGCTGTCTCCTTTGTCTATTATCAGGGCGGCCGCCCGGTTTATCGATGCGTGAACGAATATCCGGCGTCCGACTTTAGTGCGAGCGAAAACACTCCTGAGTGCCGCATCGGCGACAACTCGTTTCGTTTCGAGACGGCGCCGTACGGCTCAGGCTACCTGATCACGATAAATGCGATGCTCAGCCAAAACCGCAGGCTCGAAGCCACTTTTGAGTGGGTTTCGATCGAGTCTGACCTCGCGCCCGGCACCTTTTGCCATGAGGAGACAAAGCATTGCTGGAACATGGTTGCCCCGCGCTCGGATGTAAGCGGTAGGATCAGTATTTACAACAGGCGAGGCGAATCGATCGACGTCCGGCATTTTAGGGGGACCGGCTATCACAGCCATAATCTCGACAATCGCTGGCTTCCGGAAACTGTGCGCGACTGGCAATGGGGCCGCTGTCATTTTGGTGATTCGACGGCCGTTTTCTACCGCTATTGCGAGATCGGAGATTTTAACCCGACAACTAAACTCTTTGTTATCCGTGACGGCGAGATGCGCGAGCGTGACGCCACTTATTCGGAGCAAAACTACACCCGCGACAGATACGGCATACGATACCCCACGCGGTTAAGACTCATATCCGACGACAATCTGCGGTTGCGGGTAAAGCCAATAAAGGTCATCGATTCGAGCTTTCATTACCTGAGATTCCTGAGCGAGATGACGCTCACGCTGCGCGACGGCAAGCCGAGAAAAACCACCGGCATCTCAGAGTTTCTGTCGCCAAAAACGTTGAAATACCGGTGGCTGAATTGGTGGACTGACCTGCGAATCGGTAAAGACGGCAAGGGATCTCTACTGTAAAACCCTACTCATATCTCAACGCCTCGATCGGATTCAACCGGCTCGCCCTGAACGCCGGGAGAACACCAGCGAAAAAGGCTATCGTACATACCAGCCCCATCACTATCGCGAGCGAGGGCAGCGTAAACACAAACAGCGTATACCCTTCGAACGACGATGAGTAGACCCGGATCAGATATTGGTTCGCGATCGTTCCGATCAGCATTCCGCCCACTATCCCGAGCAGCGCGCCCCAGAACCCTATCAAGATGGATTCGAGCGAGAATATCAAAAACACCCGCCCGCGGCCCATCCCAAGCGCCTTTTGCAGCCCGATCTCCTTCGTTCGCTCGAGCACGGCGATCACCAGCGTGTTGATGATCCCGAATGACGCAGCTAAGAGCGCGATAAGTGCCACGAGACTCATCCCGATCTTGAAGATACCGATAGCGTCATAGGTACGTTTTCGCTGATCGGCGAAGGTTGTTGCCTCGAATCCTTTCTCGTCGAGTTTTTTCTTGATATCCTCGTAACTTTTCTCATCGCCAGACGCCAATTGCACCGTGAAGCGGCTGAACTTGCCCGCGTCCGTCTTCCCGCGCGTTTGGTCCTCATAAATTGCCCGCGCTGTTTGAGAATCCAAAAAGGTTCCGGTGTTGGTCATAAAACCCTTTGTCGCGACACCCACGATCTCGAGTTTGACGGTCTTTAAATTTTGCTCCGTGTCCTTATACCCGACCCAAACCTGCTTCCCGACAAGGTTCTGTATTTTCTCGTCCAGAGCGCGTGCAAGCCCGAGCGGGATCACAACCTGATTCGCGCCGTCTATAGTCTTTCCTGTCTCCGTCTTCTGCGTTATTCCATCCGACAGCGTCGCAAGATTGACATCGTATTTTTTATTCCCGTCGAGCGTGATATATTCGCCCGATATCCTAAAGCCGGGCGTGACTGTCTTTATGTCCGCGACGTCCTTAAACGCCGCTTCGATCTGCGGGACCGTGAATGACATAGAATCCGGGTCTATGAGAGCGCCGGTCTCGTCCTTTACTTCTTCCTTGTACTCGGTTGGCGCATCAGCGGGTTTACCCTCATCGGGAATGTCGAATTTTTTCTGCACGAATACAACGCTCGTGCCCTCGATATTCTTAACCTGGTTCTCGACATAGGTGTGAAGGCCGTCGCCTATTCCGTTGGTCAGCGTCAGCGTGAACGAGCCGACGAAGATCGCGAGCACCGTTAGCGATGTGCGAAGCTTATTGCGGAAAAGATTGCGGTTGGCGGTTCTGATCAAATCCCAGAATTTCATACTGCACCTCCCGCGACTATTTGGCCGTCCTTCATCTCAACCGATCGTTTGCAGCGCTGTGCAAGGTCCGGGTCATGTGTGACGATCACCAGCGTAATGCCCTTATCGCGGTTGAGTCCGAAGAGCATATCCTCGACCGCGGCGCCTGTAGCTGAATCGAGGTTGCCCGTCGGCTCGTCGGCAAAGATCACCTGCGGCTTTCCCACCAAGGCCCGCGCAATGCAAACGCGCTGTTTTTCGCCGCCCGAAAGGTCCTTGGCCTTTTTATTTCGCTTATCTTTGAGGCCTACGGCGCTGATCGCCTCGTCCGCCGCTTTCGACAATTCCGATCCGGAAATGCCCCGAATGCGCATCGGCAGCACAACGTTTTCAAACACGGTATCGCGCCCGTTCAGAAAAAACTGCTGAAAAACAAAACCGAACTTTTCGTTTCGTAAGTTGTTCTTTTTCTTTTCGGAGAGCAGGGAAGTGTCCGTGCCGTCAACCAGGATATTGCCCGCGGTGGGCGCATCCAGGCAGGCGAGTAGATGCATCAATGTGGATTTGCCGCTGCCGGATTTGCCGATTATCGCGAGGCAATCGCCATCGTCGATGCGGATATCGACATCCTTAAGCGCCTGAAAATCGACGCCGTCGCTTGTGTATGTTTTGGAAAGATTAATTGCTTCGAGCATAAAGTTTGCTTGTGTTTTCCCTCAAGCGGATCACATTAGCAAACCTTTACGCGCGAAAATAGAGAAAGGTTCAATGAATTGAATTTCAGGCGGTCCAACGCTTCAGTTTCGGTATCACGTCGTTAGACATCTGCGAGGCCTGCTCGTGCGAAAAACCAAGGTTTGCGGTCATAAAATCGACTGAGCTTGTCACCATCTCATCGACGGTTAATTCGGGCCGGGTAAAACCTCCGCCCTCATAACAAAACTGGCAATATTCGGAGGCCGGCGATCCGTCTGCCTCGGTCCCTAAATTTCCGAATTCAGCCGAGATCGGCATTCCGCAGCTCTGGCATCTTACTTTTTCTTCCATGTTACTCTCCCAATTTTACGGCGGTCCCGTAAGCCAGGACCTCGGTCGAGCCCTGGCCGAATTCGGTCGCGTCGTAGCGCATCCCGATAACCGCGTCGGCGCCGATCTCATGAGCATGTTGGACCATGCGGTTAAAGGCCTCTTTGCGTCCTTCTTCGCAGACCTGCGTAAATTCCTCAATGTTGCCGCCCGCGAGCGATTTTAATCCGCCGACTATACCGCGGCCGATCCCAGTGGCACGAACAACGATGCCTCTCACCACACCTAGATATTCCGCGACCGGGCGTCCGGAAACGTCGAATCCTGTCGTTACGATCATACTATTTACCCCTCTAAAACGTACTGTTTTTCGTCTAAAAAGACAATAATTCGGGGTAAATGTCAACCGATCACGGTAGGTACCCGTCGAGCCAATCGTTATAGCTCCCGTCTTTTTTGAGAAGGAAAGGCAGTTTTTTGATAACCGGTACCGGATCCTGGTTTAGCCCGGAGAATCGGATGGTTCCCGGCCCTTTGGACGGCGAAATAAGATAAACGGAATATGCCTCGGAAATAAAGTCGCCGGGTTGGAGGATCAGCAGATTTGTCTGGTAGCTGACCGTGTTATTCGATGAATACGCGCGGCCCTTTATATAGCCCGTAATTTTCTCATGGGGAACGAGCGCCGTAATTGGGGTGCCGGGATTCACAATGATTACGGGAACAACATTAATGAAAGATTGAATAGCGCCTGGGTCGGCGGCCCTTTCCGCGAGCTTCGGCGAAAGGCTGAGATTAAACCGCCCGGCACTTTTCGCCGAAAAAAAGGCCGTATGAGAAATAGAGCCCCCTCCGGTCGCGCTCCGCGACATCTGCTCGCCCCGGTGGAACCCGAGATATTCGAGATTTGCGTCCAACGGGTTGCCTACGATTTCCTTATCGAGTCCGCCGAGATAGGACGGACTTTGACTGCCCGTGCCTGCCACCGTTTTTTGGTAAGCGCTCTCCAGCGAAAACACGTGGTTTGAGGAATCCCGAAGCCGGACCGGAATAATAACGGTGTCGCCGAGACAGAACATTGTTTTCCACTCGTCAGCGCGAAGATCGCGCTCGCATTTTCGGTTGCCGACGCGTATAACGGCTTCATTCTCGCCCTCGTAATAGAAATCATCCCGCATCCGATACGTGTATTTCAGCTTGTAGATGCCGCTTTGCTTCGGCTTAACGTGAAAGAGCGCATAATGCCCGCCCCGCCATTTATCATTGTGTTCGACTATCCGGTCGGTTATTAAGTCAAAATCCTTTGCCATTGCGAGCGCAAAGGATTTTCGCAAATGCGCGATCTCGGCTTTCGCGGGCTGGCTATAGCTCGGGTTGGGGGTGCCTAGTGCGGCGATGGAGAGAAAAATTGCGATGGCGATGTATCGGAAAATCATATCAACACCTGTTAAAACGACTTATTTACTTGCGGGAAAATAGTCCGCGATAAACGCGTTGTAGCTCCAGTCCGGGTTTAGGTAGAACGGGTGCTTTTCGACGGCCGGGAGCTTGTCGGCCGTATCGATGAGTAGACGTTTTTCTCCCCCGATCTTCTCATCCTGCCGGATAGATAAATACTTGAGCTCCACCCTGTCGCCGGGCTGAAGCATCAGAAGCCTGGTCGGGAACGTTCCCCCGCTGTGAGAAGAGAATCGTTTATTGTCCGAGTAATTGATCGTGTCTTCGTAACCCGCGAGATATGTGATAGGCTTTCCCGGATCGAGTATCACGACCGGCATTCCGCCTCCGAAGAAGGGGTTGGATATTTCGGTTGCGTTCGTTTTGTCTTTATCCGCGAGCGATAGCCCGATATTGAACCGTCCAGGGCTCACAGCCTCGAAGACCGCGTAATACTCGTACGTCGTTACGCAACAGCTCCGGTGCTGCATGCTCGATACTTTTGTTCCGATAAACTTGAGATGCGCTGAAAGCGGGTTTTGGATCTTTGCCACAGCCGGATCGATAGTTTCGGATGGTTTCTTCAGTGCTGAAAACGCGGGATCTTCATAGGTATATTTGATCTCGAACGTGTAGTCGTACCGGTTCGCGGCCCTAACTGGCAGGATGATCGTATCATTCGAGCAGAAACGTGAAATGCCGCCTTCCGAATGAGGACGGCGGTCGCACGGACTTCCACCGACGCCGAATCTGATCACGTTCTCGCCTTCGGAATAGAATTTGTCGTTATATTTATAAACGTACTTTACGGCATAATGCCCCGCCTTTTTCGGCTTCACCTTCACCAACCAGTAAGCCCCGGGAAGCTTTTCGGATTCAAGACCCGCAAGCTCATCGCCGAGCAGGGTGAAGTGCTCGCTCGACGCGGCCTTAAACGCATCCCGCACCCGTGCTATGTCGAAAGATCCGCCTTGCGCCGCCGCCGTAACTGCAGCTACGGCAAAGATCGCCAGAAATACCGCCACCGATGAAAAACTCACTCGTGTACGTTCCATTCCGAAAACAACCTCCATAAACCTGTTTGTCCGCTATAAATCGCAAAAAAGACGTCCCTTTTGGGTCACCGTATTTTCAGATGCGGCATGCGTGCTTTTGGTTTTCGCGCCGGCATTTCTACCACACAGCGCAGCGGCGGATTATTAGCACACTTTTAAGGTCGCAAAAGCCTTATACTGGTAGCATTCGACCGGAAATCTGCTAAAATAGAAGTTTGTTTAATCGACCGCAAAATGCTCAATAACGGCCTGTTAGACACCACAATACTATGACACACAATCTTTTTAACACTCGGCAATCATTCAAGACCGGAGCCGGGAGCGATGGCGTATTTTATTCGCTTCCGCAGTTGGAGAAGGAAGGCGTCGGAAATGTATCGCGCCTTCCGATCTCGATCAGGATCGTTTTGGAGTCCGTGCTGCGCAATTTCGACGGCGGCCGCAAGGTAGGCGAAAATGCGGTACGCCAGGTGGCAAACTGGGGTGCTAACGCAGAGCGCACCGATGAGATCCCGTTTGTCGTCGCGCGCGTGCTGCTTCAGGATTTTACGGGCGTTCCGCTGCTTGTCGATCTGGCCGCGATGCGCTCGGCCGTAGCCCGTATGGGACGTGACCCGGGCGTTATCGAACCGCTCGTGCCGGTCGATCTTGTCATCGATCACTCCGTTCAGGTTGATTACGCCGGCAGCGAGACGGCCTATCAGCGAAACATGGAGATGGAGTTTCGCCGAAACGATCAGCGGTACAGGTTTTTGAAATGGGGCACGCAGGCCTTTAACGGCTTCGGAGTCGTTCCGCCGGGTATCGGTATCGTTCACCAGGTGAATCTCGAATATCTTGCAAAAGGCGTGTTTGAAAAGGACGGTGTTTATTATCCGGACTCACTCGTCGGGACCGATTCGCATACGACCATGATCAACGGGCTCGGGATCGTTGCCTGGGGCGTTGGCGGAATCGAGGCTGAGGCAGGGATGTTGGGCCAACCGGTCTATTTCCTGACTCCCGATGTCGTCGGCGTTCATCTTACGGGCGAGCTGCCCCAGGGCGCGACCGCCACCGATCTTGTTTTGCGTATTACCGAGATGCTCCGGAAGGCGAACGTTGTCGGAAAATTTGTAGAGTTCTTTGGCGAAGGCGCCGCAAACCTTCACGCGACCGACCGGGCGACTATCGCCAACATGGCCCCGGAATACGGCGCCACGATAGGATTTTTCGG
>Ga0193752_1001591_pt1 | contig 18619 bp, 19 predicted proteins | sample H1c1metaG_FD_144924 | JGI IMG/M metagenome (GOLD analysis project Ga0193752, IMG submission 144924) | Soil microbial communities from a riparian zone of the East river system, Colorado, United States - H1c1 | ecosystem: Environmental > Terrestrial > Soil > Riparian zone | place: USA: East River...
CCAATGGTGCTGGTGGTTCATCCATCGCTGCCGGCGAAAAACACGCGCGAACTGATTACTTTATTGCGCGCGCGGCCGGGCCAGCTCAACTACACCTCGTCTGGTGTGGGCGGTATTAATCATCTTGCAATGGAGGTATTGAAATCCGCTGCGAAGATCGACATCGTGCACGTGCCGCACAAGGGCATGGGTCCTGCGCTCACTGATTTGATTGCGGGCCAAGTGCAAGCAGTGATCGTCGGCTTGCCTTCGGTTGAAGCGCATCTTAAAACCGGACGCCTGCGCACGCTCGGCGTCAGCACCGCCAAACGCTCCGCATTCGCACCCGCGTTGGCGCCGATGGCAGACGCTGTGCCGGGTTATGATGTGTCGCTGTGGTGGGGTATTTTCAGCGCCGCCAAGACGCCGCGCCCAATGATGGAGCGCCTGAACGCTGAAATACACAAAGCGCTGGCCACCACCGACATAAAAAAACGCTTTGCCGATTTCGGTGCAGAACCCTCGCCAATGACGCCGGATGCGTTCAGCAAAGTAGTACGTGAAGAAATCGTCAAGTGGAGCAAGGTGGTCAAGGACAACAACATCCGGCCGGAGTAAGCTCTCCTGTAGTTATGTGCTGCACTTGGCGCGAGCGGCTGAGCGTGTTACGGTGGTTAAAACATCATGGCAAACCGACCGACAAAACCCAAGCGCCCTGTGCCGCGCAAGCCGGCTACGACAGGCGCACCGAACGTCATCGTCGATTTTATTTTTGACGGTGGCGAATTGTTTATAGCCGTCGAAAACATCGGCGACGCGCCCGCACTGAAAGTCAAAACCACTTTCAGCGAGCCGATTCGCGGCGTCATGGGAACGGTGAACATCAATTCGATGGCGCTGTTCAAGAACATCGAATTCCTCGCGCCGCACAAATCGATCACCACGTTTCTGGATACCAGCGCTGCGTATTTCGCGCGCAGCGAACCCTGCAAAATCGCCGTGCGCATTGCTTATCGCGATGGAGCAAACAAACCGCTTCAGACCACGCTGCATCACGATCTCGGTATTTATGCCGACATCGGTTACTTGCACCGCGATCGTAAATTGACATAACCAATCCATTCCACACCGACGGAGGAACGCAATCATGGCAGTGCTCAGGGATCAGCCGTATGGCAACTATAATTTCCTGGTCGATATCGGCGACGGCAACACTGACGGCCCGCACGCCGGGTTTTGCGAAGTCATCCTGCCGCAGGCGGAAATTGAAGTGATCGAGTACCGCACCGGCAATGCGCGAGAGTCGGGCGTGACCAAGATTCCCGGGCGCGAGCGTTACGATAATCTGATTCTGAAACGCGGCGTCATCGGCTCGCTGAATCTCTATCAATGGTGGAATGACGTTCGCAACGGCAATGTGAAGGCCAGGCGCACCGTGACGATACAACTCCTTAACGAAGACCGTACCGAAGTTACGGTGATATGGAAGCTGTTGCGTGCGTGGCCCGCCAAATACACCGGGCCTCACCTGAATGGCAAAGGCAACGACGTGGCGATCGACACGCTGGAGCTTGCGTTCGAGCGCCTGGAGATGGAGTAATACTCACAAAGCGCTGGCACTGATGATCTATCATAATTACTTGATTTTATTTAATTTTTTATTCTAGTTCATTTATAATGCAAATCAACCGCGTTAAACAAATTATTCGCGAAGGCGGACTCGCCCTGGGCACGTACGTCGGCGGCATCGCCGATCCGCAGATTGTGGAAATCATCGGACACGCCGGCTTCGATGCCGCGTTCATCGACATGGAGCACACCAGCTTCGATCTGCGCGATGTACAACTGATGGTAATGGCCGCCGAGCGCGTGGGCATTTCGCCGATCGTACGCCCGCCGGGATTCGATCCGGCGTTTTTGTTGCGGCTGCTCGATATGGGCGTGCAGGGTTTGCAGATTCCGCATATCAGCAACGTCGAAGCCGCGCGCGCCGCGGTGCAGGCGGTGCGTTATCCGCCGCTGGGTGATCGCGGCATGGCGGGTTCTACCCGCGCCGCCGATTACGGCAACGTGCCGCAGATGGAGCACATGGCGCAATCCAATCGCGAAATCACGCTAGCGCTGATGATTGAAGACCAGCAAGCGCTGGATCAAATCGAAGACATCGCCAAGGTCGAAGGCGTCGATCTGATTGTGGTCGGGCCGTCGGACATGTCACGCACGCTGGGTGTGACCGGCACGCCGAATCACCCGAAATTGCTGGCCGTGATCAAACGCCTGCAAGCCGCTCTGAAGAACGGCGCGGGCGCGAAGCTCGCATTGCCGATCAATCACCCCGCGCTGCCGCGCGACGCCGGGCAGCTCAAGGCAATGGGCTGCGCTTATGCCAACTGCGCGCCCACACCGGAAGTACGGATGATGAAATCGCTGCAAGCGCAGGCCGCCGAAATGCGCAAGCTGTTGGCGTAGTCTGCTCGGATGCTAACGACGCAATTTTGAAATGCGCCCGGGCCGGTAACGCGCTGGTTCACCCAATGCAGACTACGGTCAGTGGCGCTGGAAACCTTACTCACGCCTTCGTTGTCCAATTTAAGCAAACAAGGTGTGGCAACGCCAGATTCTGGTGCAAAAAAGCGCATTTTCGATATTTTAAAAAATTAAATTATCCTTTAAAAACAAATAGTTACATTTTGTAACATGTTCGCTACGACAGTTGTCATCCGTACGCCTATGATGATGCGTTATAGCGTTAGCGGTAATTCGGAGAATGGTATGAAAAAGTTCGTCTCAACAATGTTGGCCGTGCTGTTTGTTGCCGGTCCGTTGATGATTGCTTCCTCGGATGCGGATGCTAACGGCCGTCATCGTCATCACCATCATCGCGGGCACGTAGGCGTGTTTATTGGTGCGCCGCTTGTCGTGTCCCCGTGGCCGTATTACCAGCGGCCCTATTATGGTTATGGCTATGATTCCTACCCGTACTATGCACCGGTAGTGCGCGAAGAGCCGATGATGTACCTCGAACAACCACAAACGCCAGCGCCGCCCGCGCCCCAGTCACAGGCGCCGCAGCAACAGTACTGGTATTTCTGCCAGGATTCCCAAACGTATTATCCGCATGTACAAAATTGCGCTACACCGTGGCAACGCGTGATTCCGCACGCGCCCCGATAATGCGATAGACCAATGACTATTAAACGTAAAGCAATTCCCCTGCTGGCCGTGATCGCACTGGGCGTCGCGGGCTGTACCACCATTCCAACCGGGCCCAGCCGCATGGCACTGCCGGGTACCGGCAAAGATTTCGATCAGTTCCGTGCCGATGACGTGACGTGCAAACAATTCGCGCTGGAGTCCTCGGGCGCCACACCTACCCAAGCGCAGGAAGACAGCGGCGTTAAAAGCGCAGCACTGGGCACTGTGCTCGGCGCCGCAGCAGGCGCTGCCATCGGCGGAACGGGGGCGGCTGCCGGTGTGGGTGCGGGCGTGGGATTATTGATGGGTGCGATGGCTGGCGCCGCGGCGGGCGACCAATCCGGCTACAACGTGCAACGCCGCTATGACAACGGCTATTCGCAATGCATGTATGCCAAGGGACATCGTGTTGCCGTACCGGGCCGCTTAGCGTCCTCGCGTCCGGCCGCACCGGCGGCGCAGCCCTACTATGCGCCGCCGCCTCCAGCAGCCCCGCAACCCCAGGCGCAAGTGCCGTACTACGGCGCGCCGCCGCCCCCGGGTTCCGCACCACCACCACCTTCGGCGATTGTTCGCTAAAATAAAACCGGCCTATGCAAATAGGGCCGGTTTTATTTTATAAAGAGCTGCTATGCGCCTATCGGCATTCCTTTCGGTACCACCGATTGGTCCAATATCGAGCCCGTCGAATACCAAGGCAAAACCGGCAAGGCCTGCTGGCGCACGCGTGAGTTCGGCAATATCCGCGTGCGCATGGTCGAATACACGCCGGGCTATCTGGCGGATCACTGGTGCGACAAGGGCCACATCATCCTGTGCACTGCAGGCGAACTCATCACCGAACTTCAGGACGGACGCAAGTTCACGTTGAAGCCCGGCATGAGTTATCAGGTGGCAGACAAAGCCGATGCGCATCGCTCGTTTACCGCGGTCGGAGCGACGCTGTTTATCGTGGATTGACCGCTCGCAATCCACCGCGTGAGCGGCCAATGATCAGAGCGCGCCCCACTTTCGTCAGGTGATGTGCCGCACTTAGTTCATGTGCGGCGTGGCCCAGTTTCCGGCGTCGTAACCCGGACGATAATTGCGGTTGGTCTGCACCGGATTGCGGTTCACCAGTGGACGCGCATACAGCGGATGCGTGATGCTGCGCACTTCATGCTCAATGGTGTACAGGAATTTACCGCTGTCCGGATCGACGATATCCTTGAAGCGATATTGATATTGATCGCTCTCCTCGGTGATCAGACCTTTGGCCTTGAGCCAGCGATGCGGTCCCGAAAAATCGGCGATATAAATTTGCAAATGGTGCCCGTCGTATTCAGGAATCGGCTTATCGGTCTCGCGGAACACCAGATGCTGATGATGTCCGACCAGCGCACGCGCTGCGCGGCCGTCTTTGTCGTCCACCACATTCGCCGGCGCCTTGATGACCTGCGTGTAAAAACGCGCGATGCCGTCGGCAGTGCCCTTGGGCACATCGAATTCGACATAAGGCACACCCAAAATCACGCCGCCGAAGCGCGCCGGATCGGGTTCATACACTCTGATTTTGTTGCCCCACGGGCAGGTGGCTTCAAGGTAATCGCCGCAATCTTTGTACGCAAATTTGGTAGCGGCGAGTTTCGGCGTGACATACTCCAGGCGCTTTAACAACGCAGCGCGGTCGGGCTGCACAATGGCGGTGTGGCCACGCAACACTTGCGCAGCGCGCGCCGGGCAATGTATCTGGCTGCGGCCAATATTGACCCACATATTTTCCAGGCCGGTCATGATGTACGGATCGCGCGTTAGACCCAAGCCTGTGATATAAAATAGCGTAGCGTTGACTTGATCGGGCACCGTGACGTTAACGTGCTCCAGCCAAACGGAATTGCCGATGTCTTCCGCGGCGCGATCAAAAATCGGTTGCGTATTGTTGTCCATACCTGCCTCCTGTGAAATCAACGAGAAATTCGTATGCGATGCCAGATTCTAGCGCGAAGTCGTGTATTGTCGAGTGCAACGTTCGAATCACGTCTAACTGGCAGCACATCGTAACTATTTGTTTTTATTATGAAAATTTTATACCCTCTTTTATGCTTCGTTAACGGCAGTGCAACGCTATTGGCGTTATGCGGCCCCGTAGCCGCGCAGGACCGCGCAGCCAACTTTCCCACCAGGACCGTGCGCATCGTCACCGGCTCCGCGCCCGGCGGCCCGCTGGATTTCAGCGCGCGCCTCGCTGCGCAAAAACTCACCGAAGCACTGGGCCATCCCGTGGTGGTCGAGCCGCGCCTCGGCGCCAGCGGCACCATTGCGAACGAGTTCGTCGCCAAGTCGCAAGCAGATGGTCACACACTCGGGGCGGGTAGCATGGCGACTTTGTGCGTGGTGCCGCATTTGTACCCGAAAATCGGCTACGACTCCGTGAAAGATTTCGCGCCGATCACCATCGTATCGGCGGTGGGCTTCGTGATTATTGTGCATCCGTCGGTGCCCGCGCGCAACCTGAAGGAACTGATCGCGCTGGGCAAGGCGAATCCTGGAAAATTGAGCTTCGGCACTTCCGGCGCGGGCTCGGTCACCCATCTGGGCATCGAAATGCTGAAGAGCATGGCGAACGTCAATTTTCTGCACATCCCGTACAAAGGCGCTGCGCCGGCGTTGGTCGATCTCTTGGGCGGGCAAACCGACTTGATGTACGACAGCGTGCTCACCTCTGCCCCGCATATCAAGAGCGGCAAAATACGCGCGCTGGCGCTCGGTTCCAGCAAGCGCACGCTGCTGCTACCGGATGTGCCTACCGTGGCCGAGTCCGGCCTCCCCGGCTTTGAAGCCAGCACCTGGTTCGGCATCGTCGCGCCCGCCGCCACACCCCGCGACATCGTCGTGCGCCTGCATGCGGCCATCGTCAAAGGCGTAAACGATAAAGAGGTCACGCAACGCTTGCTGGCTCAGGGCATGGATACCGTGCTCAACACGCCCGAACAATTTAGCGAACGCATTAAAACGGATTTACCGCGTTGGGGAAAACTGGTTAGGACAGCAGGAATCAAGGCCGATTAGTCACCGCGTCCTTCCGTCTTCATCCTTCAAAAACGATCACTCCGGCTGTATCCCTGCCTCACGCATCGCAGCGACCCAAATATGCAAGAATGCGCGTGATGACATCGGTGCTCGAACCCGCGGCAAAGGGCACAATAATCCGCACCGGCTTAGTGGGGTATTGCGCGTGCGCGGCGCTTGCAAGAACGGCACACATCACCGCCGCGATCATTGCATAAACACGCTGCATTTTTGCTTTTACTAAAGCAGCCTGCGCAAAATCCTGCAAGTCAACCGTTTAATCAATCTTCAATTAGCTGTTGCGCCAGTGAGTTTCACCAGTTTTTCATACTTGTCGTAATCCGTCTTTAGCCGGGTGGCGAATTGTTCCGGCGTCGTATGCATCGGGTCAAGCGTCTGACCGCTCATGATTTTAATGACGTCAGGATTCTCAAGCGTTTTTTTCATCTCGGCATTCAAACGGTCCACGATGGGTTTCGGTGTGCCCGACGCCACGAACGCGCCGATCCACGCCACGAAGTCATAACCCGGCACGCTTTCAGCAATCGCCGGTATATCCGGGAATTGCTTCATGCGCTGCGCCGAAGTGACACCGATCGCGCGCAAACGTCCGCTGGGCAAGTGCGGAATCACCGAACCGATGGTCGCCGTCATCGCCTGGATTTCTCCCGACGCCAATGCAACCACTGCGGGACCGCCGCCCTTGAACGGCACATGCACCATCTGCGTATTCGTCATCGAGTTGAGCAATGCCATCGCCAGATGCACGAAGCTGCCGCTGCCCGACGAACCATAGACGAGCTGACCCGGCTTCGCCTTGCCGATGGCAATGAAATCCTTGACGTTTTTAACGGGCAGCGCGGGATGCACCACCAGCATGCCGAGCTGCACCGCGAGCGGCGTCACACCGGTGAAATCTTTCAGTGTGTCGTACCCCAGTTTCTTGTAGAGATGCGGGCTGGTCACGTGTGCCGCTGAAGTCACCAGCACGGTGTAACCATCCGCCGGCGCTTTGGCCACCAGTTCGGATCCGATGGTGCCGTTGGCGCCGCCACGATTGTCGATCACGAACTGTTGACCGATCTGATCGCTCAGCCGTTGCGCCACGATGCGTCCGACAATGTCGTTCGCGCCCCCCGGCGGCCACGGTACCACCACGCGCACCGGTTTCGCCGGATAATTTTGCGCCAGCACAGAACCACAACCTATCATTGCCATCGACATGGCGATTGCTCTAACCATCGTTTTCATACTTTTTCCTCGTTTCGTTATAACTACGGATGATTTCTTTGCGTTAATCGACTTTCACGCCTGTCGCTTTGATCAGTTTGCCGTATTTCTCGTAGTCGATCTTGATGCGCTGTGCGAATTCTTCCGGTGTCGACGGCTGCGGGTCAAGCACCTGATTCGTCAGACTCGTCGCCACATCCGGATGTTTCAACGCCTTGTTCGATTCGGCATTCAATTTGTCGATGATGGCCTTGGGCGTATTTGCCGGCGCATAGACGCCGATCCACGGACTCATTTCATAACCCGGCACACCAGATTCGGCGATAGTCGGAATATCGGGCAATATGTTACTGCGCCTGGACGACGATACGCCCAGCGTGCGTAGACGGCCGGATTTTACATGCACGATCACGGTGGAAATCGTCGCCAGGGATGCTTGCGCTTCGCCGCCCACCAGCGCCGTGACCTGCGGCGCGCCACCCTTGTATGGAATATGCACCAGATCAATGCCTGTCATCGAAATCAATAACGCCATCGATAAATGCGGCGCACTGCCGTTGCCCGACGATGAATAATTGATATGTCCCGGGCGCGCCCTGGCTAGGGCGATAAATTCTTTAACCGACTTCACCGGCAATGACGGATGCGTCGCCAACACGCCGGGCTGCGCCGCCAATGTGCCTACCGGCGCGAAATCCTTCAACGTGTCATAAGGCAGCTTTTTGTACAAATGGGCGTTACCCAGATGCGTCGTCGAATGCACCATGATGGTATAGCCATCGGGCGGCGCCTTGGCCACCGGCTCCGCACCAATCGCGCCCGATGCCCCAGGTCGGTTATCCACCACGAACTGCTGCCCCAGCGCCTCGCCCACTTTCTGCATCACGATGCGCCCAACCACGTCGTTCGATCCGCCGGGCGGCCATGGAATCACTACGCGCACGGTCTTTGCGGGATAAGACTGTGCTGCGCCTGTTGAAGGGGTCTGCGCTGCAGCGAGGCCCGCGAAAAATAGCGGCAAGCTCAGTGCGACCGCGATGATGGGAACAAGCTTCATTTATTCTCCTCCGGCACCACGGGCGTGGTGCCATGTTCGCGGATTATCCCGCAAAAACGGCCTCCGCAAAGGCACAAACGCGTTAAAATCAATTTGGCCATCCATCACCGATCAAGGCGCTTTCGCCATGTCCTGGACCTATCTCATCATCGCCGGTGTGCTTGAAGTGGTATGGGCCATCGGCCTCAAATATACCGAAGGCTTCAGCAAGCTCACGCCCAGCATCATCACCATTGCAGCCATGATCGTCAGCGTGGTGTTTCTGTCGTTGGCGTTGAAGAGCATTCCGGTGGGCACCGGCTATGCGGTGTGGACAGGCATCGGTGCAGTCGGCACGGCGATACTCGGTATCGTGCTGTTTGCGGAGCCCGCAACCGTTGCACGCATGATTTGCATCGCGCTTATCGTCGCCGGCATTATTGGTTTAAAGATATATTCGTAAGTATTTGTTTTTATTGACTTTTTTAAAATATACTCACTGCGTCTTTCGGTTTAGTTCATGAGTGTCGCCGCCGGTTCTATGGACAGATCCTTCCCGGCGACGCTCAACTGTTCGTAAAACGACACCAGATAGTCCTGAACGAATTATCGTGGCGCTGCATTTCGGTTGCGCCAAAATCCGCTTGTGGCGACGGCGGCAGCCCAGAATGTTGATGATCATCTTTTCCGCAGGCATGTCGGCATTTCTTCACTGCATCTGGATTGCATTATCTTAAATTCAAACGCAACGGGCGCAACTCAATCATGATCACCAAATCCGGGTGCAATATCATCCATCATTCCGAACTCGCCTGGGAAGAACGCATCCACGACGGCGACAAGCGCCATCGCGCGAAAACCTATTGGCACGATGCGGAAAACAACCTCCACATGCGGCTGGTCGATCAACCGGTGAATTCCAGCGAGCCGCCCGATGTGCATCCGGGCACCCATGCGACTACAGTGTTGAAAGGGGGCGCGCTGGTGGATGGCGTGGCGCTGCACGCGCTGGATGTGATTCTCAACTACGGCAATCAGCCGCACGGCCCGCTGGAATTTCCGAAAGGCTGCCAGTTGTTCAGTTGTTTTCAGGGCAGCAACGATCAGGCCGCGGCGGAGACACCCGCCACCGAAAAACACTATCGCTTCATTCAAACAGAAAGTATTCCGTGGGATGCCAAAGCCGGCGGCGCACTGCACATGAAAACGCTGGTGGACCGCGGCGCAGGCCGTTTGATGCTAACCGCGATGCGTTTGTCCGCTGGGTTTACCGTGCCCGTAGGTTCGCGCCCGCACATGCAGGCAGCGCTGGTTGTTGACGGCTCTGCCGTAGTTGATGGCGAGACTCTGAACGCTTGGGATTTTATGTATATGGCCGCAGGTGTGCCGCATGGACCGATTAGCTTTCCAAAGGGCGCTACGTTGTTGATGGTGGCTATGCGGCCGGCATAGTACGCTACGACGGGTACCCTGCGCTAACCCGCCCTACGAAAACCAGATTGCATTGCGCCACGTTCGGCGTAGCAAAGCCATGCCACCGACGCCACCTGCAGCACCCAACACAGCGCGAACGAAGCGCGATAGCCTTCAATCGCATAGTGTTCATCGGTCACAGGCCACAGATTGATAATCGCACCGACGCCAAACTGCACCACAAAGGCAACTGAGAAAGTCACCAGATTCACTGCTGTGATCACTCGCCCGGTGATCTCGACCGGAAAACGCGTTGCGAGCAGCGGGTACGACAGCGATCCGAATGACGAAAAGCCCAGAAACAGCGCCCAGTACACGATGATCCCCGTGTTATGGCCGAGCACGATAGGCAGCATTGCCGCCGTGCAGGCGATGCATCCCGCGCAGTAAGTGATTATCGGCGACACGCCGCGCGCCGCGAGCCGGTCGGATAAGGTGCCGCAAATCACGCCGCCCACACCAAACGCAGCAGCGGCGGCCAGCAGATTATCAGCCATACTGGCGCGATCCAGCCCTGCCACATCGCGCATCCACGGGCCCGCCCACAAGCCGAGCAAACCGATTGCAACCCCCTGCACGAACGCCGCTGCAAACGCGATGGACCAGAAGCCGCGGCTGCGAAAAATACTGCCGATCACCGCGAACTGTCCACGCAGCGTAGACGCGGGCCGGGTTACGGATTTCTCCGGTACAACGGCAAATATCACCACGCTCGCCGTTATCGCGAGTGCCGCGAGCCCCAGAAATAACGACCGCCAATCCATCACGCGCATCAACATTTCAATGGGTTTGGTCGCCGACAGCGCGCCGCAGGCGCCCACCAGTAACATCCAACCGAACAGCGTCGCTGTGCGTTCGCGCGGAAACCAGATCACAAACGCCGTCATCGACGACATCAGGCACACCGCTACCCCCAGCCCGATCAGCGTGCGTCCGAGCAATAATCCCGGCAGCCCGGATGCAAACGAGAACACCACGGCGCCCGTGGCCGCCACCAACAACATGCTCGCGTTGACCCGGCGCGGACCATAGCGATCCATCAGTATGCCCAGGGGCAACTGGGCTCCGGCGAAGGTAATGAAATAAGCGCTGGTGAGCAGCCCCAACATGCCGGGCGACAATCCAAACTGCTGCGTCAGTTCAGGGAATACCACCGAGTTGACGTTGCGGAACAGGAACGAGCAGTAATAGCCCGCAGCGAACGGCAGAAACACCGCCGCCAGCAGACGCGCACCCGTCGGTGTGGCGGGCTTGCCAGCACTCAATGCGTGACGTGCCGCAACGCGCGGTCAGTGGAAATAGAGCCCGCCGTTCATCAAATAGGCTTGCCCCGTTACATAGCCTGCATCCTCGCTCGCCAGATAAATCATCAGCGACACCACTTCCTTGGGTTTACCCAAACGGCGGATCGGTTGCTGCGGCTTGAGACCCTTCGGTTTCTGGAACGCATCGCGTTCGACATCGATGGTACCCGGACCAATGCAATTGGCGGTGATCTCGTGCGCGGCAAATTCACGCGCCATGCCGCGTGTAAAGCCGATAATGCCGAGCTTGGCCATGCCTTTGGTGACACTGCCGCCGAGGAAGGGATCGACCCCGGAAATATTGATAATGCGTCCCCATTTTTGCTTGATCATGCTTGGCAAGACCGCCTTGCAGACGTTGCGCGGCCCGCCCAGATTCACGCGGAAACTGTTTTCCCACACTTCGTCGCTGACCGCGAGAAACCCGCCTTCTGCGCCACGATCCACGGCGTTGTTGATTACCACATGCACTGCACCCAACTCGGCGAGCGATTTCTCGACAAAGCGATTCACCGACACACCATCGGCAACGTCACATTGCTCGGCCACCACTTTAACGCCAAGCGCGCGCGCTTCTTTCGCTACATCATTCAATCGATCCAATTTCGAACTGGTGCAGATGGCGAGATTTGCACCTTCCCGCGCAAAAGAAATTGCAGCGAGCGCACCAATGTTGCGGCTTGCGCCGGTAATCAATACGGTTTTGCCCTTGAGCCCTGTGTCCATTGTGTTCTCCGTGTTCTCTGATACGTGACCTTGATCTGCGTTATATCATACGCGATCGACACCGCCGGAATCCATCATGCCCAAAGCCCGTATAGCATCCGACGCAGCGCCTGAAGTTGAACTGCACTACGAGATCGATGATTTTACCGATCCCTGGAAAAAACCCGACGTCGTGCTGATGATGCACGGCAATCTTGAGTGCAGCACCTCGTGGTATGCATGGGTGCCGGTGCTGGCACGGCACTTCAAGGTCATACGCCCCGACATGCGGGGATATGGGCAATCGACACCCGCGTTACCCGCCGACTACCCGTGGACCATCGACTTGCCCATCGACGACTTTATCAATCTCATGGACCAGCTCGGCATTGACAAATTTCACCTGATCGCCGCCAAAATTGGGGGGTTTATCGCGCGCCGTTTTGCCGCGCGCTTTCCGGATCGTGTTTTGAGTTTGACTGTGATCGGCACACCGCCGCCGATTTACGACACCGCGGCGCGCGTGGAATCGCTGACCAAAGACATTTCCGAAAATGGCATCGAACCATGGGCACGGCGCACCATGACGGGCCGGCTCGGCAAGAACTTTCCGTCCGATGGCGTTGAATGGTGGATACAAATGATGGCACGCACGCCGGTGTCGAGCCAACTCTGTTTTGTGAAAAACATTCCGAAGGCCGACATCACCGCCGACCTGCCGCGCATAAAATGCCCGACACTGGTGATCACTACCGAAGGCAGCGCGCTGGGCTCGGTGGATGCCATGCGCAAATGGCAGGTGATGATTCCGAATTCCCGGCTGCTGGTGCTGCCGGGTGATTCTTATCACGCGGCAGCCAGCGACGCCGATGCGTGCGCCGAGGCAACGCTGAAATTCATACGCCAGGCCAGCGCTATTTGATTAAACCCAGATCGTTCATGGCCGCACGCGTCGCCGCGTATTCGCCTTCCAGGTACTGCGCAAATTCACGGCTGCGCAGGAACTGTTGTGTAATGTCGCCTTCTTCGAGATTTTTCTTCCATTCTGCAGCGTCGGTCACTTTGCCCAGCGCGTCGTCCCAGAACGCGATCTGAGCAGGCGTCAGCCCCCTCGGCCCGTGAAACCCACGCCAAGCCGCGATGCCGGTGGTATTGATACCCTGCTCACGAAACGTGGGGGCTGACGCGAAAACGCCCCCCATGCGTTGCGTGGCAGCAACGCCAATCACGCGTATTTGTCCCGTCTGTACATGCGGTAAGACCGATCCCGATGAAGACACCATCACGTCCACATGTCCGCCCAACAGCGCACTGATAGATTCACCACTGCCCTTGAACACGACCACTTTCATCCTACGTGGATCGATTCCCGCCGCCCGCACCGCTGCGGCCGCGGTCAAATGCGGCTGACCGCCACGTGACGGCGTCGCAAATGACACGGACTCCGCATCCCCCTTGAGCCGCGCAGCGAGATCGGCCATATGTTTGATGGATGATGCGGCACGCACGGCCAGCATCGTATTTTCAATCATCAACAATGCGATTGGCGTCAGTTCGGTATAACGCCGACTATGGACGCCGCTCAGCTCATTGGTAAACAGCACCGGATTGGACAACAACAGGTAGTGCGGATCGCCCGCATGCTGCAACATATGATTAAATGCCAACGTCTGATTGCCGCCGGTACGGTTGGACACCACCAAGGGTATAGTCACCAGTTTTCTGTCCTGCAGAATTTTCTGCGCAAGCCGCGTGATTTTGTCGCTGTTGCCGCCCGCGACGGTTGGAACAACAAATTCAACCGGTCTGTCGGGACGCCATGCCGATTGTGCCCAGGCGAACAATGTAAAGCTCACCATAGCGACCATAACAGCGAGCTTACTGAAACTTGCTGAACAAAATTGCTGCATATAGCCCCCTTCCTGCACGAATAGCGATTAGTCTCTCGACTCGTGCCAACCGGTACATACACAACCGTTTATCGTAGTTCAGCGCAATGCGCAGCCGTTTCTGGCAACGGCAGTTGCGCGCTGGACCATAGTAATTCGCGAAAAAATCGCGCTACAGGATTAATTAGTTGGCGGAGATTCCAGCAGCCTTGATCACCTTCGCCCATTTATCAAATTCGGATTTGATATAAGCGCCGAATTCCTCGGGTGAACTGATGCGTAAATCAAGACCCTGGTTGGTCAATGCCTGCCGCACATCGGCCGTTTGCAGCGCTTTGGTGAGTTCAGCATGCAAGCGGTCGATGATGGGTTTCGGCGTCTTTGCCACCGTCACGAAACCGTACCAGTTGTCTGCTTCGTAGCCGGGCAATCCGCTTTCCGCCATCGTCGGTAAATCCGGCAACACCGTAAAGCGGCGCGTGGTCGTTACTGCCAGCGCGCGTATCTTGCCCGCCTTGACCTGCGGTACCGCAGTAGCCGCCGACGAAAACACCACCTGCACCTGCCCCGCTATCAAATCCACCATCACCGGCGCGCCGCCCTTGTACGGCACATGCACCATCTTTCCGCCGATCATGTTGAGGTACAACTCGGTCGCCAGATGACCCGCATTGCCCGCCCCCGACGAGCCGTAGGTCAGCTTGTTCGGATTGGCTTTGATGTAAGCGCTCAAGTCTTGCAGCGTCTTGACCGGTACTGAAGGATTGACCACCACCAGATTACCCTGCGAACTGGCAAACGTGAGCGGGGCAAAATCACGCAACGGATGATAGTTAAGTCCCTTGTACAAATTGGTGTTCACCGCCAGCCCGCCTACGGAACTGCACAGCACGGTGTACCCGTCTGGAGCGGACTTCGACACAATTTCCGAAGCAACACTGCCGGCAGCCCCCGCGCGGTTGTCCACCACAACTTGCTGGCCGAATGCGGCACTGAGCTTGGGACTCACCGCGCGCGACACCAGATCCAAACCGCCACCAGCAGAATTCGCGGCGATCAACCGGATTGGGCGGGAGGGATAATCAGCAGCAGCTACGGGTACGGTTGCCGTTACATACAGTGCAAAGGCAACAGCAGCAGAATAAGCAAGGATCGACGAGCGACGCATGGAATAGCTTTCGAATTTGATAAAAGGACGGGCCGTTTTAAGTGACAATCAACAAGAAAGTCGCCAACGCAAATGAACAATCCAAGTCGACGCTCCCATAGTTCAAAATATACCCCTACTGTTCCTTGGATTGCAACAAACGACGTCGGATCGACCCTATGCCGATAAATAGTCCTGCTTAACGCTGGAATTTCCGGCATGATTTTCACGCTGTGAAATGGAGGTCATATCGTGAAGGGAGGCAAATTTACAGAACAACAGATCGCGTTTGCGCTCAAGCAAGCCGAACCGGGCATTCGCGTGGAAAAGGTTTGCCTCAAGTTGAGGATCAGACAGCGGGCGGGAAGCCCTGACGGTACTGCACGTCCGACAGCAGGCGGGTCATTTCCTTTTTGACTACCGCGTAGCACTCACAGGCGCGATTCTCCAGCCCTGACCGATCAAGCACCGCAATGTGGCCGCGGCGGTAGCGTATGAAACCGGCGGCCTGTAAATCTCCGGCCGCCTGAGTAATACCTTCCCGGCGCACGCCGAGCATGCCGGCGATCAATTCCTGCGTAATAACCAGCTCGCGCTCAGGCGCCCGATCAAGCGTCAGCAATAACCAGCGGCACAGTTGCTGCTCCACCGAATGGTATCGAATGCAGGCTGCGGTCTGGCTCATCTGGGTCATCAGCGCCTGGGTATAACGCAACAGCAAACGTTGCATCAGACTGGCGCGATTGAATTCCTGCTTCAGCAAGCGGCCTTCCAGCCGGTAGGCGTGGCCCGCGGTGTGCACCACGGCCGAACTGGGCGTGGTATCCCCGCCCATGAACAATGCAACACCGACCACACCTTCATTGCCTACCCCTGCAGACTCGGCGGATGCGCCAGATTCCATGACATAGTGCAGCGAGACGATGGCTGTGGTGGGGAAATAGGCATGCAGCAATTGTCCGCCGGGCTCGTACAGCATTTCACCGATCGGCAGCGGAACCCGCTCCAGGTGCGGAGACAGGCGCTCAAATTCCGCCGGGGGCAGCGCGGCGAGCAGGTGGTTCTGACTTGGGCTGTGGGGTGACGACATCATTATCTGTCGGGATGTCGTATTCTATTACGTTGCGGCGAGCTCCACGCCGATGCCGCGATAACCGATAAAACGGCTGGACTCGCTGAACATCGGCTCTCCGCTGACCCGGAACTTTTGTTTCGAACCGTCGTCTTTGACGTGGCTGAAGACGAAATCCAGGAACGGCTCCCGCGATGCTATCTTTGCTTGAAGCGCTTCGCGCTCGGCCTCATTCCAGCCCGCCGTCCCTGAAGCGCGTGTTTCATCCACGCCGGAGCCCACCTGCATGCCGAGCAATTCCAGAACCGGCCCGAACACCTTGGTAAATTTCCCGTTTTCGTCCTGCTCCCAGTACCAGTCCGAGGCCAGTTCGGTGAGACTGCGATAACGCGTCTCGCTTTCTCGCAGGGCGGCGGTTCGTTCCTGTACCGTTTGCTCCAGTTTCTCTTTGTGATTCTCCAGTCTGTTGTAGAGCAGCCGCACTTCCAGCAAGTTGTGGATGCGCGTCTTGACTTCGACGACATCGAACGGCTTGCTGACGAAATCCTTGGCGCCCGCTTGCAACGCACGCAGTTTGTGGCCGGGTTGCGCGGTAATCACCAGGACCGGCAGATAGTCATCCGCGCCGTCGGCCTTGAGCGCTTCCATCACTTGAAATCCATCCATGCCGGGCATTAGCAGGTCGAGCAGGATCAGGTCGTAGCGATTTTCGCGCTGCAGTGCGCAGACCTCGCGCGGATTCATGGTCGAGGCAACAAACATATAACCGGCTTCGCTCAACAATTGCTCAAGTAGACTGACATTGACCTCCTGATCGTCAACGATCAGGATGCTGGCGTTGAGAATATCGGACGCGCTCACTCTCATGTTCTCGCCTCTCGCTTTGACGGGGCGACTTGTGTTTTCGCGAACTTGAATGCTGTGTCCAGCGTATCCATGAACTCGTTGACCTTGATCGGTTTGGTGAGATAACGGAAAAATCCCGCCTCCAGACCTTTCTCGATATCGCTGGGCATGGCATTGGCGCTCAGCGCAACCACCGGTATATGCGCCGTTGCCTGGACTTCCGCGAGTATTTGCATCGCCTCAGTGCCGCTGATACCCGGCAGATTGATATCCATCAGGATAACATCCGGGCAGGAGGTAAGCGCAATCTTGACACCATCGATGCCATTGCTTGCGCTCAGCAGGTGAATGTCGGGCCGGCGCGCGATGATATCTTCAACCAGCATCAGATTGGCCGGGCTGTCCTCGACATAGAGCAGGGTATGCAACTGCGTGCTGGCTTGAATTTGCTCCAGCGCGACAGCGCCGGGCAAGGCCAGGCCATTAGTTTGTGCTGCAGTGGCGAGATTCAGTTCGATCCAGAACATGCTGCCCTTACCGACAGTGCTTTCCGCGCCGATGGCTCCCCCCATCAATTCGGTCAAGCGCTTGCACACCACCAGGCCGATGCCCGTGCCTTCCTCGCCGCTTGCCTCTTGCCCGAGACGATTGAACGGCTGAAACAGTTGCGTGAGCTGCTCCGACGACAATCCCGCGCCGGTGTCACTGACGCTCAGGCGCACGCACTGCGGGGTGTTTGCGTTGCATTCCACCACTATCGTTCCGCCGAGCGTGTTGTATTTGACCGCGTTGGAAAGCAGGTTGATGAGAACCTGTTTCAGCCGTGTGCGGTCGGCCTTGACAAAGTAATTGTCTTGAACCTGTGGATAGGTTATGCCGATGCCGCGCATTTGTGCCTGCGTTTCTATCATGGCCTGGCATTCGCGCATGACCTCGGTTAGTGACAACGGCTCCATGGACAGCGACAGCTTGCCAGACTCGATTAGCGCGAGATCGAGTATTTCGTTGATGAGGTCCATCAGGTACCACCCTGCCTTGATTACCTGGTCGATGCTGCGCTTCTGCGAGATCGTGGGCGGCGGTACAGCGGAATCCATGAGTTGGGCAAACCCGAGGATCGCGCTTAGCGGCGTACGCAGTTCATGGCTCATGCTGGACAGGAATGCAGATTTCGCGAGGTTGGTTTTTTTCGCTTCTGACATGGCCTCAATCAGTTCTGCTTCAGTGCGCTTGCGCTGGGTGATATCGTAAAAGCAATTAATTGCTCCCGTGATTTCTCCGTGTTGGTTCTTCAGCGGACGAATATTCACGACGCAAGCATCCCGCGAACCGTCGGGTCGTTCGAGGACTACGTCCACATCACGCGCTTCCGATATTGTGCCGCTCAGAACATCGGCCATTGGACACTGATCGTGGGGCATAAAACGGCCGTCCGGAAGGAACAACCTGAACGAGCCGCAAAACCGCTCGCCGTTATTACCCAATACCGGCTTTCGGCCCCACAGTTCAGCGGCTCGGCGGTTGAAATTCTGAATCGCACCCGAGACATCACAGGTATAGACGGCTAAGGGCCCCAAATCGAACAAGGTGCGATAGCGTTCCTCGCTTTCACGCAAAAGTTGTTCGCTCTGTTTGCGCTCAGTGATGTCCTGCATCACACCGGTTATGCCGAGCACCGTGCCGTCTATACCTGTG
>Ga0193752_1001592_pt1 | contig 18616 bp, 12 predicted proteins | sample H1c1metaG_FD_144924 | JGI IMG/M metagenome (GOLD analysis project Ga0193752, IMG submission 144924) | Soil microbial communities from a riparian zone of the East river system, Colorado, United States - H1c1 | ecosystem: Environmental > Terrestrial > Soil > Riparian zone | place: USA: East River...
GCTGATCTCGGTGACCGCGGCGGCGTGCGGCAGCGCCTTGCGATACGCGCGGTCGCTGGTCATCGCGTCGTACACGTCGGCGACCGAGATGATGCGCGCAAGCAACGGGATCTCGTCGCGCCGTAAGCCAGCAGGGTAGCCGTTGCCGTCCCAGCGCTCGTGATGACAGTGCACGCCTGGGATCAGCGGGTGCAAGAAGTCGATCGGCTGCAGGATGTCGCGCCCGTACGCGGGGTGGCGCTTGAACATCTCGTACTCGCGCTCGGTGAGGATGCCGGGCTTGTTCAAGTTGAGCACGCAGCCGATCTTGCCGATGTCGTGCATCATCGCCGACTGCCGAACGATCTCGACCTGCGCTGCGGGTAGCCCGAGCTTGATCGCGAGCAACTGGGCGTACGCCGCGACCCGCTCGGAGTGGCCCGCGGTGTAGCGGTCCATCTTGTCGATCGCGTTGGCGAGGCCTTTGATCGTCTGCCGGAACGTGAGCTGCAGGTCCTCGTACAGCTTGGCGTTCTCGATCGACGCCGCCGCTCGATCCGAGACCATGCGCAGCAGCTTGCGCTGACCTTCGTCGAACGTCTTGCCGGGACTGAAGCTGCACGCCGCCATGTAGCCGAGCGTGCGGCCCGACATCATCATGCGCGTCACGATCATCGACGAGAGGTCGGCCCCCACCGGCGCCTGCTCGAAGTAGCGCAGGCCAGAGGCGCCCTGAACCTTGAGCCTGCGATCGCTCGTCAGGTGCTCCTCGATCGCCTTCATGTCGAGCTTGCCGGGGTTGAGATCCTGGTTCGGGAAGCTCGAGCTGACCTCGCGCACACGCTCGAAGTACCCGCCATAGCCGTCCGCCAGCACGACGAACACAGCGTCGGCGTTGACCTCGTGAAAGGCCGCGTCGACGACGGTGCGGATGACCTCTTCGAGCGAAAGGCTGTGCGCGATCGCTTCGCTGACCTTGTAGAGCGAGAGAGCTTCCTTGAGGCGCAGGTTCTCGGCCTGCAGCTTCTTGCGCTCGAGGCCGCGGCGCACGGTGTGCACGACCTCCTCCATCTTGAACGGCTTCATGATGTAGTCGTACGCGCCGCGCTTCATCGCATCGATCGCGGTCTCGACCGTGCCGAAGCCGGTCATGATGATCGTGACGATGTTCGGGGTGTGCTTCTCGATCGCCTCGAGCAGCTCGATGCCGCCCATGTTCGGCATCTTGAGGTCGCTCAGCACGAGGTCGAAGCGCGCGCGCGAAAGCTCGACCAGCGCAGCTCGGCCATCCTCAGCGGTGCGGACGTTGAAGCCTTCCATGGCGAGGAAGTCCGCGAGGATCTCGCGGATCACTCGCTCATCGTCCACGACCAGGATCAGCGGCGATTCTGCGGGCTCGTGCAGCGCTTCAGGCGCGGGCCGGGGTTCGTGCATGGTGTCGCGGCTTCAGGCTGCGGGGCCGCAGGCGGTGCTGCAAGTCCCGCAGTGAGGCACGGATAGTACACCGCGCTAGCTCGGATGGCCGCGCGATGTTGTCTGCGAGCGCTCGCTCTCACCAAACGGCGATAGGCCGATCGGCCGCGCCAGATGGACCTTCGCTGTGGGCCGCCATAGGGAAAGGTATGGGCGCTTGTATGAGCGCGAGATGAAAGTGCAACTGGACGGCTCAATCGCGGGCGCGTTAAGCTGGTGCATCCACCCTACTTGGGTAGGGGCAGCCAGCACGTGGACTCCGATCACGACATCAAAACGCGGGTGACCACGCTCGAAGAGCTGAAGGTCAAACGCAAAGGTGAAGACTGCCTAGTCGTCATCTACGCCGCGTCGCAAACCGACCTCGGTAAGCGGCACGTCCTGCAAAAGGAAGTCAGCAGCATCGGTCGCGATCGCGACAACGATATCGTGCTGGACAGCGACAGCGTCTCGAGACGCCACGCCAAGATCGAGCACCGCGACGGCAACTTCTTCGTGGTCGACCTCGACTCGACCAACGGCACGTTCGTGAACGACGAGCCCGAGCCGGTGACCGCATCGCCGCTGCGCCGGGGTGATCAGATCAAGATCGGCGACACGATCTTCAAGTACCTGTCGGGCTCGGACGTCGAGGCCCAGTACCACGAGACGATCTTCAACATGACCATCACCGATGGTCTGACCGATCTGAGCAACAAGAAGCAGCTCGATACCGTGCTCGTGAAAGAGATTCCGCGCGCGCTACGCCACGCGCGCCAGCTCTCGCTGGCGATGATCGACATCGATCACTTCAAAGACATCAACGACACCTACGGCCACTTAGCGGGTGACTCGGTGCTGCGCGAGCTCGCGAGCATCCTGACCAAGCGCCTGCGTCCGGACGACGAGCTGGGCCGCTACGGCGGCGAAGAGTTCTGCGCAATCCTGCCCGAGACGCCGATCGACGGTGCGGTCCGCATCGCCGAAGAGCTGCGCAAGATCGTGCAGGACCACAACTTCATGGTCGAAGGCGAGAAGATCAAAGTCACGATCTCGCTGGGCATCGCCGAGCTGCAAAAGGGCATGGACGTGAAGGCCTTTTACAAGGCCGCGGACGAGATGCTCTACCAAGCCAAGCGTACCGGCCGTAACCGCGTCTGCCCGCAAGTCACTTAATATCGGGAAAACGTGCGCCGTTTTCCCGCCCATTGGGCAAAGCCCAACGGGGCCCACCCTTTCACGAGGGTCGCTGCGCTCCCTCTTTGACTGTGGGCGCTTTCGCCGCGGTCTGAGTTAGAAGTCGCGGCGGATCGCGAGCAAGAGGTGCAGCGGGGGCTCGGCTTCGCGGCCACCGTAGGCGGGGTCGAGCAGGAGATCCTCGTCGCGGACACGGCCTTCACGGTAGGCCTCTTCGAGCAGGGCCCAGCGCTTCTTGGCGTTCGGGTCGACGGGCACGGCGGTGGCGCGGGTCGGGAGTGTCTCCGGCATCGGGGACTCGGTGAACATCGCCTTACGCACGGCATGGATCGCCGGCACGTCGGCTGGATCGGCCTGCGCCGCGAGTTGATCGAGCAGGCGCATAATCGTGTCGCGGTGATCTTTCTCTTCGGCTAGCCAGCTCAGCGCCTGTGCGACGCGCAGCGGCTTGGTCTCGCGCGAGCGCCAGCGGGTGCGCGGTGCGCGGCTGCTCACGCGGGTGCCGGCCTCGAGCGCCGCGGGCACGTCGCCGAGCAGCACCGCGAGCTTGAGCGCTTCCCAGTCGGCGTACGCGAGCGCCGGCAAGCAGCGCGCCGCGCGGAGGTAGCTCGCCAGCGCGTCCTTCGGGCGGCCAGCACGCCGAAGCGCGTGCGCTGCGGTCGCATGCGACGCCGAGACGTCCGGCTCCATCTTGGCGTGGCGCAGGCCCGCCTTCAAATACTTGTCGAGCGAGAACGGCGCGTTGAAGTCGCTGTCGGTCCAATCGGCGACGCAGTACGAGCAGAAGCCGTCGAGCGTGCGATGCACGATCCGCGTCTCGCGGGTCTCGAGGTGATAGTCGGCGATCGGCCACGTGTCCGGCACTGGGCCCGCGCTGCGATCGAACACCAGCACGGCACCTTCATCGGAGCGATAGAACGGCAGCGGCAGCTCCGGGTCGTCAGCCTTCTTGCCCAGCCGCGTCGCGAGGTCGGCGCGCGTCTCGAGGATCGAGTCGGCTTGCGTCGCAGGCGAAGCGGAGAGCAGCACGCCGTTCGGCAGCCGGCCTCCGTCATGGCGTCCGAGCAACATGCGCAGGTCGCTCGGTAGCGGCGACAGCAACATGTCTTCGAGCGCAGCAAGGTGCACAACAGCCGCGGGAGGACGCAGCGTGACGCCGGCCTTGCCGTTATGCGTATCGATCCAACCTACGAGCGCCTGAACGCCGCGATGCACCAGGGCATGCTAACGCGGTTCGCTAAGCGTTCCGACCGCTTTCTGGCGCGTGCCTACATCACCCGATAGCCTCGCCCACATGCGTGCCTGGCTCGTATCGCTCCTCGTCGTAGCCCTCGGCTCCGGCTCGTTCGGGCGCTCCACCGCGTCTGCGGAGCTCGCGCCACCGCCTGAGCCGCCCGAGCCGCCGCCGTCCGCTGAGCCGTCTGCCGACGCGCCGCCCGAGCCAGAAACACCGCCTGAGCCCGAGCAATTTGCGTCCGCAGACCCGGCGGAGCCCGCGCCGGAAGCGCCGCCCGCGGCCGACGAAGCGCCTGCCGCACCGGAGACCGCGCCCGAGCCCGAAGCGGCTGCGCCCCCACCGTCTGTCGACGCGATCGAGCAAGAGCTGGAACGAGCCGTCGCCACGGATCCGAGCGAGGCCGAGCCGCCACCGGCGATCGAAACGGAGAGCTTGCCGCCCGCGCTGACCAGCGATGCGGTCAACGCGGCGTACCCGAGCGCCGGCAGCGACGTCGCGATGGTGCCGGAGCTCGACTGGCTCGCCGGCGCCGTCCTGCCCGACTTTAGCTTCCGCTGGGACGATCGTTTGGTCGAGCAGCTGCTGTACTACCGCGACAACGCCAACGGTCGCGCGCAGGTGCGCTCATTGATCATCCGCTCCGGCCGCTACGCCGCGATGATCCGCGAGAAGCTCGGCGAGCACACCCTGCCCTCCGATTTGCTCTACGTCGCGATGGTCGAGAGCGGCTACGACCCGCTGGCGCGCTCCGGCGTCGGCGCGGTCGGCATGTGGCAGTTCGTGGAGTCGACCGGCCGCGACTACGGCCTTGCGATCGATCGCTGGGTCGATGAGCGCCAGAGCCCGGAGCGCGCCACCGAGGCGGCTGCCGGCTTCTTCAAGGATTTGCACGCCAAGCTCGGCTCGTGGCCGCTCGCGATCGCGGCGTTCAACATGGGCTACGGCGCGCTGCTGCGCTCGATCAAGAAGTACAACACGAATGACATCGGGGTCCTGGCGCGCATCGAAGCCGGCCTGCCGTACGAGACCATCGCCTACGTGTCGAAGGTCACCGCGTTCGCGATCGTCGCGCGCAACCCCGAGCGCTTCGGCCTTACCGACCTCAAGCCCGAAGACTCGCTGCAGCTGACCAAGGTCGATGTGCCGGGCGGGCTCGGCCTCGGCAAGCTCGCGCGCGCCGCCGGCATCACCGTCGAAGAGCTCGCGGCGTACAACCCCGAGTTGCTGCGCAGCCGCGTGCCGCCGGACGTGAAGCGCTGGACGATCCGCATCCCGAGCGAGCGCGCAGCCCGCTTCGCCGAGAAGATCGACACGCTGCCGTCCGAGACGCCGACGCACGGGCACTACGTGATGCGCTTCGGCGAGCGCTTGAAGGACGTCGCCGCGATGTACGGCACGACCGACACCAAGCTGCGCGCGCTCAACGACTTCGCGGACGGCGTCGAGGCCCTGCCCGGCTCCAAGCTGCTCGTGCCCGACGTAGAGCCCGAGGCGCTTCCCGCGGACAACAGCGAGGTCGTGGTCGGCGTGCCGGCGCAGAGCTTCGACGCCAGCGATCGCAAGCGCATCTTCTACGCCGTGAAGTCGGGCGACACCGCGCTCAACGTCGCCACCTTCTTCGAGGTGACACTCGACGAGCTGTGCCGCTGGAACGACGTGGCGACCGACGCCGCGCTGCAGCCTGGCATGGTGCTGCAGGTCTACGCACCCAAGCAGCTCGACCTCTCGGCTGCGATCACGATCGCACCCGAGCGCGTGCGCACGCTGGTCGTGGGCAGCGAGGCGTTCTTCGCCCATCACGAGTCGCTGCGCGACCGCGTGCGGGTCCGCTACCGCGTGCGCTCGGGCGACACGCTGGAGTCGCTCGGCGAGCGCTACGAGCTGTCCGCGGGCTCGATCGCCCGTATCAACAGCTTCAGCCGGTACAGCAAGCTCGAGATCGGCAGCGAGATCATCCTGTATGTGCCGGCGCCGGAAGCCGCCAAGCTCGGCAACGTCGCCGAAGCCGGCGCTCGACAGCCGACGAAGCTCTGATTCAGACTCGCCTGCGTGCAGAGCATCGGGCACGCCCAGCGTGCGATCGTCGAGAGCGTCGGACCTCTAGCCGTCGAAGAGGTCGCGCTCATGCAGGCGCGCGCTCGTGTGCTCGCGAGCGACGTGCTCGCCGGGCGGGACTTACCCGGCTTCGATCACAGCGCGATGGACGGCTACGCCGCGTGTCACGCCGAGCTGAGCGGTGCAGTTCCGCTGCCTGTGCGCGGAGAGTCGCGCGCGGGCGGTGCCTGGCCGGAGCCGCTCGCGGCCGGCTGCGTCATGCGCATCTTCACCGGCGCGCCGATGCCCGAGGGCGCCGACACGGTGATCATGCAAGAGGACGTGGCTGCCGAGCACGGCGCGATCCGTGTGCGCGAGCTGCCCAAGCTCGGCGGCAATATCAGGCGTCGCGGATCGGATCTCGCGGTGTCATCGCTGGCATTGCCGGCGGGCCAGCTGATCGGGCCCGGTGAGATCGCGCTGCTCGCCGCGCTCGGCTGCGCGCGCGTCGCGACGCATCGCGCACCGCGCGTCGCGATCGTATGCACGGGCGATGAGCTGCGCGAGGTCCACGAAGCGCTGCCGCCGGGGGCGTTGGTCAACAGCAACGCATACATGCTGGCAGCGCAGGTCGAGGATGCGGGCGGGATCGCGACCGTGCTGCCGAGCGCGCCCGATCGCATCGAAGAGATCATCGCGCGCTTCGAGCAAGCGCTCGCAGGCAGCGACGTCGTGCTGACGTCGGGCGGTGTCTCGGTCGGTGATCACGACTTGGTGGCGGATGCGCTCGGCCGTGCCGGCGTCGAGACGCGGTTCTGGAAGGTCGCGATGAAGCCCGGCAAGCCGCTCTTGTTCGGCATGCGCGACGCCGTGCCCGTGCTCGGGTTGCCGGGCAATCCGGTGAGCGCTTTCGTCGGCTTCGAGGTGTTCGTGCGGCCGCTGCTCAGCCGGATGCGCGGGCTCACCGCGCCCTATCCCGCGCTCACCCCGGTGCGGCTTGCGCACGATCACCGCAAATCGAAAGGCCGGCCGGAGCTCGCGCGCGGCGTGCTGACACCGAGCACATCGGGCAGCGGCGAGCTGATGGCCCAGCTGCACACGCGCCAGGGCTCGGGCTCGCTGCCCTCGATCGCGCAGGTCGACGCGCTGGTGTTCTTGCCGGGTGACGCAAGCGAGCTAGCGAGCGGCGCCGCGCTCACCGCTTTGCGGATCGGCGCGCGCGCGGAACGCGCGGAGCCGACCTTTCCGTGAGCCCACCGTTTCTTGTGGTTTGCGCGGCTTTCCGTTCCATGGGATCCAGAGGACATGAAGCGTGCGGCCGTCGCGACGATAAGCGCCTCGCCGAACGTAAATCTCAGTAGAGCGCTGCGCGCAGCGACCGCGCGCGTGCGTGGCCAGCGAGCGCTCGAGGCGTGGGTGCTGCTCGCCGCGGCCGCCTGCGCGGTGCTGATCGCAGGTGCGCTGCTGACAGGCGCGGCGAACGAGCTGGGCATGCTCGCGTGGACTCTGGCCGGCTTCGTGCCGGTGCTCGGAGCTGCGGTGTGGGCGCTGCGTTCGGTGCCGATCTTGCCAGTGGCCCGCGCGATCGATCGCGCGATCGAAGCGCCGGATCTGGTCGCAAGCGCCGTTTCGTTCGCAGCGCTGCCGGCCGGCGAGCAGACGCCGTTCATGCAGATCTGCGTCGCCCAAGCCGAGCAAGCGAGCAGGCAGCTCGTGCCCTCGCGAGCGCTCGCATTTCAGCGACCGCGCGCGCTGCCGGCGCTGTGCGCACTGGCGTTGTGGCTGATCGGACTCTCGCATGGTCCGTCGCTCCCTCCGATCGCGACGCTGGCCACGCGCGCGGCGGTACAGCCTGCGCTCGACGCTGATACGGCGGCGGCGTTCGCGAACGAGCTCGACGCGCTCAAAGCGCAGCCGCTCGATCCCGAGGCTGCGGAGCTGGTCGCGAAGCTCAACGCATTGCTCGAGGGCATCGCGGCCGGCACGATCGATCGCGCGCAGGCGCTCGCGGAGCTGCGCCGGCTCGAGGAAAAGCTGCAGGCCTTGCTCGCCGACGATCCCAAGGCGATCGAGGCCGCGCTCGAGCAGATCGGCCGCGCGCTGGCCGGCACGCCCGAGGCCAAGCCGCTCGAAAAAGCGCTTAGCGAAAATTGGCCAGACGCGGTGCAGGAGCTCAAGCGACTCAGCGAGCGCGTGGCGGAGGGCAAGCTCAACGCGCAGGCAGAGCAGCGGCTCGCCAAGAGCCTCGAGCGCGCTGCCGGGGAGCGCGCTTCCGCCGGACGACAGGCTGCGGTCGACGAAGCCAAGCGCGAGCTGGATCGACTGCTGCGCAAACAAGAAGAGCAGCGCGCGCACGGCGGGCAGGACCGCGAGCGCGACGAACGGTTGCTCAAGCGCAAGCAGCGCGAGCTCGATCAGCTGGAGCGCGAGCAAGAGCAAGCCAGCGCGGCCGATCGCGAGCTGGATAAGTTGCAGCGCGAGCTGGACGCCGCCTCCAAAGCGCTGAACGAGAAGGACAAGCAGGCCGCCGCCGACAAGCTGCAGGACGCAGCGAATGAGCTGGAGCGCGCGGCGCGGCAGCAGCAATCGCGCAGCCAAGCCGGGCGCCTCACCGAGCAGCTCGCGCAGCTCCGAGCCGAGATCGCACAGCGCCGCGGCGAGGCTGGCCAGGAGCGCTCGGGCGACGCCTCGGGTGATGGTGGCTCGCCGATCCCACTCAGCGCGCAGCGCTTCGGGCGCATGGCTCAAGGCAAGCCGGCGGGCGGCGAAGGCCAACAAGGCGGCCAGCCTGGTGGCGCGGCTGGCCAACAGCAGCAAGGCGCAGGACAGGGCCAGCAGCCTGGCGAAGGCAGCGGCGGCGAGCGCCTCGCGCAACTACGCCAAGGTGCAAACGCCGGCCCAGGGGGCGACCAGACCGCGCTGCTCGAGCAAAGCGGCACGTCGGACGAGCAAGGTCGCGGTGACGGCGCAGGCCTCGGCGGCAAGCCGCAGAGCGGCCCAGCGACGGCCGGCTCGGACCAACACGTCGATACGCGCATCGAAGGCGAAAAGCGCGGCGGCCCGAGCCGCAGCGAAGTGATCTTCGAGAGCGGCCAGCGCGGCTTCGCCGACCAAGGCTACGCCAAGGTCCACGACGACTATGCGCGCCACGCCGAGAGCGTGTTGGAACGCGAGCACATCCCGGGCGGTTATCGCTACTACGTGCGCCGCTACTTTCAACTGATCCGTCCGCGCGAGAGCACTCAAGGAGCAGCCCCATGACCGAGCCTTTACCGCAGGAGCGCGTCGAGAGCGCAGTTCGCAAGCTGGCCGCCGTGCACGAAGAGGTCGGCAAGCTGGTCGTCGGCCAGCGCGACATCATCGAAGGTGCGCTGACGTGCCTAATAACCGGTGGCCACGCGCTGCTCGAAGGCGTGCCTGGCCTCGGTAAGACCGTGCTCGTGCGCGCGCTCGCTCAAGCGGTCGCGCTCAAGTTCTCGCGCATTCAGTTCACGCCCGACCTGGTGCCGTCAGACATCATCGGCACGACCGTGATCGCGGAGGACGAGCGCGGGCGCAAGGCGTTCACGTTCCAGCCCGGCCCCGTGTTCTCCAACATCGTGCTCGCCGATGAGGTCAATCGCACGACGCCCAAGACGCAGAGCGCGCTGCTCGAGGCGATGCAGGATCGCTCGGTGACGGTCGCCGGCACGACCCACATGCTGGCCGAGCCGTTCTGCGTGCTGGCGACGCAAAACCCGCTCGAGATGGAGGGCACCTACCCGCTGCCCGAAGCGCAGCTCGATCGCTTCCTGCTCAAGCTGCATGTCACTTTTCCGAGCCACGATGATCTGCATCGCATTCTGGATCGCACGACCGGCGACGCCGAGCCGAGCATTCGGTCGGTGATGTCGCACGAAGAGCTGCTCGCGGTGCGCGCTACCGTGCGCGAGGTCGCGGTCGCGCGGCACGTCCAGGACTACGCCGTGCGCGTGCTGGAAGCGACCCATCGCGACCGGCCGGGCGCGAACGCGCTGGTCAAGCGCTATGTCCGCTACGGCGCGAGCCCGCGCGGCGCGCAAGCGTGCCTGCTCGCCGCCAAGGCGCGCGCGCTGCTCGCTGGTCGGGTGCACGTAAGCATCGCCGACGTGCGCGCGGTCGCGCTCGCGGCGCTGCGGCATCGGGTGATCCTGAGCTTCGAGGGCGAGGCCGAGGGCATCACCACCGATCAGGTGCTAGCCGAAACGCTGGCTACGGTCCCAGAGAGCGTTTAATGCGCTGGTTTTCCTCAGCGCCGGCCGCAGCGCAAGCCTCGGCCTCTGCAGCGAGCGGCGAAGACACGCTGTTCGATGAAGCGTTTCAACGTCAGCTCGAGTCGCTCGCGCTCGCCGCGCGCAAGCTGGTGCAAGGCCGCGACCGCGCCGAGCGCCGCACCCGCCGCGCGGGCCACGGCATCGAGCTGGCCGACTACCGCAGCTACTCGCCGGGCGACGACTACCGCCACATCGATTGGAACGCGTACGCGCGCACCGAACGGCTGCTCTTGCGCTTGTTCGAGCAAGAGGAGGACCTGGGCGTAAGTCTGCTGCTCGATTGCTCGGCGTCGATGGGCGCCGGCGCAGCGTCGGGTGCCCTCAGCAAGCTCGCGCGCGGCAAGCAGCTCACCGCGGCGCTCGCTTACGTAGCGCTCAGCGGGCTCGATCGCGTTTCGATCCACGCGCTCGGCGTCGATGAGCTGGCGCGCATGCCCGCGGCCCGCGGCAAGGCACAGATCTTCACCGCGCTCGAGTTCCTGCGCCGGCTCAAGCCGGAGGGGCCCACCGACCTCGGCAGCGCGGTCGCGAAGTTCATCGCCCGCCAGAAGCGCCGCGGCTTGGTCGTGCTGATCAGTGATCTCTACGATCCGCGAGGCGTCGAGCGCGCGATCAGCGCGCTGCGCTATGCGCGCTTCGAGCTGCACGTGATCCACGTGCTCGATGGCGCCGAAGCCGAGCCCGCGCTGCGCGGCGACGTGGAGCTGATCGACGCCGAGACCGGGCTCACTCGCACCGTCACGATCACGCCGGCGCTGCTCGCGCGCTACCGCGCCGCGTTCGTTGCGCATCGCACGCGGATCGAGGGCTTCTGCCGCGAGAAACACGTGCCGCTCCACACCGTGACCACCGGCGAGGCGCTCGACACCGCGACCCTGCGCGTGCTGCGCCGCGGCGGGCTGCTCGAGTAACCGAAGATGGAGCTCTTCGGCCTCAGTCTCGCGCAGCTCGCCGCCGTGTTCGGTGGTGCGGCGACGCTCGCGGTGCTGCTGCACTTGCTGCGCGCCCATCGCCGGCGCCAGCAAGTGCCGTTTCTGCCGTTGTGGGAAGGCGTGCTCGCGCAGCGCGACGCGAGCCAGCTGCTCTCGCGCATGCCGCGCTGGCTCGCGCTGTTGCTCACGCTCGCCATCCTCGCGCTGCTCGCGCTCGCGCTGGGTGACCCGCGGTTGGCCGAGCGCAGCGCGGTGGTCACGCATCGCGTCGTGCTGATCGACGCCGGCCTCGCGTCGCAAGCGCGGCTGTCCGGCGAGCAAACCAGGCTCGACGCGGTGAAGCGCTGGGCCGAGCGCGTGGCGGGCCAAGCTGGACCGCTGTTGCCAACGATGCTGGTGAGCGTCGACGCCGCGCCTGCGCCGCTCGGGCCGTTCTCCAGTGACGCGAGCGCGCTCGCGCGGTTGGTCACGGACATCGCCGCGACCGATCTCGCGACTGACGTGGAGCGAGCGCATCGCTTTGCGATCGATGCGCTCGCGGGACGAAAGCCCGCAGAGGTCGTGTTCATCGGCAGCGGGAAGACAAAGCTCTCGAGCGAGCTCGCGGCTGATCTAAAACGTGCCGGCATCGCGACCAAGCAAATCTCGGTCGGGTCAAAGGCCGACAACGTCGCGATCACGACCTTCGCGGCGCGGCGCTATCCGCTCGATCGCAACCGCAGCGAGCTGCTGCTCGGGCTGCACAACCAAGGCCAGCGCGCCGCACGCGTCGAGCTCACGTTGCTCGGCGACGGCCAGCCGATCGACGTGCGCAGCTTCGAGCTCGCTCCCGGCGCGCGCGAGCAGCGCGTATACGACGACCTCGCGTTTGCCGGCGCGCGGCTCGAAGCCCATCTCAAGGCGCTCGACCCTGACCAAGACGTCCTGTCGACCGACAGCCGCGCGTACGCCGTGCTGCCGCCGCGCAAGAAGCTGCGGGTGCTGTGCGTGACCTCCGGCAATCGCTACCTCGAGGCTGCGCTGCTGCTCGACGAGTACTTCAAGGTCGATGTCGCCAAGCCGAGCGCGAGGCTGCTTACTCAAGAGGCCTTCGCCGACTACGACGCCGTCGTCTTCGACCGCTTTGCGCCGAGCGCCGCGCCGGGTATCCCTGCGCTGTATCTCGCGCCGCCCGCCTCGAGCAGCTTCGAGATCGACGGCGAGCTCGCGCGTCCGCGTTTCGAGCACGTGCAGCGGGAGCACCCGATTCTGCGCCACGTCGCGCTGGCCGACGTAAACATCGCGATCGCGCAGCACGTTCGCCCGCGCCGCGGTGTAATCGGCGGCAGCGCCGATGGCCCGCTCCTGCTGAGCGGCGAGCGCGAAGGTCAGCCGTTCGTGGCGTTGACTTTCGATGTCGCGCGCAGCGATCTGCCACTGCGCATCGCCTGGCCGCTGCTGCTGATCAACACGCTCGACTGGTTCGCGAACGAGCGGAAGGAGCTTGCGCCCGCACACGTCGTCGGCGAGGTCGCGCACGTCGCCGTAGACGCGGCCGCGCGCACCGCCACGATCGAGACGCCCGGCGGCACCAAGCTCGCAGCACCGATCGTGACGGGCAGCGTCGCGTTTTCGCCTGAGCGCGCCGGCTTCTTCCAGCTCCAGGCCGAAGGCGGCGCTGCTGCCGACCGTAAGTTAATCGCCGTCGGCCTCGACGCCGCGCTGCCACCCGAGCTGCGCGGCGGCGCCACGACGTTCGACGTGACCAGCTTGGACCGGCCGCGCGTGCCCGACATCTGGTCGATGCTGCTCGGCGTCGCGGCGCTGCTGATCGCGTTCGAGTGGCTGGCCTTCCACCGCAGGTGGGCGCCGTGACCAAGCTCGAGCTGCGCATCGGCGTGCTCCTCGCGTTCGCTTCGGGCGTGCTCGGTTGGCTCGCGTTCGCCGCTTTGCGCGGCGCGCAGCTCACGTTCGACTGGGCGGGCAGCGAGATCCAACTCGCCTATCCCGAGGCCCTCGCCCTGCTCGCGCTGCTACCGGTGCTCGGCTGGTCGGCGGCGATCACGCTGACCGAGCATGGGCCGATGCAGCGCGCGAGCTCACTGCTTGCGCGTTGCGTGCTCGTGCTGTTGATCGCGCTCGCTCTGGCACGACCGGAGCGGCTCGCCAGCTCGACGCGCGTCTCCGCGGTCGCGCTGTTCGACGTCTCCGATTCCGTGTCCGATCGAGACCTCGCAGCGCCGCGAGCAGCTCTTCCGGCGCTGCGAGCAGCTCGCGAAGCACACGGCTTGACGGCCTTCAGCTTCGCCTCCGAAGCGCGCGCTCTCTCGGCGACGGACGCAAAGCTCGCACGGCCCAGCAGCCCGGGCGGCTCGACCAGCGATCTCGAGCACGCCATTCAGCTCGCGTACAGCGCGCTCGAGGGCAACGCGCTGCAGCGCGTGCTCGTGGTCTCGGATGGCCACGAGACGCGCGGCGAGCTGCTGCGCGAAGCCACCCGCGCGCAGCGCCTGGGCGTGCGCATCGACTACGTGCCGCTCACCGCCGGCCGCCCCGCCGAGGTCGCAGTGCGCAGCGTGGAGCTACCGCCCGCGCCCGAGGTCGGCCGCAGCTTCGAGGTCCGCGCGCACATTTACGCGAGCCAGCCGGCGCGCGCCCGTATTCGCCTGTACCAAGACGAAGCGCTCAGCGGCCTCGACGCGACGCGCGAGGTGGCGCTGACCGCCGGCGATAACGAGATCGCGTTCAAGTCGCTGTCGCGCTTGCCCGGCGAGGTGGTCTATCGCGCGGCCGTCGAGCCGCTCACGCCCGATCACTTCGACGCCAACAACCAAGCCAGCGCCAGCGTAAAAATCGTCGGCCGGCCGAGCGTGCTGTTCATCGATCGCGAGCCCGCCCAAGCGCGCCACGCCGCGCAGGCGCTCAGCGTGGCCGACTTCGAGGTGGACTTGCGGGCGCCGTACGCCGCGCCGCGCACGCTCGGCGAGCTGGCGCGCTATGACTTCGTAATCCTCTCCGACGTACCGCGCGACGCGCTGGCCGACGACACCCAGGCTGCGATCGAGCGCTACGTCCGCGACCTCGGCGGCGGCTTCATGATGGTCGGCGGCGAGCAGAGCTTCGGCCTCGGCGGCTACACCGGCAGCAAGCTCGAGAGCATGTTGCCGGTGCGCATGGACTCGGAGCGCCGGCGCGACGAGCACTCGCTGGCGCTCGCGCTCGTGATCGACTGCAGCGGCTCGATGTCCGGCGCCAAGATCGAGCTGGCCAAGGACGCCGCGCGCGCGACCGCCGAGCTGCTCGGCGCCAACGACTCGATCGGCGTGATCGGTTTCTCGGGAACGGCCGAGCGTCGCGTGCGCATGCAGAGCGCGACCAATCGCCTGCGCATCCACGAGGACATCGCGCGCATCACCGCGCAGGGCGGCACCGCGATCTTCCCGGCGCTCGACATGGCGCTGAGCGATCTGATGAGCGTGCGCGCGCGCATCAAGCACGTGATCCTGCTGACCGACGGCCAGACGCAGGAGTCGGGTCTGCCCGAGCTCACCCAAGCGATGCGTGCGGAAGGCATCACCGTCACCACGGTCGGCCTGGGCAGCGACGTCAATCGCCGACTGCTCGAGCAAGTTGCGAGCCTGGGCGGTGGCCGCTCGTACCTCACGACCGATCCCGAGAGCGTGCCGCGCATCTTCATGCGCGAGACGTCGACCGTCGCGCACAGCAGCGTGGTCGAGGAAGCGACCGCAGCGCTCGCGATCGAGCCGGCGGACTTTCTGAAGGGCATCGACCTCGAGCGCGCCCCGCTGCTGCGCGGTTACGTTGCGACGCAGCCGCGGACGCGGCCTGCGCAGGTCGTGCTCGCCAGCGAGCAAGGCGAGCCGCTGCTGGCGCGCTGGCGGGTCGGCCTCGGCTGGTCGCTCGCGTTCACGACCGACAAGCTCTGCCGAAGCTGCTCGGCCAGCTGGTCCGCGAGCACATGCGGAAGGACCGAGCCGGCGAGCTGCCGCTGACCGCCGAGCTGCGCGGCGACGAGGCGCACCTCGCCGTCGACGCGCTCGATGGCAACGACCAGTTCCTGAACGGCCTCGAGTCCAAGGTGACGCTCGAGGGGCCGATGGGGGCGGCGCCGAGCGAACGCGTGCGCAGCTCGGTCCAGCTGCTCCAGCGCGGGCCCGGATACTACGCGGCCACGCTCCCGATCGACCGGGTGGGGACGTTCTCGCTGAGCGCCGAGCACTTCCTCGACGGCGTGCTGGTCGCCCGCAGCCAGGCGCAGGTCGCTCGCCCCTACCCCGCTGAGTACGCGGCCTTTGGTGACGGCTCCGCGGTCCTCGCGGCGGCTGCGGCGCTCACCGGCGGCTCCCGGCTCGAGCGCGCCGCGGACCTGTTCGCCCCGCGCGGCGAGCAGGTCCAGCGCCGCGAGCCGCTATGGCCAACGCTCGTGCTGGTGGCGATCGCCTGGCTGCTGATCGATTTGCTCGTTCGGCGCGCCCGCTTTGGCTGAACCAGCCCCATATAGCATTCTGTGGGGCCTTGGCAGATCATCGGCCTTGACTCGGTATCCTGGCTGGTTATCTTCCATCGCTCTTTTTCACGCTGTTTTCGCGGGGCAAAGCGAGGCTAGATGGCAGTGTCGATGAAGAAGACCGAGTTGAAACGGTTCAAGAAAATCCTCGAGGAGAAGCGCGCCGCATTGGTTGCGAACGCGCAGGGTATGAACCTCGAGAGCATGATGCTCGACACGAACGACCTGCCCGACGAGATGGATCTCGCGTCGAGCGAGGGCCTGCAGTCGTTCCAGTTTCGCCTGCGGGGCCGCGAAAAGACCTTCCTCGAGAAGATCGATCGCGCGCTTCAAAAGATCGAAGCAGGTGAGTTCGGGGTCTGCGAAGAGTGCAACGAAGAGATCAGTGTGAAGCGTCTCGAGGCTCGGCCTGAGACCACGCTGTGCATTCGTTGCAAGGAAGACCAGGAGCGCCAAGAGAAGGACTACGCGTAGGCGCAACGCAGTCGTAACGATCGCCTAGAGCCCGGCCTAACCGCCGGGCTCTACACTTTTAAGAGTTTTCTTACGGGGCGAAGGTGACCGTGATATCGACCTTTTGGCCGGGCGGTGCCCCCTCGAAGGTCACCCGGCCGAGCGCGTTCTCGACGCAGATCGGGGCACGCTCATGGGCGACCGTGCTGGCGCCTATCTTCACCGAAGCCTCACCACCGCGCGCCAGGCGCAGCTGGGCCTGGATGCTACCGGCGGGCGACAGGTCGCCCTTGCGGGAGCGGCGCCGGCAGTCGAGAAACCCCGCAAACCGGTCGCGAAGGCTCTTGATCGCGACCTCGACAGCTTCTTTGGAGCTGGCCGAGCGTGCCGCGAATGACACCTCTTTATCGGTCGTGGTCCACTCAGCCACAAAGCCGCCTGCCGGGTCGCTCTTAACGTCGACCGCTTCGGTCACCGCCCGGCGCTCCTGCATCACCGCTTCGCCGGCCGCGCGAGAGTTGCTGACCTCGAGGTTCGCGATCGCCGCAGCAGGCCTCGGCACCTTGGAAAGCGGCGCTTTCTCGAGGACCTTGCGGACGCAGCCGCTGATCTCGGGCTCTGGGCCGGCGACCTCTTTGATCTCGACCTTCGCCGGCCCCTTGCCCTGCTCAAGCGTGATGCGGATCGCGATACCGCCCACCGTGGTCGGGCGTTTGGCGATGATCTCGCGGTAGCACGCCCGAAGCGCCGGCATTTGGTCCGCGATCGCGTCGGTCAGCAGCTCCAGGTTGGCCTGGCTGGTGCCGCCGGTGCCCTTGATGGCGAGCTTCACGTCCGACCGGACGTTGATGTTGGCTTCGCCCTGGCCCATGCCGCTGGCAGCGATCCCATCGTTTTGGGCTGCGGCCAGAGCCGCAGGGATGAGCGCGACGGCCAAGAGCGTTGCGGGGGCGAAAATTCGAAGCCTCATGCTTGCACCTGTCTCTCCTCCGGGCCGGCAGGCGGCGCGATGCTCTCTTTAAAGCGGTCTTGCGGGAGCACGAGCGTGAAGACCGTCTCACCCGGCCGGCTCTTCAGCTCAACCGTACCGCCGTGGTCCGCGACGACCTTGCGCACGATGGCCAGGCCTAGCCCCGAGCCGTCCGGCTTGCCGTGGGTCGTAAACGATTCGAAGACCCGGCTCCGGATCGCCTCGGGAACACCCGGGCCGTTGTCCGTACAGCGGATCACCAGAGCGCCGGGATGCTCGGTGCCTCCACGGGCGACCGACAGGACGACTCGTCCTCCGCCGGTCTGGCTCAGCGCCTGGCCGGCGTTGCGGACCAGGTTGTGCACGGCGCGGCGGATCTTGTGCTGGTCGAACCAGGCGATGCCGCGGTCGTACAGCTGCAGCTCGAGCTCCACGTTCTTGCCCTCGAGCTCGAGCTGCAGGTGCTCGGTCAGCTCGGCGAAGAACGGCTTCAAGTACACCTTGCTCACCAGGATGCTGGTCGCGCCGCGCGCGAACGCCAGGATCTCGCCGGTCATCGCGTTCACCGCTTCGACCTGGCGCAGGATCGCTTCACCGAACGCGGCGCGCTGGGCGCCGTCGCCTTCGTCCTCGATCATCTTGGCGTAGCCCTTGATGACCGTCATCGGTCCGCGCAGGTCGTGCACGACGCCGGACAGCAGCTGGCCGATCGTCGACAGCCGATCTTGTTGCTCGCGCTTCTCGCGGCCTTGAGCGAGCGCGATCGCGGTGGCGATGTGGCCTGCGATCAGCATCGCCAAGCGCAGGTCGTCTTCGGTGAAGCTGCCGCGGCCGTGCGACTTGTTGAGCAGCTCGAGCGCACCGCGCGGGCCACGCGGGCCATCGAGGTTGAGCGGCACGCACAACAAAGATCGTGGGTGATAGCCGACCTCTTTAGCGATCGCGGTCGAGTGCCGGGGATCATTGTCGACATCGTTCACGATCTGCGGCTGGCCATTCGCTGCGACCCAGCCGCAGATGCCTTGATCGGCGCCGATCGTCAGGCGCCTGACAGCTTCGGGATCACCGCCGACAGCGCAGCGAAAGCGCATGTCGCCGGTTTGCTCGTCGGCCAGCAGGATCGAGCCCGCTTCCGCGTCTATTGCGTGCATGGCGCGCGCGAGCACGCCTTCGAGCACATCGTCCAAGCGCTGCGCCGTCGCGGATACCTGCGCGATCTCGAACAGGACGTCGAGCTCGCGAACCTTGTGCTCGAGCTGCTCTTTGGTCTCGAGCAGCTCCATGTTCTTGCCGACCACGGACAAGAACAGCTTGCTGTTTTCGAGCGACACCGCGACCTGCGACGCCAGCGCGCCGAGCATGCCCTCGTCGTCGAGCGTGAAGTAACCCGAGCGCTTGTTGAGCACCTGCAGCACGCCGATCGTGCTCACGTGGTGATTCTTGATCGGCACGCACAACGCGGACCCGGTTCGATACCCGGTGCGCCGGTCCCACTCCGCGTCGAAGCGCACGTCTTGATACGCATCCTTCACGTTGAGCGGCCGGCCGTTCAACGTGAAGGAT
>Ga0193752_1001593_pt1 | contig 18609 bp, 16 predicted proteins | sample H1c1metaG_FD_144924 | JGI IMG/M metagenome (GOLD analysis project Ga0193752, IMG submission 144924) | Soil microbial communities from a riparian zone of the East river system, Colorado, United States - H1c1 | ecosystem: Environmental > Terrestrial > Soil > Riparian zone | place: USA: East River...
TGCTGGTGTCGGCGCCGGTGCTGATGCTCTTGATGGCGCCGCTGGGCAGCTGGACGATCGCCACGCCGACCGTGATGGTGCCGCCGAGCGACCTGCCGACCACGCCGTTGGGCGAGGTCGAGACCGCCTGGCCGGTCCTGAAGTCGAACTGGTACTCGAAGCTGGTGCCGCCGACCGAGCACTGGGCGCCGCCGGACGCCGGCACGTTGGTGACGAGGAATATCGTGCCGTTCACCAGTCGCGGGTCGACCAGGTTGACGCCTTCCCCGGGGCTCCTCGGCGAAGGGTCGTTGGCCGGGGTCGAGAGATCGTCGAGCACCGGGTTGAAGTCGATGAACCAGCCGTCCTTGGTGTTCCAGTCCATGGTGACGACCGGCGTGTTGCTGATACCGCGCTCGCTCGGCGAGACCTGGGTGAACGAGCGCTGCACCATCGTCGTATTGGTGCGCAGGCTGTTGAGCCCGGTCGTGGCCGTGTAGGCCTTGTCCTTGAAGGCGTACAGCGACTGCTGCCAGGCCGGCGTGGCGACACCCCCGTCGCTCAGGTCGGGCGAGCCGAGGTAGCGGCCGGTGGCGAAGTAGAGGACGTAGTCCGAGCCGATGCGCGTCGGGATGGGGCGCGTCGTGATCGGCTGCAGGCGGCCCGCGGTGTCCTTGAGCGTCGTCAGCCGGGTGACCAGCGGCGCCGGCGCCGGGGTGAGCACCGCCGCGGGCAGCGGCGACGCGTTCATGTCGAGCCGCCAGACGTTGCCGAGCTGGTCGCCGGCGTAGATGTACTGGAACGTCGCGTCGATTTTCCCGCCGTTCGTGTAGTAGGGCGCCGCCTTCATCAGGCCAGAAGGCGTGGCGACGTCGCCGACCCCGGTGTCGATCTTGTTGAGGATCTGGCCGGTGATCGCGTCGAGCACGAAGAAGTAGCCGCGGCCGGTTCCCGGGCTGACGTTGTTCAGCCCGGAAGTGACCACCACCACCCAGCGGCCGTCGTAGGCGCGCTTGCCGAAGACCGCGTTGCCGTAAGTCAGGCCGAGGTCCGAGTCGTTGATCGCGCAGTGCGTGGAGCTGGAGCAGAACTCCCACAGGCCCTTCGGCGCGTTCGGGTCGGTGATGTCCAGCGCATAGTAGCCGCGGCCGCCGCCGCCGGAGCCGCCGACGAGGACCGTCTTCCAGACGCCGGCAGTGGCGTCGTAGACATCGTTGACTTCGGGCGAGCCGTCGACGTAGTACCGGTGCGTAGTGGCGTAGGCCTTGTCGGCGAGCGCATACAGCTCCGGCATCAGGAACCGGGGCGTATAGGCCCACGCCTCGGTGCCGTCATTGCCGTTGAAGGCGTGCAGGTAGCCGTCGTTGGCGCCGACGAAGACGCGCGGCGAGCGGTTCTTGTGCAGGTCGATGAAGTCGGTGTACGTGCCGCCATAGTCGAAGGTCGGCGCGCGCACGAACGAGGGCTTGGCAGTGATCGTGTCGCCGAGCACGGTTTGCGTCACCGCGTTGCTGCCGGGGTCGATAAAGGTGCGATCACGGAACAGGGGCGAGGTAGACCCCAGCGACGCTTCGTTGCCGAGCTGGCCGCGCAGGAACCCGACCAGCGCCGCGCCGGCGTTGACGGTCGCCTGCTGGCTTCCGGTGCCGCTGGTAAGGGTGCTGCACTGCGACAGGAGCGGCGTGTTGGTGCTGCACTTGTTGGTGAAAAACGCCTGCTCGGTGGCGTCGATCGTCGCCCAGTCGAAGGACTTCACCTTGTTGCCGGTGGGGGCGAAGGTATACAGGTTGCGGCTGTCGGTGGTGGCCGTGACCTTGTTTAGGAGCAGCGTGTCGGCGTTCCACGTGCTGACCGGGTTGACGTTGCCCGTGTCCGGGTCGATGGTCTGCGCGAAGACCTTGCCTGCCCAGGTGTTGGTCTCGTAGGTGGTGCTGAAGATCTGGTTGTCGGTCTGCGTGACGTTCGGGCTCGAGGTCGCCGAGGCCGAGGCCGACGCCACCTGCGCGTTGAGCGCGGTAAGGGTGTTCTGCAGGCCGGTGGCGAGGGCATCGACGTTGTTCGCCAGGTAGTACTGGCCGCGGCCGTTCACTGCGGCATGCCACAGGTCGTCGAGCGTCGAGGGATTGTCGTCGTCCGGTCGCGGCCAGTTGCAGGCGCCGGTGGTCCAGAAGCAGCCGTCGGCCGTGCCGTCCTTGATGCTCTTGAAGTCGCCGCTGCCGGCGGCCTCGTAGTCGCTCTGATAGCGCATCAGGCCGTCGACCAGGCCGACGGTGAACGTCACCATGTGCTGGTGCTCGGCGAAGTTCTTCGCCCCCGCGCGCGCCGGAACGTTGTTCAGCGATACGTCGGTGCCGCCTGCGTTGTTGGCCGGCCCGGTGGTATTCCCATTGACGTCTTTGCCGCCGCGCAGATCGCTGCGAAAGTAGTACATGGCGACGTCGGCCAGCGTGTCGGAGAAGCCGCCCACGGTGTTTACGGTGGTGGTCGGTGTGCCGGTGACCGGAACGCTCGGGTTGGGGGAAGTCAGGGTCAGCGCGGTGCCGGTTCCTGAGCTGCCCGACGAAGCGGTTCCGGTATTGGACGTGGCAGGGCCTTGCGTGCCGTTGTTGCTGGTGGTGCATGCACCACTGTTGGTCGGCGCGCTGGCAGACCATGTGCTGCCCTGGTTGCTGCTCCATTCGTATACGGCGGTCCCGGTCGGGGTCAGCGTTACGTTGGTCTGCACGCCGTCGGTGGTCGTGGTGGTTTGGTTCTGGGTCCGCGTCTGCCTGATGAGCACGTAGCGGGAGCCGCCGCTGGTGGTAGCGCAATTGTTGCAGGACGCCTGGCCGCCGTCGGCGAACTCCACGGGGTTGTTGTTGTTGTTCCTGCGGTCGCACACGATCCGCTGCGTAATGGTCTGGGGCTGGATCGACTGCGAATAGGTTCCCTGCGTGCAGGTGCCCTCCGGCGCCGCGGCGGGGGCGAAGGTGGTGTTCGAGCTTGACCCGGTCGTCGTGGTTCCGCCGACGATCGCCACGATGTTCTGGTTGGTTACGGTGGTGCGGGTCATGACCCGATGCTCGGTCGCGTTGCAACCGCAGGCGGTCTGGCCGCCGGCCGAGAAGGTGGTCTGCAGATTGCCCACGCAGGCGACCTGCTCCACCTGGGTCGTGGGCGTCGCGGTCGTGGTCTTCTGCCCCGCCGCGCCGTCGAACGTCCCGGTCGTGGTGCGGTCGACCGCCACCTCGCTGTAAGGCGAGTCGACCGTCGGGTCTACGCTGTCGGTGCTGCCCATGGCGCCGTTCGACAGGGTCTTGCCGCCGTTGCCGTTCCAGTAGCCGTCGGTGGTGAGCAGCGTGAAGTGGCGCTGGCAGGAGGCGGTCACCGGATCGTCGGCCGCCGGAATGCCGTCGGTCAGGCCGGTGTTCATCTTGCCGGCGAAGATCCAGCCGGCGCGCGACAGCGCCTCGCGCAGCGGCGTGCCCTGGTCGGGAACCTGCGAGTAGAACTTGGTGAACCAGTTGCCGGCGTGCGCCGTGCGGAAGGTGTCGATCTTCAGGTAGCGCGAGGCCTGCACGCTGCCCTGGTTGCTCGAGCCCGAGGTGTTGGTGTACTCGGGGTTGATGGTGATGAAGCCCACGCGCAGCTTGTCGTTCGCCGACCCGGTCGAGATGAACGGCACGAACGCGCGGCCGGCGGCCGTCTTCATCATCTGCATGCGCGTGCGGTAGTAGGTATACCAGCGCGCGTAGTTCTGGATTTCCTCGGTATAGGTGCAGTTCGGCGTCGTGCCGCTGGTCGTGCAGTCAGGGCGGTTCGGCCGGTTGGTGAAGGGGGCGGCAGCGCTGACGATGTTCTCGCGCACGAACCAGCCATAGCGCGCCCAGCGCCAGTCGGGGTTCGCGCCGTAGCCGACGAACTTGGCGCGGCAGCGCGGTGTGCCGGAGGCATCGCCGATACCGCCAGGGGCGAGAGCCTGCTCCTGCGTGCGGCAGAAGCGCACATAGGCGGGGAAGGTGAAGCCGCTGGTCGGCGTGCTGCCGGGCTGCACGAACTCGCAGTTCGTGAGGTTGACGTCGCTGCAATATTCAACCGGCGTGATGGTGTAGGCGAGCGCCGCGCCGTTGACCGACTGGCGGTCGTTGTACAGGTCGCTTCGCACCCACCTGCCCGCAACGGCGACCGCGATCGCCACCAAGCCGCTCATCGTGTACTGGAACGTGTTGGCGTTGACGACCGTGACGTTCCTTGCGGTGTTGTCGAGGTTGCCGTTGCCGGTGACGATGCGGATGACGTCGTCGGTGGCCAGGCCATGGTTGGTGCTCACCACGGTCACGGTGCCGAGCAGCCGGGTGAAGCTTCCCGGAGCGCACTTGCGAAGGGTGCCGGAGGTGGCGGAGACGGTGCCGCTCGGGCTCCTCGTGTAGGTGAACGTGGTGCTGGTGACGGCGGTGATGGGGGCGCAATCGGTGTCGACGTTGCTGTTGCTCGCCCTCACGTAGATGAAGTCCGACGTCGTGAGCGTGTGGGGTGTGAGGGTCGTGGCCGTAACGGTGGTGCCGCTGCGGGTGAAACTACCCATCGTCATCATCTCCGGCAATCCGAAGACCGCCCGGCTCGAGCTCGTCAGGTGGGTGCGGTAGGGGAAGCGTCCCGTGGTCTGGGTGTTTCCCTGGCCGTCGCTGCCGGAAGCGAGCGTGGTGTTGTCGGCAGTAGTGCCGTTTCGCTTGCACACGCCCTGGCTGTTGCAGAACTTGTAGTCCTGGATGCCGGTCGTGATGTTGGTGTTGCTGGTGCTCTGCGCGCCATAGGCATCGTTCGGAACCGCGGTGACGGTGAGCGGTGCCGCCAGATAGGTCGTGTTGTCGGCCTTCAATCCCGGCTTGTAGAACACCCGGGGGTCATAGGCCACGCCGTTCGATCCGCTCGAGCCGCCGGCGTACCACACCGGGTCGCCGCGCGAGCAATCGGTGCTGCCGCCGGAGCGCGTCATGCACTGCTGGACGCCGCCGTCCTTGTATTCCAGGTAGTCCGGCAGGAAGTCCCAGTCCATGCTGCCCGAGGCGTCGAGGGTGAACAGCAGGTTGGGCAGCACCGCGGAGCCGCCGGCGGTGGCCAGCGGCGTGGTCGAGATCGTCACCGTCGCGGCGAACGCGGGCTGCGCGGCGAGGCACCACGCCAGCAGGTAGACGAAAGCGCGAGTCAGGGATGATTTGTTGGTTGTTTTCATGATTGTGGCTCCCGGTGCGGCGCGCGCCCTAGTTGATGCGGACGTGTGTCTGCACGATGGTGACCGAATTGCGCGGGCCGACGGCCCTCGCAGATACGCGGTAATGGATGGCCGGCGGCTTGGTGAAGAAGTTGGGCGCGCTCATGTCCAGGCCCTCGCCGCTCATCTGGGTGGAGTCCGGGGTCGAGCCGCACACGTTCACCTGGCTGGCGCAGGTGGCATTCGGCGCGCACTTCTGCAGCGAGCACATGCGCTCCACGATGTAATAGACCGTGTTGCCCGAGTTGTCCGGGAGGCCGCCGTTGAGCGCGGCGGCGTTGGTCCACTGCGCCGGGTCGCTCCAGTCCTTGTCCCTGGTAGTGACGCTGGAGTAATAGCCGACGCTCGACACGCCGGGCACGTTGTTGTCGGTATAGAGGGCCGTATTGCCGGCGTTCGAGGACAGCCAGGCTTGTCCCGCCTGCACGCCCTGGTCGGCGGCGTTGGTGGCCGACTCCTTGAACGCGATGTTGCCGGCGAGGATCGCGCTGGTGTCCACCGAGCGCATGGTGGCGATGCCGGCGAGCGACATGGCGACCAGGATGATGAGCGCGATGATCAGGGTCGCGCCACGCTCGCGGCGCGGCTGCATCGGATTGGGTTGCGTGTGGGCCATGATCAGCTCGATTTCCAGATCCAGTTGCGCACCGGCACGGTGGTCTCGAACGTCTTGTAGCGGTAGCAGCGCCAGTCGGCGTCCGCTGAGAGATCGAGCGAGGTCATCAGGGCGAGCCCGACCGGCCAGGAGGAGGCCGACCAGGTCGGCGCAGCGACGGTGGTGTCGCAGACAGAGCCGGGGCCGCCGCTGCCGCGCTCGGGCTGGGCGCTGCGCGCCACGACCACCACGCGCACCGCGACGATGCGCTGCCAGGGCGAGCCGGCGGCGGCGAACTTCGCCGCGTCGACGAAGCGGTCGATCTTTCCGTCGCCGGCGACTACCGCGCCCGTCTGGTAGGGCACGCTCGCATCGCTCACGCCGTCGTCGAGGGCATACAGCGCCCTCATGTGCACGATGTTGTCGGCCACCGCCGATACGGCGCCTGCCTGGTTCGGGTTGAAGGCCGAGCTCACCGTCAGCGTAGTGGTGGCCATGGCCACGGCGTACGTGTTGTACACCGGCATCGACGCGCCGTTGTAGGCATAGTTGCCGTTGCGGTCGTACAGGTTGCCGAGGTTGAAGATGCGGGTGGCATTGGCGCTTCCCGCGCCGGTGTAGATCACCCCCAGGCCGCCGCCGGGATTGGCGCGCACGGTCTTGCTGGGCGGCGTGCCGCCCATCCAGTCGAGGGTGTAGGTGCCGGTGTCGTGCGCGATGAAATCGCCGCCGGGCAGCGAGGTGACTTCCATCATCGAGCAGTTCTTGCCCGAAGACGGCTCCATCAGGACGAGCAGGTCGCCGGCGCGGAAGCCGAAGCGGTTCAGAACCCGCAGCTGCGTCGTCGGCGTGACCATGTTCTGCGAAAGCGAGGTCGCGCCGCCGACCATGTGCTGCGAGCCGTAGAAGATGGTGAACCGGTCGGGCGTCTGCACGGCGCCGCCGGAAGTGATCGAGACCGGCACCAGCTGCAGGGTGAAGTTCTGCGGCGTGCGCAGCGCGTCGTAGGCGAGGATGTTGCAGCCGGCGAAGCCGGTATCAACGAATCCCATGCCGGCCTGGCGCAGGTCGTTCTCCATGACGTACAGCGCGACTACGCCGTTCTGCTGCGAATCGCCGCCGGAGCTGGTGCTGCGCTTGATGCCCTCGGATACCTCGAACACCTGGAACATGATGATGGTGCCGATCAGCGCGATCACCATCGCGACCATCAGCTCCACCATGCTGAGGCCGGCCTGCAGGAAGCGGCGCGAAGCGGGGGCGGTCATTGCTGGCTCGTGATCACTGAGGCGAGCAGCGAGTAGTTACGCGCCGCGGTATCGTCGGGCAGTTTCCAGAACACCTGGATCCGCACCAGGGCGCCGGTGCTGTTCGCGCCGCCGACTCCCTTGGCGGTCGCATTGGTAACGGTCACCACCGGCTTGTTCGCGGCCGTGCCGGGCAGGCGCGCGTCGACCAGCGCGACCCAGGCGGTCAGGCGCGCAGGCGGCGTGCCCGAGCCGGTGAATTCGTACTGCGTGATGTTGCCGTCGTCGGTCCAGATCTGCGTCATGAGCTGGCTGGCGAGGAACGCGGCCTCGCTGCGGTATTTCGAATCGGTCACGGTGCGGATCGCCGTCGCCTGCATGCCGACCACCGCGAGGATGCCGATCGAAAAGATGAGGATGCCGATCAGCGCCTCGAGGAGGGCGACGCCGCCTTGCCTGTTGCGTGCTTGGGTCATGGCTCGGGTCATGGGGTTCTTCAGCAGGCGCGCGGATCGCGCGGAGTGGGCGGAGTCGGAGCCGGGTCGAACCTCGGGTCGCACATGCGCACGCTGCCGCCGCCCGTGACCAGCACGCGCAGGCAGCGCATCGGCCCGGAGGCGCTCTGGCAGGCGCCGCCCGACGGATTGACGAAATCCATCTGCGTCACGCTCGCCGTGCCGTCGGCGTTCGCCGTCACCGCGCCGAGCGCCGAGAAGGTCACGCTGATGGCGCCCACCGGGAGCACGTTGACGCCTACGTTGGGTGTGCCTTCCTCGGCCACGCGGGCCTCGATCACCGTGCCCGCGGAATCGGTGATCGACCAGGCGCTGAGCGGCCCGATGGTGATGCGCACCGGCAGGTTGCGCGCAATGGCTGCGCCGCGCGCGCTCTGCAGGCCGTTTTGCATCGCGTCGGCCGCGGTGCGGATCTGCGAGTTCTGCATGAACTCGAAGAAGCTCGGGCCGGCGAGCGAGATCAGCACGCCAAGCACCACGATCGAGATCAGCACCTCGATCAGGTTGAAGCCGCGCTGCGCGGCGCTAGGCGTTGCTTGCCCGTTTAGCACGTGCCGCCCTTCTTGGTGACCCAGCAGCTGGCGTTCGCCGTCCATCCATCGGGCACGCCCGTGGTGGCACGTGCGTTGGCCTGGTTGATCGTGTAGACGAACCCGGTCATGTCCCCCTGCCCGGACGCGGTCACGATGTAGGTCTGCGAAGGCGTCGGTCCGAAGCCGCCGCAGGTGACGGTGAAGTACTTCTGGTCGGTGGGCAGCGGCGCGACGGTACCGGCGGCGCACGCGCCGTCATAGCGGCGGTTATCCTGGTAGTACTGCTCCATCTTCGTGCGCATGCTGAGGAGGTGGGTGGTCGCCTCCTGGATCTTTCCGCGCTTGACGTAGTCGGTATAGGACGGAAGCGCGACCGCGGCGAGGATGGCGACGATCGCCACCACGATCATGACTTCGATTAACGTGAATCCCCGTTGCTGGCGCATGCTGCCCCCTTTTTCTATGTTGGGATGCTAAGGAGCGCCGTGCGGGACCGCAAAACCCGGCGATCAGCGGCCGGAATCGCAGGCCGAACGGCGCGGTGCGGCGCAGTATATCGGTACTAGTTCACGTTCCCGGGGGACGGGTCCGGGGGGATGGTTATAATTGGTTGCTCTGCTGGCGTAGCTCAGTTGGTAGAGCAGTCGCTTCGTAAGCGTCAGGTCGCGTGTTCGAGTCACGCCGCCAGCACCGAGTGCAGCTATGGCCGCCAGTATCCTGGTAGTGGAAGACGACGAGAGCATCCGAGACCTGCTGCGGCTGCACCTTGCAGCCGCGGGCTACGAGGTGCATGTCGCCGAGGATGCGATCACGGCCGGTTACATGGTCCTGCGCAGCCCGCCCGACCTGATCATCACCGACATCAACATGCCCCACATGGACGGCTTCGAGTTCATCGCCGCGCTCAAGGCGGACCACTCGCTGCCCAAGATCCCGGTCATCTTCCTCACCTCGATGGAGGACGGCGACCTGCGCGGCAAGGAGCTGGGCGCGGTGGGCTACATCACCAAGCCGGTGCGCGCGGACCGGCTGCTCTCGCTGGTGGCGCAGCACGTGCCGGGCGGCGCCCACCCGATAGGGTAGGGAATTCGGGGACGGGGCCCCAGCTCCGGCAACGCGCAGCGATCGGAGTTAGGGCTCCGTCCCCGAATTCAGGGACAGGCCCGCAGCTCGCTGCCGTCGATTTGGCCGGCGATCTCTTTCAGGCGCGCTTGCAGCGGCGCGTCCACGCTTTTCACCTGCAGCCAGACCTTCGGCACCACCAGCTCGCGCGGCCCGACGCGCGCGCTGCGCACGCCCTGGTTGCGCAGCGCCGCGAGGCGGGCCTGCGCAGCATCCTCGTTGCGGAACACGCCGAGCGACAGCGCCCAGCGGAACTGGCCGTCCTCGGCCAGCACGAAGAACTCCTCGACGCCCAGCCCCTTCAGCTCGGCGGCTTTCTTCAGCGCCGCCTGCCGGCTGCCTTGCGGCGGGATGAACACCCACCAGCCCGCCGTCTCCTCGGTGCGCCGCTGTGCCAGGCGCTCGCCCAGGCTCAGCGGCTCGAGCGCCTTCTCCATGCGCGGCGCGTCGGTGAGCGTGAAGCTGCCCCATTCCAGGCAGGCAAGCGCGGTTGCCGCGGCGGCCGGCGCCGGCGCGGCCGCCTGCGGCGGCGCAGCGGGCGCCGCCGGCTTCTTCGCCGGCTGTTTGGCGAGCTCGGCGGCGGGCACGATCTTCAGCTTCTCCGGCTCGATCTGCCGCGCGAGCGGCAGCCGGTCGACGCCGGCATCGGCCGGCGACAGATAGCGCCACCAGGCAAGCGCGGCGAGATTGGCCAGCACCAGCAGCAGGAAGAGGACCCTCATTTCGCCGCGGTCCGGGCCTGCTCGCTCAGCGCGATGCGCGCCAGGCCTTCGAGCACCAGGTTCTCTACGTAGCGCCGCGGCATGGCCAGCTGGTCGGCGAGCACTCGTCCGGCGCCGCCCGAAACGATGCAAAGCGGCGTGCTGTCCATGTCGCGGAAAGCGCGGTACATGCGCTCCACCGCGCCGGCCTGGGCGTGGCGCGCCCCCGTCTCGATCGCGTCGATGGTGTTGCGCGGCATGTCGCGGAAGTTGCCTTCCTGGATCGGCAGCCGGCCGGTGTGCTCGTGCAGCACGAAGCGCATCAGCTCGACGCCGGGCAGGATGGAGCCGCCGAGAAAGCTGCCGTCGCTCGCCAGCATGTCGACGGTGGTGGCGGTGCCGGCGTTGACCACCAGGCTCGCGCCGGCGTGCACCTCGCGCGCGGCGATGAGCGCCGCCCAGCGGTCGGGCCCGAGCTGCTCCGGACGCTCGTAGCGGTTTTTTACGCCGCAGCGCTCCGCCTCGGCGCGCAGCCACAGCGGCTCGGCGTCGAAGATGCTGGTCCAGTTGACGAGCAGCTGGTGCGCGCCTTCGCCGGCGACGTTGGAGATGACGATGCGCTCGGGGTCGGCGTGGGTCACCGAGAACGGGTTGACGTGGTCGCTCGAGGCGGCGAACTCGATCAGCGACACCGTGGCGACGCTCTGCCAACGCGCGCCGTCATGCCAGCCCCATTTGACCCGGGAATTCCCAGCGTCGATGGCGAGGATCATGCAAGCCTCGCAGACACCACGCGCCCGCTTCGGATGGCTCGCAAGCCGCCTCGCGTGCGCAACGACAGAGCGCCGTCTTCGGCCAAGCCCGCTGCGATGCCGGTCACCGAGCGGCCGTCGGCAAGGCGCACTTTCAGCCGCTGCCCTGCATGCGCGTGCATCGACTCCCACTCGGTTCTCGCTGTCTCGAAGCCTCCGGCTTCGAACGCGTCGATGGCTGCCATCAGGGAAGTGGCGATGGCGGCAATGATTTCCTCTTCCAGGGGGACGATGAACTGGTCCAGGCTGGCCACCGGCCGGCGCATGCGGCGCGAGAGGTCCGCGGCGCCGTGGCAGTTGATGCCGATGCCGAATACGGCGAGCGTCTCGCGGCCCGCGGCGCGCGTCTCGACCAGGATGCCGCCCAGCTTGGCGCCGCCGGCGACGAGGTCGTTGGGCCACTTCAGGGCGGCCGGCGCGACGCCCAGCGCGCGCAGGGCGCGCGCGGCGGCGACGCCGGCGACCAGCGACAGCGCGGCGAGCTCGCGCGCCGGCCGCCGGATGCGGCGCGCGAGCGAGAAGGTCAGGCCGGCGCCCGGCGCGCTGTACCAGTGCCGGCCGCGGCGGCCGCGCCCGGCGGTCTGCTCGCCGGCGACCAGCAGCACCGGCGTGGCCAGGCTCCTCTCCTGCAGCAGCACGCTGTTGGTCGAGCCGCAGCGCGCCACGCGGCGAACTTCGACGCCGGGAATCTTCATGGGGCGCTAGTTTACGCGGCTCCGCGCGCCATTCCTGAGGGACAATCCATACCTGGAATGAGTCGAATCGAATGAGCCGAATCGCCATAGGCGGCTTTCAACACGAGACCAACACCTTCGCGCCCTCGAAGGCGGACTATGCGGCGTTCGAGGCGGGCGGCGGCTGGCCCGGCGCGAAGTACGGCGAGCCCATTTTCGGTGCGGTGGAGGGCACGAACATTCCCGCTGCCGGCGCGATCCAGGCGCTGCGCGCGCTCGGACACAGCATGGTCGGCACGGCCTGGGCCGCGGCGAGCCCGTCCGCTCACGTTACGGCCGATGCTTTCGAGAGAATTCTGAACGGCCTGATCGAGAATCTGGAGCATGCTGGGCCGGTCGACGGCGTGTACCTCGACCTGCATGGCGCCATGGTGTCGGAGGAGCACGAGGACGGCGAAGGCGAGATCCTGCGCCGCGTGCGCGCGCTGGTCGGGCCGCGCGTGCCGATCGTCGCCAGCCTCGACCTGCACGCCAACGTCACGCGCGCCATGATCGCCGACGCCGACGCCATGGTCGCCTATCGCACCTATCCGCACGTCGACATGGCCGACACCGGCGCGCGCGCCGCGCGCCTGCTCGACCAGATGCTGAAGACCGGCAAGCGGCTCAGCGGCGACTTTCACACGCTCGACTACCTGACCGGGCTCTCCTCGCAGTGCTCCTTCATCGAGCCGTGCAAGGGCCTCTACGCCGAGCTGGGCAGGCTGGAAGAGAAATACAACTGCATGCTGTCGTTCACGCCGGGCTTTCCGATGGCCGATTTCGAGGAATGCGGCATGTCGGTGTTCGGATATGGCCTGGACAAAGACAAGACGCGAAACGCCGTGGAACAGCTGCGACGCATCGTCGCCGATGCGGAGAAAGACTTCGCGCTCGAGCTGCACTCGGCCGGCGATGCGGTGCGCCGCGCGAAGGATCGCGGCGAGCCGGGCAAGCCGGTGGTGCTCGCCGACACGCAGGACAACCCCGGCGCCGGCGGCAACGGCGACACCACGGGTCTGCTGCGTGCCCTGATCGATCAGAACGCCAAGGATGCTGTCCTCGGGTTGCTCATCGATGCGCCTTCGGCGCAACGCGCGCACGAGGCGGGGAAGGGGGCGAACGCGGTGTTCAATCTGGGAGGGCTGTCGAAGATTGCGGGTGACGCGCCGCTGAGCGGTGAGTTCACCATTGAGGCGCTGGCCGACGGCAAGTTCACCTGCACCGGGCCGATGTTCAAGGGCTTTCGCATGACGCTCGGAAACATGGCGCTGCTGCGCAGCCGCGCGGCGCCGGGCGTGCGCGTGGCGCTCGCCTCGCGCAAGGTGCAGGCCGCCGACCAGGAGATGTTCCGCCACCTCGGCGTCGAGCCGCGCACCCAGCGCATCCTGGCGCTGAAGAGCTCGGTGCACTTCCGCGCCGACTTCGAGCCGATCGCCCGCGAGGTGCTGGTGGTGAAGGCCCCCGGCCCCGCGCTCGCCGACCCGGCCGAGTTCAAATGGACCAAGCTGCGCAAGGGCATCCGTCTGCGGCCGCTGGGACCGGTGCATGCCGGCTAGGCGCGGCCTCGCAGGAGCTACCTGCGCTCGCGCGGACTGCGTACGGTGATCGAGACGAACAACTTCCTGGAGGTGGAGATGGAGCCGGGCGACACGCTGCGGGTCAGACTGACCCCGCAGCCGAAAGTCGAGCTCACGCTCGTGCGCACCAGCAAAGGGTCCGATTTCACCGCGGCCGACGTGCGGCGCTTCCAGGACACCTTCGCCGGACGCCTGCGCGAGCAAACGGGGCAGGCGGTTGCCATCCGGCTCGTCGACCAGCGGGTCAGTCCTGTCATCAACGTGGGGTCGCAATGATTATCTTCATGGCTTTCCTGCACCATGTGGCCGCCTTCGCGCTCGCCGCGGCGCTGGCGGTGGAGCTGGTGCTGATCCGGGGCGAGCTCAGCGCGGCAACGATGCGCAAGATCGTGCGCACCGACATGATCGTGGGCATTTCAGCCGGCGTCGTGCTGCTGGCCGGCCTCGCGCGCGTGTTCCATTTCGGGAAGGGTGCCGGGTACTATTTCCACAGCTGGCCGTTCATCGGCAAGCTGTCGATGTTCATCCTGGTCGCGCTGCTTTCGATCAAGCCGACGATCACCTTCCTCTCGTGGGCGAAGGCGCTGAAGCGGGGGCAGACGCCCTCCGTCGACGCCGGGACGCAGCGCACCCTGCGCCGGCTGATTCACGCCCAGCTGGGCGGAATCGTCTTGATTCTTCTTTTTGCCGCAATGATGGCGAGAGGAGTAGGCTTCTTCGGATGAATAAATGGTTGATTGGAATGGCGGCGCTGCTTGCCGCGGCGAGCGCGGCGGCGCAGCCGGTCCTGCGCTACGAGCCGCCGCCGAGTTTCTACCGCAGCTCGCTCACGCCGCCCGACGACTATTCGGCCAAGGAATTCAATGCCAGCGTGCAGGTCTACCCCTTCCGCGCCTTCAACGGCAGCGTCGAGGAGACGTTCCGCCGCAACCTGCTGCGCGGCTGGATCGAGCCGCGCTTCCAGGAGGGAAAGCTCGCCGCGCCGCCCGAGATCCGGGCGGTGAAGGTCGCGGGCGCGGAGGCGGCGTTCACGGCTCGCTTCGTGGAGAACATAGGCACGGGCCTGCCGCGGCAGCACCTGCGGATGGTGATCGTCTCCGGCAATTCCGCCGCGGTCGTCGACGCCTCGGCGATCAGCATCGAGGCCTGGGAGCGGGTGCTGCCGGCGATCAACGCTATGGCGGCCTCGCTCACCGTTTCCGCCGGGGCGCCCCGGCCCAAGGGCGGCAAGGACCCCGGCACCGTCAAGCAATGAGGCTCGCCGCGGATATCGCGGTTGGGCTGGTCGCGCTGCTGCACGCCTACTTCCTGGTGCTCGAGATGTTCCTCTGGGACAAGCCCAAGGGGATGAAGATCTTCGGCCTGACGCCGGAGAAGGCGGCGATGACCAGATCGCTGGCGATGAACCAGGGTCTCTACAACGGTTTCCTCGCCGCCGGCCTGGTGTGGGGAGTCTGCGCGGGGCTGCTGCAGGTCAAAGTCTTCTTCCTGGCGTGCGTGGTCATCGCCGGGGTCTTCGGCGCCGTGACAGCCAGCCGGAAAATCCTGTGGGTCCAGGCGCTGCCGGGCGCGATCGCGCTGGCCCTGGTCCTGGCCGCAGGTTGAAATTAGGGCTGAAAAAGCAGGGACTTAATCGTATGTAGTCCTACCGGACTACGGGGCTGCCATTGAAGTGTCTACAGGGAAGTCGCATGATCTCGACCCATGTGTAGGACGTGATCTACACATCGACAGACAAACGGCCAGCACCCTGTTAGCAGCCCCCGCCTCGAGCAGTACGTTTCATGGCAGGGCCAAACAAAGCGCAGTCGTCAGTTTGATCGCCGCACCTGGTAAGTGAGGGCACTCCCGGGGGGCACAGTTAGCGCTGTGCCCTCCGCTAAAACGGCCAGCTCGTTGTTAGCAGCCCCCGCCTCAAGGCGTACGTTTCAAGGCAGGGCCAAACAAAGCGCAGTCGTCAGTTCGATCCCGGAGGGCACGGCTTAGAAGCCGTGCCCTTCGTCTTTTCCATCCACCGCGAAATCATTCTCCCGTGTCTGCAGCCTCCGCGATATCGCCGTACCCGGCGATTTCGTGTCGTATTTCACGGCTGCGTACGCTCGTGGATCGGTTACGTCGCTGATGGGCGTCTACTACTAGTCCTGCCGGACTAGAGCCACGCATTGAAGTATCAAGGGGAAAGTCGCATCATCGTTACCACTGTGTAGGCAGTCACCTACACAGGGACCAGACGATCGGCCAGCACGCTGCTAGAAGCCCCCGCCTCAAGCTGTACGTTTCAAGGCAGGGCCAAGCAAAGCGCAGTCGTCAGTTTGATCGCCGCACCTGGTATCTGAGGGCAATCCCGTGGACACAGTTAGCGCTGTGCCCTCGGCTAAAACGGCCAGCTCGTTGTTAGCAGCCCCCGCCTCAAGCCGTACGTTTCAAGGCAGGGCCAAACAAGGCGCAGTCGTCAGTTCGATCCCGGAGGGCACAGTTAGCAGCTGTGCCCTTCGTCTTTTTCAACCACCGCGAAATCATTCTCCGTCAGCACCGGCGCGCCCGCTATCGCCGTACACAGTTAAAAAGTGTCACGTTTCCCGGCGGCGTGCTCTCGTCGATTCTCTACGTCGCCGTCGGGCGTCGCTGTGTCGGGCGAATCCTCTCAACCAGCTTCGCCAGGCGCAGCACGCCGATGTCGTCGAAGCGCTGGCCGGCGATCTGGATGCCGATCGGCAGTCCGTCCTCGCTGTAGCCCCAGTTGATCGACGCGGCGGGCTGCTCCGACATGTTGTACGGCACGGTGAACGCGATGTGCGGCAGCGCGTTGTGCGAATCGTTTCCCGGCGCCGGCAGCTCGGCCTCGTAGGGCAGGATCGGCGAGGTGGGAGAGAGCAGGAAGTCGTACTGCCGCGCGGCGCCGACTGCGGCTTCGCGCATCGCCAGCACCTGGTTGTAGGCCTGCATCACGTCGCGGCCGGAAAACTTCGCCGCGCGCCACGAGCACCACTCGACGATGAACGGCAGCACCTTCTGGCGCCGCGCCGCCGGCAGCTGCATGTAGTCGTTGTACGAGCGCGCCTCGAAGAAGCGGCACACGCCGTCGAGCATCTCCTCGGTGAGGAACGAGCGGATCGACTCGACGTTGCAGCCGGCGTTGGCGAGCGCGGTGGCGGCGGCCTCGGCCGCGGCGCGCACCTCGCGGTCGATCGACAGGCCCACGCCCATGTCCGGCATGAAGCCGATCTTGATCCGGCGCGGGTCGATGTCCTCCAGGCCCCAGGTGTAGTCCTGGTCCTGCAGCGGCAGCGACATGTAGTCGCGGCCGTCGGGGCGCACCAGGATATTCATCATCAGCGCGGCGTCCTCGACGGTGCGCGTCATCGGCCCTGCCACCCGGCCGGTGTAGGGCGGGTGGATCGGCACGCGCCCGAGCGACGGTTTGAGCGCGAAGATGCCGCAGTGGGTCGCCGGCAGGCGCACCGAGCCGCCGATGTCGGTGCCCAGGTGCAGCGGCGCGTAGCCGGCGGCGCAGGCGGCACCGGCGCCGGAGCTCGAGCCGGAAGGATTGCGGTCCAGGCGCCAGGGATTGCGCGTCACGCCGTGCAGGCTGGACAGGCCCGAGGACAGCATGCCGTAGTCGGGCATGGTGGTCTTGCCGAGGATCACGCAGCCCGCCTCGCGCAGGCGCGCCGCCGGCGGTGCGTCCTCGGGCTGCGGCGGCGCGTCGTCATTGGCGCGCGTGCCGATCGGCGCCGGCGCGCCGCGCGTGTGGATGTTCTCCTTGATGGTGAGCGGCACGCCGTCGAGCGGCGAAAGCGGCCGGCCCGCTTCCCAGCGCGCCTCGGCGGCGCGCGCCTGCTCGAAGGCGCCTTCGCGGTCGACCCGGTACATCGCATTCAGCTTCGGCTCGAGCTCGGCGATGCGCGTGAGCGCCGCCCGCGTGGCTTCCATCGGCGTGAGCTCGCGCGTGCGGTAGGCCTTGGCCAGGTCGGCGGCGGAGCGCTCGTGGAATACGGGCTTCATGGCTCGACTATATACTGCGCGCCACATGCTGCGCTGCGCGATCCTCGGGCGGGTAATCGTTGGGCGATTGATCGTTGCTTGTGCGCTCGCCTGCGCCGCGGCGCCGGCCCTGGCGCAATGGGAGATTCGCGTCTGGCACGCGATGAGCGGCGCGCAAGGCGCGGAATTCGACAGCCTGGTCCAGCGCTTCAATGCCGCGCAGCAGGACTACCGGGTGGTCTCGGCCTACAAGGGCTCCTACGACGAGACGCTCGCCGCGGTGCTCGACACCCGGCGCAGGGGGTCGCGCGCCGTGCCGCCTCACATCGTGCAGGTTCACGAGACCGGCACGGCTGAGATGCTTGCGCGGCGGGACCTGACGATGCCTCTCTGGCAGATCCTGCAGGATGCCGGAGAGCGGCTCGAAGGCTACCTGCCGCCGGTCGAGGCGCCGTTCACCGACACCGACGGGCGCCTGCTCGCGCTGCCGATCAGCGCCGCCACCCCGGTGCTCTATTACAACCGCGATGCCCTGCGCGCAGCCAAGGTCGAGCCGCCGACTACCTGGTACGAGATGCCGAAGGTGCTCGCCGCACTCGCCGGCGCGGGCTACGGTTGCGCGTTTACCACCGCGTACCCCTCCTGGGTGCTGCTGGAGAACATGAGCGCCTGGCACGACCAGCGCTTCGCCACCCACCGCAACGGCATGGAAGGCGGTGATGCGCGCCTGGCGTTCAACAGCCGGCTGATGGTGCGCTGGATCTCGATGCTCTCCACCTGGCGCGAGTCGGGCTACTTCATGTATTGGGGCCGCGGCGCCGAGGCCGAGGCGCGCTTCGCTGCCGGCCATTGTGCGCTGCTCACTTCCTCGTCGGCGAGCTACGCCGCGCTGCGCGCGCGCGCCGGCTTCGACCTCGGCGTGGCGCAGCTACCTTACTACGACGACTTCGACGAAGCGCCGCAGAACACCCTCGCCGCCACCGCCGGGCTGTGGGTGCTCGCCGGCAAGCCGCCCACCGAGTACTTCGGCGTGGCGCGCTTCTTCGCCTTCCTCGCACAGCCGGAGGTGCAGGCCGCATGGCACCAGAAGAGCGGCGAGATCCCGCTCACCTATGCCGCCTACGAGCTGACCCGCAAGCAGGGCTTCTACGCCGCCAATCCCGCGCAGGAGATCGCGGTGCGCCAGGTGCTGCTCAAGCTGCCGACCTGGGACTCGCGCGGTATCCGCCTCGGGCAGTTCCCGCGCATCCGCGGCATCATCAACGAGGAGCTCGAGGAGGTGTGGGGCGGCAAGAAGTCGGCGCTCGACGCCCTCAATGCCGCGGTGTTGCGCGGCAACGTGCTGCTCGAGGGGCTCGAGAAGACCGACGCGGCGCGATGAGCCCGCGCCTGCTGCGCTGGGGGATGAACTTGTGGCCGCCGTTTCGCGGCGCCGGCATCCGCGTGCGGCACATCGCCGACGACTGGAGCGAGGCGCGCGTCGAGCTGCGCGCCGGCAGGCTGCGGCGCAACCTCGTCGGCACGCACTATGGCGGCAGCCTGTTCTCGATGACCGACCCGTTCTACGCGCTGATGCT
>Ga0193752_1001594_pt1 | contig 18602 bp, 15 predicted proteins | sample H1c1metaG_FD_144924 | JGI IMG/M metagenome (GOLD analysis project Ga0193752, IMG submission 144924) | Soil microbial communities from a riparian zone of the East river system, Colorado, United States - H1c1 | ecosystem: Environmental > Terrestrial > Soil > Riparian zone | place: USA: East River...
GGTTAATAAAATAGCTTGTTAAGATTTATATAGAATTAAAAATTTGGTTATCATTAAAAATTGAAAAAATGAAAAGAAATTTAAAACCTCTGATGTTGATTGGGATGGCTTTATTAGCTGTGCAGGGTTTGCTGGCACAGTCTATCCCAACAATCGAAATGCCCAGGAACGCCACAGTTCTGGCCAATTCAAATTATGGCTCCGGATCCAGCACGGCTCCGGTAGTAACAGAATTTAAGAATGATGCGGCAAACAGTAATGTATTCAGTACATTCTTACCGCAATCAACATTCTCTGTTGCCTTAGCTAATCAGCAATTTACCGGGTTAAGTTACGGTACTGCTAATTACAATGGCACAGGTGTTAATACAGTTCAAACTACCGGCCTTGTATTTGGAATCGGCCCGTCACTTGTTACTGACCCTACTCCACAGGGCGGAACTCCCTACAACCGCTATAATATCATTGGAGAGTATGGTGGTAATGGTGGTCCAACAAATGCTATGTTCACTTCTAACCCTACAGCTACCGGAGCACAGTTAGGAACAGGTATCAATGTAGCAAATGCCAGCAATGCCACTTTAAATGGTGCTGTAGAAGTATTTACTACCGCACAGGCTTTGTACAATAATCCAGCATATCCCGTTGGATCAAGGGTATATTTTGGCGACCTTGTTTTAACTTTTAGTCAACCGGTTAAAAACCCGATTGTCCATATTGCCGGTTTGGGAGGCTCTTACAGGTATTTACCATTTGGAGCAGCCAATGTACCGTCAAATTATGTTTCAACTTTTTTCTCAACAGAACTTGAATTGCAAACCCCCGGCTTAACATCTACCTTCATGTCAGGCAACCAATTCTTAACGCTTTCTGGAAATAATATTTTAAACAATAATGATGTTAATCCTAACGGAGGTTCTACATTTGATGCTACAGAGTTTATTAATAATTTTGGTGCTGCTTCAGGAAGTATCAGGGTAAATGGTACTGTGCAGCAATTGGTTTACAGGGTTTATTTACAAAGTGGAACAGGTTCACAATTTGCATGGTCTGCTGCCGGAACCCTTACACAAGGCCCTGGTGCACCCAGGGATCCTTTTACGGGAGATATCTGGTATGTATCTGCAAGTTATGACAGGCCTAATTTTCAAATAATCAGCGGAAATGTATTTAATGATGCGGATGGATTAGTTGATAATAATATTTCTCAAACACTTACCTCTGTTGGGCCAGTTGCAAATGCTACAACAAATGCAGGCGGTCTATTATTTGCAAACTTATTAAATAGCGGGGGCCAGGTAGTAGCCAGCCAGGCTATTGCGGCTAACGGAACTTATTTATTTGACAATGTTCCTGTTGGAACATTTACAGTACAATTAACAACTATTGCAAGTGCTGGTACTTATGCTACACCGGCTGCACCACCAGCTACAGTATTACCTGCAGGTTGGGTTAACACCGGTGAGTTTAATGGCATTGGAGCCGGTAGTGACGGTACTGTTAATGGTAGGTCTGCTTCAATAACTCTTGTGGCAGGTGATATCAAGTCGGATAATAATTTTGGTATTGAGCGTTTGCCTGAGTCAGTAGACTACCTGAGGATTATAGTAACACCTCTTGTTGGAGAGTCAATTGCTTTAACCACACCTAGTCCACAAAGATTTGGTAGCCTGCCTATCTTATCAGGTAGCGATCCTGAAGATATGCCAGCATCAGCTGTTTTAACAGGTAAATCGGTGAAATTCACAACATTAGCTACAATTGGTGCAAGCAATACACCGGCAGTATTAAGGTATAACGGAGTTCCTATTACACTTAACCAGGTAATCCCTAATTTTAATTCTGCATTATTAACAGTGTTCTTGCCTAGCCCATGGGCTGGTTCTGGCCTGCGATTCAACTATGCATATGTAGATGCAGCAGGTTTACCTGATCCAACTCCTGCTTTGTACAGATTAGCATGGTCTGGTGGTGGTACTTTGATCATTAACCTATCTCAGTTTGAGGTGACTAAAAATAACTGTACTGCAAACCTCAGCTGGAAAACAACTTCAGAACAAAACAGCGACAGGTTTGAAGTAGAAGTACGTACTGGTACTAACCCGGTTTATTCAACCGCAAGTACAGTGGCGGCGGCTGGTACAAGTTCAACAACCAAGTCATACCAGTATAGCTACCCAATGCAGGCCGGTACTTCATATTATTTCCGTCTTAAGATGATCAATATAGATGGGTCATTTACTTACAGTGATACGAAATATACAGACGGTTGCTCAAAAGGCCGTGGCGGAATTCTTGTAGGCCCAATCCCGGCAAAAGATAATTTCACTATTCAGGGAATGGAAAGCGGAAAGAACCTGATCATGCTGTATGCCGATAATGGCCAGTTAGTAAAAACACAAACCAGTACAATTAATACGGCAACAGTGGATATTTCAACCTTACCAATAGGTGTATATGCATTGAAGATTACTAGTGCGGCCGGAAACACAGTAGTGGTAAAAGTGATAAAGAATTAGACGAATTTCGATAACCAAGCACAAGCAAAGATGTCCCCCCGCCTTAACCGGGGGGCTCTTTTTTTTTAAAAAGGCCCCATTTTTTTTCTGTTCTAAAAACGTTGATAATTAAACACTTAGGGTAATCTCTGCAATTATTTTAAAAATTTGTTTTAAAATAATTAGGAAATGTAAAAACTCTTTCTATATATTTGTGTCCCCTAACAACAGTAATTTTACTGTCTTTCACGTGTTTTCTCCCTTAATTTGACAAGGTTGTTTTTGCATTATGCAACAGCAGCACTAATACCTGGTTCAGTTATTATGCCTGATTGGTTTTATTGTTTTTTACAATTAGCCACCTGGGTAAATATCAGTAACGGTATTGCTTTAAAATTTATCCAGTATTCTTTTATTTTTTGAAAAACGGAAACAAAGATCCCGGTAAAACGGAATCATAACCTCTGAAAGAAAATAAAATGAATAATAATTTTACCCACAAGGAATTTAAAAACTTTTTATCAAAGGTTTCAAACTTCCTCACCATTTTATCCCTGTTACCGGCAAGCCGATGGTCTGCGGTAAATTTTCTATTTGCACCATACAACAGCCTGCATAGGATGCCGGCTATTTCAAATTTTTTCAATGGTAATAAACCTGAATCAATGCTTAAGCCGGTTTTTGTAATGCAAGAAATATGCAGTTATAAAAAAGATTAATATTCTTATAAACAAAGATGAAAACAAACATAATCATATCTAATAAATTAAAAGCCTGCTTTAAAAATAAGCAGCTGATGATTTTATTAGCAGGATTTTTGTTTATCCTGGATAGCCAGCAAATCCAGGCCCAGGCTAAATCGGCACAGATCAATAAAAATGCTGCATCTGTTCTTACTGATTCCTCGTCAGCTTTAAATATATTGGACAAAACAAAGAAATTTGCTTCCATAGGTGATTTTGTATGGATCGATAATAATGTGAATGGCATCCAGGATGCCGGAGAGCCGGGACTTTCAAATGTAGAAGTAGTATTGTACGATTCGCTGTTAAACATTATTGACAGTAAGTATACGGATGACTCAGGAGCTTATCATTTTGACAATATTGCTGTTCAGGAAAGTGGTAAAACATTCATAGTCGGGTTCAATAATATCCCGCCAAATTATGCATATACCAATCTTATTACAGATAGTTCGGGCAGGCAAATAAACAGTAAACCTGATACCATATCGGGCAGAACCAAACCATTTGTATTACATGCAGGTGAAGTACGAAAGGATATTGATGGCGGTATAAAAAATGCGCCAGGTGTTGTGCTCCCGCTGATCATCAACCAGTTTAATGGAAATTATTCACATGGCCTTATCCAGCTTGGCTGGAACACTTATTCAGAAATTAACATGGAGCATTTTGATATAGAACGCAGTACCGATGGTATTAATTTCAGGCAAATAGGCAAGGTTACTACAGTTAGCGGTCAGCTGAACAGTAATATTAACTATACTTACCTGGATATCACTGCACAGCGGGGCACTAATTATTACAGGTTAGCTATGGTTGATAACCAGGGTAATTACAGTTACACTAAAACAATCATGGTTAATGTTGATATCAGGGGGATCAGTGTGATGATCGTTTATCCAAACCCATTCAGCCGGCGGGTACAGATCCGTGTAAATTCTGATAAGGCCGAAAAAGTTGCCATTAACATAATAAACAGCAATGGTGTTTTAATGAGCACCCAGCAGGCAAATACACAGGTAGGCGATAATAATATTCCTATCAATAAAGTAGATGCACTGCCGGAAGGTATATATTATATTGAAGTGGTGAGCAGTACGAGAAGCCTGAAAACCAAAGTGATGAAACTTAACTAGTTTTTTTATTCTTACCTCTATATTGATGTTGTATTTTAAAAGCCTTGTCATGCGCAAGGCTTTTTTATTGGGAATGATCTAATGTTTGTAAAAGCTCCACGGTTGTCTTGTCAACCTCAAAAATGTTTTTCAGTTTGTTGATAATGCCTTCTACCAATGCATCGGGACAACTGGCTCCGCTGGTCATTAAAATCTTTACCGGTCTTTTAGCTGCCAGGAAATTTGCTGTTATTTTTTCTGACTTCGAATGAATATCATAATGCAGGATCTCATTTTTAGCAATGATCTTTTCTTCGCTGTTAATAAAATAGGTAGGTAGTTTAATTTCACATAATTCCACCAAATGTGTGGTGTTACTGCTGTTGTAACCACCTACAACTATGGCCAGGTCTGCTTCCTGTTCCAGTAACCCATAAACTGCAGACTGGTTATCGTTGGTTGCGTAGCATAAAGTATCCCTGGTATCTGCAAAGCGTTCTTCTATTGTTTTATCATCCAGGTTATAGTTTGTCATCATAACCTGCTTTAAAAAATCCGAGATATCCTGGGTATCGCTTGCCAACATGGTGGTTTGATTTACAACACCTATCCGTTCCAGGTCCTTGCGTACATCAAAATTTTCTGAAAACTTACCTGCAAAATCCTCACTGAATGAATCAACATTTTTTTCACCGGTTATATATTTGCTTAAGAGCAAAGTATCTTTCATATCATTTACAATAACCGTGGGTGTATGTGCCGATGCATGCGAAAATGTAGCCCTGGTTTCTTCATGTGTTGGCTTACCGTGTACAATCACGGTGTAATTTTTTTTAGCTATCTGTTCACTGCGGTTCCATACTTTTTCAACAAAGGGGCAGGTGGTGTTATAGCGGTAGGTCTCAATCCCGATATCAGTAAGTTGTTTCTCAATATCCAGGGTTGTACCAAAAGCAGGAATGATCACCACATCATCTTTGGTTAAAGCCTCAAATGGAATAACCTGTTTGCCATGTGTATCCTGCAAAAACTGAACACCCTTTTCAAGCAGGTCTGCATTTACCTGTGGATTATGGATCATTTCACTCAATAAAAAGATACGTTTGCCGGGGTTCTCTTCAATAGTACGGAATGCAATTTCAATGGCATTTTCTACACCATAGCAAAATCCAAAATGACGGGCAAGATAAATTTGCAGCGGGCCGTAATCCAACAGGGTAGGGCTGAAATCTTTTTTCATTTTATCCTGCTCCCTGCGTTTGTTTTTTATTGCAGCTATTAAAGGGCTGCGGTATATGATCGGTACATCAAATTTTTTCATCGTAATTAATAACAATTACAAAGGTATACCGATTTGCCTTTATTTAATTCAATGTAACCCGCAATCGGTATAATACCATCTAAGATTTTAACATACCCCTTCGGGCTATTTATAAAATCAAGACGGTATTACATTCTTGATGGTGAAAATACGGGGATGATGATTTTCAATATCCTGTGCTTACATTTGAATATAGAATTTAATCTGATACAGAATGAATATAGAATTATATAAAAGAGCGGATTGGGCTGCCAGTACAAATATCTATGAAGTAAATATCAGGCAATATACCCAAGAAGGTAGTTTTAATGCTTTCGCCAAATCTTTGCCCCGGTTGAAGGATATGGGCGTGGAAGTACTTTGGCTTATGCCCATTCACCCAATTGGAAAGGTTAACCGGAAAGGAACATTGGGCAGTTATTATTCCATATCAGACTTTAAAGGCGTAAACCCTGAATTTGGTACAGCGGCCGATTTTAAGAACCTGGTAAAGCTTGCGCATGACCTGGGCATGAAAGTTATTATGGACTGGGTTGCCAACCATGCAGCCTGGGATAATGTATGGACAAAAGATCACCCCGAATATTTTGTAAGAGATGATGAAGGGAATTTTAAAGCACCCTACGACTGGACAGATGTTATCCAGATAGATCATACAAATGAAGCAGAACAGGATGCCATGATAGATGCCATGCAATACTGGGTTACTGAATTTGATATTGATGGATTCAGGGCCGACCTGGCGCATCTTACACCGCTTGCATTCTGGAAAAAAGCAAGAACTGCTATTGAACCTTTAAAGGCCAACCTGTTCTGGCTGGCCGAATCGGAGGAGATAGATTATCATGAAGTTTTTGATACAACTTTTACCTGGGAGTGGATGCATACTACTGAAAATTATTACAAAGGAAAAAAGGGCTTTAATAGTTTGTATGATGTGCTTGCAAAGTATGATGCAACATTTCCGGAAACGGCACATCGCTTATATTTTACCAGCAACCATGATGAAAATACCTGGAATGGAACCGGTTTTGATAAATATGGATATATGCTGAAATGCCTGTCGGTATTCAGTTGTACCTGGAACGGAATACCTTTGATATATAGCGGAGAAGAAATGCCCAATAACAAACGGCTACAATTCTTTGAAAAAGATACGATCGCATGGACAGGTGAATACCAACTCCATGAATTTTATAAAACCCTGTTAACTCTGCGTAAAACTAACCCGGCACTACGGTCAGGGGATCCGGCTGTTACCACTTTTCATATTATTACTGAAGGGGGTAAAAATGTGATGGCATATTTACGTAAGCATGACCTTAATGAAGTGATTGTGTTTTTAAATTTGAGTAAAGAGCCTGTAAGCTTTGTCGTTAAAGACCTGCTTATTAATGGCCATTACACCAATGTATTTAATAGTTCGGAAACTTATTTACAAACGGGCTCATTTATAAAAATGCAGCCCTGGGAATATCTCGTTCTAGAAAGAAAAATGTAATATAAAAAAAGGGCAACGTTATCGTTGCCCTTTTTTTATAAATTAATCTTTTAATTATCGCCCAGCGAAAGCGGGTATTCATACACACCATCATAACCGGGATAAAATCCACTGATGGTTACAGTTTTGTTTGACCCTACCGCAGCTTTCATATCAGCCACGCTTTTCACTTCTTTGTCATTTACTTTTAAAATAATAAAGCCATCCTTCATCCTGGTCTGGTCATTGATCGCACCTTCATTTATCTTTTTTACAATTACACCGCCTGCAACACCAAATTCACGGGCCCTCTTTGCATCCAATGCTGTAAACTCAGCGCCCAATGTTTCCAATACTGCATCTGCTTTTACGATATCGTAATTGCCTGCTTTATTTTTTAAAGTCACCATGGCAGTATTTTCCTTTCCGTTCCTTACATAGGTTATAGGTATTTTATCACCCGGTTTCTGGCGGCTTATCAGGCCCTGCATTTCGGCGCCATTGCTTATACTGATGCCATTTACTTTTGTGAGCATATCTCCTTTACGAATGCCGGCGTCGTAAGCCCCGCCATCTGTAGGCACATCGGTAACATAAATACCTTCGGCACTTGCAGGTATTCCCTGTCTTGTTTTATCATCATCTCCCAGGTCGCTGGCATTTACAAAACGTACACCCAGGTATCCTCTTTGTACTGTACCAAATTTGATCAGGTCGTCCACTACTTTTTTTACAATATTAACCGGTATTGCATAAGAATATCCTGAGTAATAACCGGTAGGCGATGCAATGGCAGAGTTAACACCAACCAATTTACCATCGGTAGTAACCAGCGCACCACCACTGTTGCCCATGTTTACTGCTGCATCGGTCTGTATAAATGATTCAACACCCGAAGCCACGTCACCACTTTTATCTTTATTCAATCCAAGAGACCTTGCTTTGGCACTGATGATACCTGCTGTTACCGTTGTTTCTAAATTCAACGGGTAACCAATAGCTAAAACCCACTGACCTATTTTTACATCATCTGAATTACCGTATAATAAAAACGGTAGTGAGGCCGGTGATTCTATCTTGATCACTGCCAGGTCGTAAGAAGGGTCTGTACCAATGACTTTTGCTTTGTAGGTTTTTTTATTGCTGAGGGTAACATTTATTTCATCAGCATTGTCAACCACGTGATTGTTGGTGACGATGTAGCCGTCATCACTGATGATAACACCGGAACCACTCGCCTTTTGCTCCGGTATAACGCCACGGCCACGGTTACCAAATAACTGGTTAAACATGTCATCGTCAAAAAGATCGCTGAAGGGGTTATTGGGTTGTTGTTTCCTGGGCAGGCCATTGCTTACCTGCTTGGCATTTGTTTTTGTTTTGATATGCACCACTGCAGGCGTTGCCGCTTCAGCCGGCGCTGTAAAATCAATGGTGTTACCGGGAGGGGCCGTATTACCATCAAACAGGCCTGCATATTTATAATTAGGAGGCACCACGCCATCCTGCTGTCCTGCATAAGTATTGTTTTTTGTAACATAGGTTCCATAACCCCAGATCACCGCAAAAGCTGTAATTGCACTCAATGCAACTGTAAGGAAAATTTGTTTCAATTTCATTTTTCGTAGGTTTTATTTAATTCAACAATTTTTAATAAAGTTTTGTTTTCACCGATCAGTTCTCTCATCAACTCCCGTGCCTGCTCATGCAAAATAACAACGCAATGACAAAATGTTATTTACCAACTGCCATGTTTAACAATTAATTAGGAAGGATTTCGTAGATTGATCTTTTCTCACAGATCTCACAGATGTGCACAGATATTCAGTGTTAATCTGTGACATCTGTGAGAGATCATAAAGTTAACAAAAATTGCATGGTATCCACACCATCTGCATAATCCATCAAACCGGGGCATTGTGCATGGCCAAAGGCGATACCTGAATGGCCGCAGATGCACTGAATATCTTCATTACCGGTTAGTTCATTAAGCAGCTTTTTTTCATCTTCATAAAAGCTGTAATTGAGCTGGCTGATGGCTGAAAAAATGGCATCATTCTCTATCAATAGAACACTATCATTTGTCATGTAAAAAATATTATTCAGCAGGGCAATGGACAACTGGTAATCATAATTATTTTTAAATTTATGATGATCAGCAAAATATTTATACTTATCAAAGGCTCTTAACAGCGGAACAAAATCATATCCCGGTGGAACAAATAGTTTGGTAACATTCCTGCAACCCAATCCAAAATATTGATGTACATCATCTGCTAAAGAATCCAGTTCATCCGGTGTTTCATTCCCGTTTAAAATGGCCACGGCTGTACGGTTGCGACGGATGATATTGGGGTATTTGGAAAAGTATTGTTCAAAATACCTTGCCGAATTATTACTGCCTGTAGCAATATAAGCATCGCAGCCTTTCAGCATTTCAGCAAATGAAATGTACGTGCCAAGCGAAGCTTCCCATTCGGTCATTTTTTCAACCAGGTGTTTTAACAGGATATCATCCTTAGAAGATAATTTAATGGTTTGTTTATGCCCGCTGACGAATACGGATAAAAGATCATGAAAACCTACCAACGGAATATTGCCGGCCATTACTATACCGATGTTCTTCCCGCCTACATTATCATCGAGGTGATAATGTGCGGCCCAGGCTTCCAGTTTTTCTTTTTGTAAAAATTCAGTACAGATATTTTGTACCGCCAGGTCAATAAATTCTTCGGTGAACCAGCCGTTATGAAAAGAAGCTTTTGTTTTTATGTTCTGCCATTCCTCATGATTGCCCAATAAATATTTTTGTAAGGCCTGTAATAATTCAATTCGTTTTTGTAAATTCATATTGTTATTGTTAAATTGCATTGGCTTCATAAGGAGCCTTAAAAACCAAAATTACGATAGATGGCTATAAAGATCACAGAAGAATGTATTAACTGCGGTGCCTGCGAGCCCGAATGTCCTAATAATGCTATTTATGAAGGAGGGGTTGAATGGGCCATATCTGATGGTACAAGCATTAAGGGTATGTATACTTTAATGGATGGCACCCAGGTGGATGCTGACCAGCGCCATGCACCGGTAGCTATGGATATTTATTACATAACACCCAATAAATGTACCGAGTGCCAGGGATTTCATGAAGAGCCACAGTGTGCGGCTGTTTGCCCGGTAGATTGCTGTGTGCCTGATGAAATGTATGTTGAAACGGTGGACCAGTTACTGGCGAAGAAGGATAAGATGCATGTGTAGCGAGATCAGTTAATTGTGAATTGTTAATTGTTTTTTGAAAGCAGATTTACTATTCACTATTAACCATTAACTTTTTTACAAGGCCTGACGGCCTTATTACAGGCAGGTGATATTTCCTGCACCAGGGCGAGGGTATTTGTAAAAATACTTTCGCCTTTTTAGTTTGAGTTGTTTTTATTAATTTGTTGTATGAATAAGATCTTGATTGCGATTGCTGCTACCATGATGTTTTCCTCCTGTTTATTTAAGCGGGATAAAGAAAGCAAAACCGATGCGTTTGCCAAACTGGAAATGATGGAAGCTGACAGGAAATTTTCGAAAATGAGCGAAGAAAAAGGTATGAAAGCCGCCTTTATTGAATACCTGGACAGTAACGGCGTTTTATTAAGGCCGGGCCACCTGCCGATCGCCGGTGCTGATGCTGTTGATTTTCTTATCCAGCAGAATGATTCTGAATATACAATGACCTGGGAGCCTAAGAATGGCGTTATTGCCAGATCGGGCGAATTGGGTTACACTTACGGAGTGTATGCGCTGAGGCCATCAACAAAAGACACGGTTATTTACGGCACTTATGTAAGTATATGGAAAAAAGAAAAAGGCGGAACATGGAAATTTGTTTTAGACAGCGGCAATGAAGGTATCGGAGAGAGCGGCCTGGAATAACAGTCCCCGATGAAATGTTAAATTGTAAAAAAAACGGATGCTTCCGATCAAAAATATTAATCCGTAATCTATATTTCGTTTCTTTGTAAAACAACCTTTAGCATCCAGATGAAGAAAAAAATTGCCTTGATAACCGGTGGCTATTCCGGTGAAGCAGTCATATCCTACAAAAGTGCCAACAATATTGAAAAGAACCTCGATACAGATAAGTGGGAAACTTATAAAATTGATATCAATCCTGAAGGCTGGCATTACCTGGCCGCCGGCGGAGAAAAAATCCCTGTTGATAAGAACGATTTCAGTATAACCGTTGCAGGACAAAAGATAAATTTTGATGCAGTACTTGTGGGCCTGCATGGTACACCCGGCGAAGACGGTAAACTGCAGGGCTATTTTGATACATTGGGTATTCCTTACACCAGTTGTGATACAGCCACATCTGCCTTAACTTTTAATAAACGTTACACAGTCGCAGTTGCTGCATTTGCCGGCATACATGTAGCAAAGTCCGTTCATCTTTTTAAACATATACCGGTTACTCCGGAAAGTATTTTAACTACACTTAAATTGCCCGTTTTTGTAAAGCCGAATAATGGTGGCAGCAGTATTGGTATGAGCAAGGTAAAAGAACCGGAAGCCTTGCAGGCTGCACTGGATAAAGCTTTTGCAGAAGACGACCAGGTATTGGTGGAAGAATTCATCAAAGGTAGGGAATTGACCATAGGTGTTTTCAGATCAAAAGGTGAAGTGATCACATTGCCGATCACCGAGATCATTGCAAAAAATGAGTTCTTTGATTATGAGGCCAAGTATGAAGGCGCCAGTGAAGAGATCACTCCCGCAAAATGTGATGAAAGTATTGCAGAAAAAATAAAGGCCGAAGCTAAAAAAGCCTATGCAGTTTTTAATTGCAACGGACCGGTAAGGATCGATTTTATTTATGATGAAGCTTCCGGCAACCCGTTCATGCTGGAGATAAATACAGTGCCGGGCCAAAGCGAAGCAAGCATTGTGCCCCAACAGGTTGTTGCCATGGGATGGACATTAAAAGAATTTTATACCGCTTTACTGGAAGAATGCTTCTACAAAAAATAAATGTACAAACAAATAAAAATACTAAATTAACAGCGTGTTTAAAACTCTTACCAATAAACCCTTTTGGGTAAATCTCCTGGCTGCAATTCTTATTGTAGTGGTGATCTTATTTTTATTTTTAAAAATGCTGGGCTGGATAACCAAACATGGTGCCTACTTAAAAGTACCCGCTGTTACTGGTATGAGCACCAATGAAGCTGTTAAATTACTGGAAAAGGAAGGCTTTGACGTTTATATACAGGATTCAGTCTTCACTGATACTGCCAAGCGTGGTGTGGTGTTAAAGCAATTGCCCGACCCGAATGCCACAGTAAAAGTAAACCGTACCGTTTTTCTTACCGTGAACAGGTATGTACCACCTATGATCGACATGCCTAAATTAGAGGGACAAAATCTTTCTTTTGCTTTGCGAATGTTGGAGCGTAATCATTTAAAGCTGGGCGACACCACCTTCAGGCCCGACTTTATGATGGGCTCTGTTTTGGAACAACATTATAATGGTATGCGCATTCCTGAAAAGTCAAAGATCCAATGGGGCAGCCGTATTGACCTCGTAATAGGCGGCGGCCTGGAGAAAAAAGAAATGCCCGTTCCTTCGCTGACCGGGATGACCTTTGCCGAAGCAAAAGCTTACCTGGATGAGAACGGGATCAGCTTTGGAGCGATCATCACAGAAGGAACTATATCAGATACTGCTTCTGCCTACATCATAAAACAAAGGCCCGAAAGGCTTGATCCTGATAATATGCTGATATATATCCAGTCGGGCCAGTTAATGGATGTTTGGATATCGCAGATCATGAGAGTTCCGGTAGATTCATTGCCTAAGAAAAAAGAAAATTAGAATAAAAAGAAATACTATGACAACGATAACTGCTGATGAAGTAAAAGCACGCCTGGATGCAGGCGAACATGTAAACCTGGTTGATGTAAGGGAACCGGATGAAAGAGCAGAATTCAATATCGGGGGGCATTTTATCCCTTTAGGAAAAATACAGGTGATGATGACAGATGATATTGATGACCTGAAAGGTGAAGAGGTGATCTGCTATTGCCGCAGCGGTAAAAGAAGTATGCAGGCATGCATGATGCTGGAAACATTTGGGTTTACCAATGTAAAGAACCTGGAGGGAGGTATGTTGGGGTGGCAGGAGAAATTTAAAGGCTGAAGCTAAAGCCGACACTGGATACCAGATTCTTGATACTGGATACCAGATGCTGGAAAGAGCCTGATTATTCAAAAGCTTTTAATTAAGCAGAGTCCATCCAGAATCCAGTATCTGGTATCCAAAAAAAGCCCGGCATCATTAGAATCTCACATTCACTCCAAACATAAAATTGAAACCCGCCATCGGGAAATAGAAATTTTCTGTCGTAAGATCTCCTCCATAAATATAACTGAAGCTATAACCGTTGGGTTCGTATTTTTTATTGAACACATTATTCAGTTGCAGTATCAGATTTGTTTCCCTGAATATTTTATGCTCCAGTAAATAACTCAGCCTGATATCCTGTAAATAATAAGGGTTTAAGCTTCTTGATCTTTGAGCAGTATTATCTAAATATTGCCTGCCAACATATTTGCTTATCAAACTGATCTCCGCATTTCTAACCGGAACAAAATTGATGCTTCCACCGGCAATCACTGAAGGTGAAAATGAAATATCTGTTTTAGGATAGAATTTTGTTTGCTGGCCGCCGTTATCATAATCATCTAAATACTCGGTAAAATTCTTTATTTTATTTTCACTAAAAGTAAGGTTGGCTGCAAGGTTCATCCATTTGTTAATTGTTGCTTTGCCCTGCAGTTCAATACCTGCCCGGTAACTTTTCGCAATATTGGTACGGGTATAAGCACCCACATCATTTATTTTGCCGGTTAACACCAACTGGTTTTGATAATGCATGTAATAGAGGTTTGCTGCAAAAGCATATTTAGTTGTCTTTTTCTCTACGCCCAATTCAATATCATGCAAACGTTCTGCTTTTGGTTGCTGTGTATTACCGGCTTCAAAATCATCACGGTTGGGTTCTTTACCGGCAAGCGCATAAGAAAGATAAGCCTGCCATGTTTTGTTGGTATACGTTACACCGATCTTCGGGTTCAGGAAAGAATAATTTTGCCTGATCAGTAAAGTTGGGTTGTACCTGAAACCATTGATGCGGTAATTAATATTCCTGAATTGCACATCAGCAAAACTCTGCCAATGTTTGCTCCATTGCTGTATCCATTTTGCATAAACAGAAATATCTTTTTTGTACGCCGTCAGGTCATACCAATGATAACCTGCCGGTACACCAGCCTGCACCTGTGCCCATTTAATATCTCCATAGTGTTTGCCATCATAAGCATTATAACCGCCGCCAAAAATTACCTCTGTTTTATTTTTTTTGTATTGCAACGAATAAATGGTTCCATAAAAATAATTATCCAGCCAAAGCCTTCTTACCAGGTCAGTTTCGGTTATAATGTTACCACCATCATTATAATCGGGCAAACCATAATCAGCAAAAGCTTCCTGTGCTTTGTATTGCTCATAATAACCTTTTCCTCTTGTTAAGAACACTGCTATATTTCCTTTCCAGTTGCTATTGAAACTATGATTGTAAAAAAGCTGGTAATGCGTTTGTGTGTAATTATCTGTTTCATTATCGTAAGGCTCTCCCGGCCTTTCGGTACCGCTGGGGTTATTGGTACGGTTTGTATCCAATAAATATTCTGCTACACCATTCCAGGCCTGGTAGGTTTTTTCTTTACCGGAAAAAATATTCAAACGCAGTGAATTATTTGAATTTACAAATGCGGTACTTAAATAAAAAGATTGAAGGTTCGATTTTGCCCTGTCAATATACCCATCGCTGCTGATGCGGCTTAGCCGGCCATCAATGGTAAAATGTTTGCCAAGTAATCCGCTTCCAAACTGGATATTGTTTTTAAAAGTGTTGAAAGAACCGAAACTATTGTTGGTAGCGGCATAAAAAATTTTATTCAGTTCGTTGGTGGCAATATTGATGGTGCCGCCAAATGCGCCAGCACCGTTTGTAGAAGTACCAACACCACGCTGTACCTGTATACTGCTGGCAGAAGAAGCAAAATCCGGCAGGTCAACAAAAAATGTTCCCTGGCTTTCTGCATCGTTGTACGGAATACCATTGAGGGTAACATTTATACGGGCTGCATCTGTACCACGAATGCGTATGCCTGTGTAACCAACGCCATTGCCTGCATCGGAATTGATAACAACCGAAGGCGTTTGATTTAATAAAAAAGGAAGATCCTGTCCCAGGTTATTTTTTGTGATCTCTTTCTTGGTGAGATCTGTTTTTGTAAAAGGTGCATTTTCGCCTGCCCTCACAGCTACTACTTCCAAAGGTTGCAGGTAAGCCGTATCATTGAACTTTTTTTCCTCTTGTGCAAATACAACAGAAGCAACGGTGCACAAAATGGCACTTAAGAATAACTTTTTCATCAATATAAATTTGAGCTGAAGATCCGGGGGAGGTAAAAATCCGCTGGTATCCTCTTCCCGGAACGGGTATGGAGGAGCTGTATTTTCTCCCTTCGCAGGCATTATCCTGTGCAGGTTATCGGGTATTATCTCAGCCTTTTGCCTGTTGGCAAAAAGCACCCCGGAAATTCAAACGGTTAAAAGAGCTTTTGAAACACAAAGGTAGGGGAGTTTGGTAAATTTTTTAAAAATTGTGTAACAAAGCCAGTTGCCTGTACGTATCATTGGCAAGTATAGCCATGAAATTGACTTATCAAGGCGGTCATATCAACCTATGATCGCTTTGTATCAGTCGTTTCATCTTCATTTAACCAAAAAACTAAAAAAGATGAAAAAACTATTATTCTCCCTGATCACATTCCTTTCCCTGGCAGTTTTTGCGCAGGATACAAAAGTGATCAATGATGCCAACGCAACAAAAAGAACTTTAAGCGGAACCTTCACTGGTATTTCAGTGTCAAGCGGAATTGAATTGTATCTTACTCAGGGAAACGAAGAAGCGATAGCAGTAAGTGCCTCGGAACAGAAACATCTTGATCGCCTGGTAACAGAAGTTGTAGACGGTACCTTAAAGATATATTATGAGAACAAAGATGGATACTGGAAGTCGGGCACGAAAAAACTGAAGGCGTATGTTTCTTTTAAAACACTGGAAAAGCTGAATGTGTCAGCAGGATCGATTGCTACTGTAAATGGCAGTATAACATCTGATAAGCTGGATATGCATGTATCAAGCGGAGCTGAGTTTAATGGTGTTATCAACGCGAAAGAATTGTCTGCCGGAGTTGGCAGCGGGGCTTCTGTAAAATTAACCGGTAATGCTGATAAATTAAAAGTGTCTGCCAGCAGTGGTGCTATGTTTAAAGGATATGACTTTGCAGTAAATTACTGCGATGCATCTGCCGGCAGCGGTGGTTCTGTGCATATCACTGTTAATAAAGAACTGAATGCCAAAGCCAGCAGCGGCGGAGATATAAAATATAAAGGCGAAGGTTTGATAAGAGATATTCATACCGGTAGCGGGGGTAGTGTGAAAAAAGCCTGATCTTAAAATTAATAAAACATGAAGAAATATTTTTTAATGATGATCGTTGTGTTTGCTGTTGTTACTTCAAATGCACAAAACAATATTGTTGTTGATGCCAATGCATCGGTACGTACATTAACCGGGCAATTTGATGCCATTAAAGTTTCGGGTGGCATTGACCTGTATCTATCACAATCAGATAATGTTGCCATTGCAGTAAGTGCAAGCAGTGAAAATTTTAAGGAAGGTATCAAAACTGTGATCGAAGACGGTACACTAAAAATATTTTATAAGGGCGATGTTAGCTGGAGAAAGAAAGACCGTAAACTCAGGGCTTATGTATCTTTTAAAGACATAAAAAAACTGGATGCATCAGGTGCATGCGATGTAATAGTTTCAGGCAGCCTGAGTGTTGTTACACTTTCCATCCAGATGTCGGGAGCCTGTGACTTTACAGGAAAAGTGAAAGCTGATGTGTTGAAACTTGACCTCAGCGGGGCATCCGATGCAAAGATCAGCGGCACGGCCGGTACAGCTGTTATTGAAAGTAGTGGCGCCAGTGATGTAAAAGGTTACGACCTGGTGACAGATATCTGTAAGGTAAAAGTGTCTGGTGCTTCAGATGTATTTATCACAGTAAACACGGAACTTAGCGCAACAGCTACAGGTGCCAGTGATATCAGTTACAAAGGCAGTGCCCTTATTAAAGATATCCATAGCAGCGGGGCCAGTAGCGTTAGCAGAAAAAATTAAAAAATTATTTTCCAAAAGCCCAGATCAAAAAGGCAGGCAATTGTTTACTCCAGCTGGTGTAATCGTGCCTGCCATTTTCATTTTCATTAAAGCTGATATCCTCCGGTAAGCAGATATTTTTACTTTTGATCATCTCCACCAGGTCTTTGGTATCATCAACCACATCAATAATTCCATCTTTATCGCGGTCGCCTTCTTCTTCTTTGCCACCGGCATAAAACCAGTATTTTAATCCTGGTTTTTTTCTGGATGCTTTTAGTTTAGTGAGTATGATCCTGTTCTTTTCATCTGAATAATCAACCGCTTTATCATCCTTATCACGCCACCAGAACGAACCTGAAAAAACACCCACTTTATCTATTTTATCGGCACGGTTCCAGGCAATATCAAAAGCAGATAAACCACCCTGCGAACAGCCTGCAATTGCCACCGTTTTAAACTTACGTACCGTTGCATTCTTTTTGGCAAATGGGTAGAGTTCATTATTGATGAAAGCATCATAGTTATCTGCCTTATCACCCCGCTTTAAAAAATCCGGACGTTCACTTACCCCATATTCCTGCATCCTGTTGCCGGCATGAACTCCAACAATCAATAGTGGTTTGATCAGTTTTTTGCCATATAAACTGTCGATCATCTCTTTTACCCTGAACTGTCCCATATCCTGGCCGTCGTTCAATATCAGTAAATTCAGTTCGGCCTTGTCGTCGGGCATGGGCGTGCTTACAATGGTTAATTTAACCTGGCGTTGCAGGTGGCGGCTATATAATTCATCATCCTGCTGTTTTATTTTGCTTTTGCAGCCAATACATAACGCAAAGACCAGGAAAATAAAACTGTATAAGCAGATAAAATTACTTTTCATAAAATGATTTGTAATTGAAAATATGCATTTTGATGACAAGACTTCAAAAAAGAATGTTTGGTATCTACCCCGGGTATTTAACATAATATTTTCATACACTCTCCATACTCTATCTATGCTTGAACTATGCTTAAGCCATACTTAATGACTAGTCCTAAAATAACTATACAGGTTAATAAATAAATCCTGTTCTGGTTATACAAATATAATTTTTAATCCTGCAATTGCTATACAGTCGTTTTTTCATTGTTATAATTCCGATTGTAGTTCTT
>Ga0193752_1001595_pt1 | contig 18583 bp, 20 predicted proteins | sample H1c1metaG_FD_144924 | JGI IMG/M metagenome (GOLD analysis project Ga0193752, IMG submission 144924) | Soil microbial communities from a riparian zone of the East river system, Colorado, United States - H1c1 | ecosystem: Environmental > Terrestrial > Soil > Riparian zone | place: USA: East River...
AAAATCGGGATATTTCGAGCCGGCTGTGGCCATCGGGGGTAACCATCATTGCGATCTCAACATGCTGGTTTCCTAACCCGGTGACACGCCCGGCCCATTCTCCTTCTATGGCGGCCCGGCCTTCAAGTGTTAAGCCAAGTTCGGTGAAAAAAGCAATGGCCTCATCAAGGGATTCTACCACAATGCCGACATTGTCCATGCGTATTACTTTGCTTTTTGCCATGGCCTATTTTTAATTATTAATTAAAGTTATGATCTCTATTTAAACTTTCTTTTCGATTAAAGGATATCTCTCAGGCTCTCTACCCTTAAGTAGCGCATAATGCCTGGTTCGTTATATCCAACGTATCATTCTGTCTTTGCAGTAGCATATAAAAGCCTGAATGCATTGAACACAGCCTGGTGCATTACTGTAGCGTGGTTTTCTAAAGGTAAATAATCAAAATGTACTTTAACGCTTTTGATCTTTTTGCTTCTTATTTTATCTGCTAATACGTTTGCATCAACTTCCATTACATGTGGAGTTGCCGAAAGTCCCAATCCTTCTTTTCCCACACCTATATAAATATCTGTATTCCCGATGTTTGAAATTGGGTGATTTAACAGCGAACCATTATCCCACCACAAACTGGGGCTGATAATTATATACTTATTAAAAAGAGCAGGCTTTTTAATAAGTATTTCAGTGGCCAAAAGTCCGCCCAATGATTGGCCGATAATAGTTTTTGAAGCATTTGCCTTATAGTTTGTTTGAATAAATGGTTGTAATTCTTTTTCAAGGAACGAAATAAATTTATCGGAACCTCCACTGGTTGGTGCTGCTTTCTTTTCTTCCGGAAAAGTTGTCGGGAATGTAAAATCTCTTTTTCTGTCTACAGATGCAATGCCCACAACTATTGACCTGGGAACCTGGTTTACCCATTCAAAGCTGTTGAATTGTACAAGTCCGACAATATGAATGAAATCTTCATTGGCTGAACCGTCAAGCAAGTAAATAACAGGGTATTTAACAGTGTCTTTCGGATCATAGCCTTCCGGTAAATAAATATTTAGAATTCTTTTTTCATTTAATTCCTTTGACTGAATTTCGTCAATTACGCCAAGTACAAAAGGTTTAGTACGCTCTGTTTGTTTCGGTTTATTCACCTGCGCAAAAACTACGTTCGCCGGGAAGACCAGGAGAAAAAAAATAAATATTCTACTCATTTTGTGTTGAAGTTTATTGCATAAATCTGTACGAAGACCGCCAATGTCATGTTAGCGGTAGTGCGCTTAAATTATTCGATATAGTCTGGAATTTCAAGTGACATTATCGCTTCTCCAAGACTAATTCCTAATTCTTTGGTTGTAAGTTGTAATATTTCAATGTTGCTGAACCCCCTGCTTTTTAATTCAATCGCTACAAATTTTAAGTTGGCTTGATTGTTATTATAAATGGAATGGAAAATATTTTTTATTTCTTCCGAAAAATTATCACTATTCATTTGCTTTAATATTTGAGTTGTCGCCACAACGGGCGGGTATTGCCGATGGTGGGAAATTTTATATTCGTCCGCCCGGAACCGCTGCCTGGCTTTTTGATAAAGTTAAATAATAAGTACTAAAGCTGGGCTTTATTCGTCGGCCCCGGAACTGCAGCACAACAGAATTACCGCTGCTGATTGCTCCAATGTCAAGACCCACTATTGGCAATACCAATGTTAGCGGTTGGTGTTTCTGCTTCAAGAGAGCTTTTTTGCTTTTTTGATAGCAAATGGAGATACCAACAGGTAACTACTGGAACAGCTAAAAGTTGGAAAATAAAGACCACTGCAGATAAACCTTCACCCAATTTCTGTCCGCCACTAATAACTAAAAGCTGTTTTCCTAAAGGTCCTTGCGAAAAGATAACTGTACTTATAAAGTTCCATCCGAAATGAAGTCCAATTGGCAAATACAAAGATTTTGTCCTTGCAAACGCCATTGCGAACATAGCTCCCCAAATTCCTGTCATTATGAAAATGATAGTCATTTGTAAAGGATTTCCCAATGCGCCAGACGTAAACCAATGATAAACACCAAAACATATGGCAGAAGTTATGCAAGCCGTCCTGGCGCCAAGCTTTTTGATAAGTATATAAAGTAAAGCCCCTCTGAAAATTAATTCCTCGTATAGTACCGAATTTAGTGTCCACCATGAACTGGCTAATAATTTTTGCCCTGTAAATTCATTATTAAGTGTCCACCTGTTACTTATAAAAAAAACGAAGGATAAATAGTAAAGAGTACAACAGGCAGCGGCTATTAAAATACCAAAGAAAAAATTAAAAAGCCTGCTTTTTGTTGGAACAATTCCCAAAACCAACAAACCCTTTTTGAAAAATATCCATAGCAGTAGCCAGGAAATTATAAGTTCAACTATTAGTCCGGGCATGAGTTAGTTTGATTTTTTAAGTGTAGTGCAAAACCCCATGTTAGCGGTTCGGGCTTTTTCGTTGAGTTTTTTTATTTAGGATTTACCAATCGAATTTGTCAAATGGTAACATATTAAGTCAGGACCTGTCTTGTCAGGTTCATTTGAATCCCTAAACGGGAATTTCTCCAACAGCTTTATGGAACCCTGATTATCTCTGTGAAAGAATGCTTCAATTTTTTGAACTTTAATTGTATTGAATGCATAGGCAATAACTTTTTCTACCGCCTCCTTCATTATTCCTTGTCCTTGAAAGTTTGTCAAAAGTTCATAGCCGATCTCACACTTATCATCTTCATCTGAAAAGCAGAAAAGACAAATTGTGCCAACCAATTCACTTTTGCCACTAAAAGTTATTGCCCAATATATAGAGGCATTTTTATCAATATTATCATTAACAACATTTATAAATTGCCTTGCGTCGTCAAGAGTACCAGCTATTTTTCTGTCAAGAAATTTATTTATTTCACTATCAGAACGCAAAGTGAAAATTCCTTGTTCGTCATTAATTACCAGTTGTCTGAGAGTAAGTCTTTCCGTTGTCAAAATTGGAAAAGGTGTGAAAGTTCTATTTAGCATGCTGTCGTATTTTAGAATCTATGGTCATCATAGCCTGGTCGTTAACGTCGGACATTGCCGCAGTTTGGGAATTTGATGCTGTGTCCGCCCGGTTATGTTGCTGATTAAAGTAACGAAATTTTCTTATGACTGCAAAAGCCAATTAATAAAAGGTCAGGCCGATGACTAATGATTGGTAGCGGGATAATGCTGGGAATATGACTGTCCGCCGCAAATTGCGGCAATGCTATGTTAGCAGCAGGCTTTTATTTAGAAATCATTTTAATTGTTTGCAAATATCTTATTACTAAATTTTCCCAGTCTGCAATTGGAAGTTTATCCCAGTTTGGATTATCAAGTGCTGTCTTATTTAAGCCAAAGGCATGGCCTCCTTCGGCATAAATATGGTACTCCGTAGGAACACCTGCTTTTTTTAAGGCAATGTAGTATACTAACGAGTTTTGAATGGTGTCAACAGGATCATTTCCTGCCTGTAAAATAAACATTGGTGGAGTATTGCTATCAACAGGAAGTGTATTATTTAAGTCATACGGATGTTTAGTATGAACAGTCATATGACCCGGAAAAAAGGATAATCCAAAATCAGGCCGGCAATTTGTTTTGTCAATTTCATCTATCAATTTATACGCCCTTTTTCTATAATTCGTACTTACATCAGCTACTAAATGTCCGCCGGCAGAAAATCCCATAACACCTATTCTATCTGAGTCTATATTCCATTCTTTGGCGTGATATCGAACCATACCAACTGCTCTCTGTGCATCTTGCAGAGCAAGTGGTTTTATTGGGTCTTTTCCACAGTCACAATCTTTGTCATAATGATGTCCTGAAGCAGGTACACGATATTTTAGTAGTATACCCGTAACGCCTATTGAAGAAAGCCATTCGCATATTTCAGAACCTTCAAGCTCAATAGCAAGTTTGTTGTAACCTCCTCCGGGGAAAACTATTATTGCTACTCCTGTATTATTTTTCTTTGGTTTATAAATGGTTATTGTTGGTTTAGAGACATTAAATACCATACCATCACCATAAGTTTCTCTTCCTTTAACCAATTCCGAATCCGGAATTGATGTTGTCCAAATTGGTAATTGTTTTTGCTCAAGCCAGGGTTTGAATTTTTCTGTTGCTTGAGTGTGTCCTTGTTCGTCCTTTTGTTGATTTTTCTGACTGCACGAAATAATTAGTAAGCCTATTATAGAAATCGAGAAAAGTAGCTTAAATGGTATAGTGTCTTTTATTTTTTTCATTTTTTGTGGAATGGTTGGTGTAAGCTTGCCGCTAACGTCGAGCATTGCCGCAGTTTGGGAATTTGTTGCTGTGTCCGCCCGGTGATGCTGCTGATTAAAGAAACGAAATTTTCTGATGACTGCAAAGCGAATTAATAAGCGGTTAAGCCGATGACTAAAGATTAGTAGAGTGATAATGCTGAGAATATAACTGTCCGCCCAAATTGCGGCAATGCTATGTTAGCGGTTCGTTGTTTTGTCTTTCGTTATTGTCCGCTGTCCGACAACGCAAGTGTCCGCGAAAATAAGTTGTCGAGATGAAACTGTCTGATGTCCACAGTTTTTTTTATTGGTTATTTGTTTTTCCACCTATCCAAACGCTTCATCCCTCTGGTAAATAACCAAGATGTGAATTTTGAATGTCCACCTTCCATCATTTTCTTTTTGCAAAACTCTTGAAATTCATTCACATTCCCACCTTTATAAATAAATTCACCTTTCTCATAACAGTAGGAGCAATACATTTTGCTTTTGCTACCGTCAGCATTTGTACCTCCGCCTTTTTCGTCCCGCTTCAAAGGCATTCCGCAGGACTGGCAATTTTTGTAAGATGTTTCCATTGTTTTTATTTTGTTGTGCCTACTCTGTTGTCGATTTCAGCTGTCCCATTTTTGCTAGTGGTCGCTGGTTTCCACTTTTAATTTAATTGTCTACAACTATAGTTGTCGGCTTTGTAAAACGATTGTCTGTCCGATAATTTTCTTTTTCTAAAAGTCAGCGCGGGACTGTCCCACGAGAAAAGTTTGTTAGAATTACAAAATTGTTAAGCCAAAAAGTCCACGAAGGACAGTCCCCCGATGACTTTAAAACTGTCGTGTCTGCTGCTGTTTTACAATGACCGCTAACGGGCAGGGCTTGCCGAAGTGGGGGAAATAGAATTCCGTCCGCCCGGCTAACTGAAGCTAAATTTATAAATAAAAGTTGATGATTTGCACATAGCTAAATTAATAACGTCCTGTTGGATATGAAGCCAATTGAAAAACAAAAAGTTGAACCACAGCTTCCGTCCGCCCCCATTTTGGCAAACCCAATGTTATCGGATGGCATATTGTCGGACATTCTTAGGAGTTTTCTAATCGTTCTATGTCTTTTTCTATTTCTTTAATATTATCTATTTGTTGGTGCTCCTGAATACTTATTTTGTCTGTTTTATTGGACAAAGACATACCTTTTACACCACCACCGGCTAAAGAGAATAGAGCCCACACTACTGCTATTATGCCAATAATTGTAATCGCAAGTGCAAGCAACCACAGCAATGCCGAAAAAAAACCATGCATTCCTTGTGATAAAATAATTATCCCAAGTATTATACCGCCTATTCCACCCAAAAGAAAATTTTTAGTTACGCGGTTTTCTTTTTTTACTTCAGTCAGTTCGCTTGAAGTATTACTAAATTTATATTTTATATTGCTTAATTCGGATTGCAATTTAAAAAGCAAATTCTTTTTTTCAATCAATGTTCTTACGTATCCGATTTTTGCTTTAAGTGTATTTTCGTAATCAATTAATTCTTCAATTGAATAATTAAAGGTTATTAGTTTTACTTCTGCTTTCCATTTGCCAGAAGCATTTTTTTCTATTGCCTCATTAAATAAGTAACTGTTTTTTTTATTTAATAAATCGATGGCTTTTTTACAAGCCAAATACGATTTACCATTTGTTAAGCTTTCAATTTCATTTAAGAGGTTACTTCCTTTACTTTGTGATAAAATATGTGACTTGCAATATGCCAACCTACTTGATGCTTCATTATAAGCCTCTTGTCTTAAATTTTCAAGTAAGTTTTTTATTTCAATTTTTGGGGCAAGGTCTATATCAGAAATGGTTTTTAATGAATAGTCTCTGTTTTGTCGAATTATTGGTTCTAATACTTCTGCCGCATTTTTATTTTCATTATTAGCGGCTAATGATTTGGCTAAATGAAATCCAGCATCTAACAATGTGTGGGCCATTTGGAAGGCCTCCTGGGCAAATTTAATAGCTTCAGGAAATTTGCCTTGCTCATAATATGCTATTGAAATCCAAAGCAGAGATTGTCCAGTTATGTATTTAATGTAGTCAATTGTTATAGTTTGACTTTTTAAAGGTCTTGTAACATCACCAACAAGAATGTTGGCTAATCGGATAGAACTTGGATGTGTGTCAACTTTAGAAAATTTTACTGCCTTAGTAAAATGCTTTATTGCTTCATCATAGTTTTTATGTTGTTTAGAGCATAGATATATCAAACCTATTTTATCTAATACAAAATAGTCGGTATCATCGTCTTTAATTGTGTTTTCAAAAAATTTTAATGAGTATTCAAAAAAAGAAGGATCTCTTAATGAGTCATTAAAAAACTTTAACCCTTTTTCAATATTGAGTCGTCTTTCTTTTTGTGAGTCTGCAACTTTTAGTAGTAAAGCAATATTTTCTGAAAGAATATTATTATACCGTTGCTCATCTATCATCATTTTTAAATGAGTGTCAAGAGTATCGGTCAAGTGATAAACAGCATTTTCTACACCTTGTAATCCATCAGAAATCAAATCAAAGCCATTTTCAAGTGTTCCGCAAATAGCTTCAGTTCCCGCTTTCATTACTTCGCATTGCTCTCTTGAAACTTCTCTCAAAGTATTAGTATATTCAGTCGTTTGAGCTTTAATTATGTCCTCAACATTGTAGATTAGATTTTCTTGGTCATAATACCTTTGTATTTGTTCCGAGAGACTTCGTTTAGAAAGAAGTGAAATGTAAGGTGTCGCCATACTATTTACATTTATGTTGAAAGTTAGAATGCTGCTGAAATGCTATCCGATAACGGGCAGGTATTGCTGCAGGTGGGATATTTATAACGTCCAGCCCGGAACCGCTGCCCAATTGAAAATATAAAGTTGAAGTTAACAACAAAAAGCCAAATAGATATTCGTCTGCCGGAACAAAAGTACAGCGATGCAAACAGCCGAAGTTTCAACGTCCAGCCCCACTTGCAGCAATACCAATGTTAGCCGCAGACTAAACGGGTCTGCCTTAATTTATTTTGATGAGTAAAATAAGGAAAGCACTTTTTGTGTAATATCCTTGTCTTGGTCATTTAAAGAATAGAAATTATAATTACTCTTTTTAAGTGCCTGTCCAATACTTTCAATTTTATAAACAAGGATTGTGTCGTCAATGTTTAACATCTCAGCTAATTTGCTAATACCTTGTCCTTTCGCATAAAGAAGTGCTTTTTCAAATTCGGAAGAACTTATGCCTTCAGCTCTAGATTTGGAAAAATTAGTTAATAGGCTACTATTTTCTTCTGTCATTTTTATCACCAAGTCAAGGGAATATATTGTTACACCAAAGTCACTTGTTATTTCAATTGCTTTATTCAAAAGAGTTTCATTGATGTCTTTCAAATGTGAAAAATTATATCCTAAAGGGTTCTTAATACATTCCTGTTGAGCTTCTGAAATTATTGTCGACTGAATATGAGATATTAAACCTTTACGGTCTTTAATTGTTTTCACGAAAGACAAAAAATCGGTTATTTTGAACCTGATAATAAAACTTGAAAGTGTTTTTCTAATTATGTCGAGAGGGTCGTTTGTATGAACATTGCTTGCTCCGTGTAACACATCCACAGGTATAACAGAAGAATAAGGTTTAGGAAATTCTTCTTCAATTAACAAAGCAGTTTCTGTTATGTATGTCTCTGGCCAGGGAAGGACAATCATATTGAATTTAGTATCATCACCTAAAATTACTTTTTTAGGTTTGCCTCTTGAAAGGATACAGTATATTTCAGAAGGCTTCGGTCTTATAAACTCAGCAAGTGCCATTTTATATTTTTTAAAAGTTAGTTTTGATTCGAGGTGTCAATAGTTTGCGGCTAATGGTCGAGGCTTTGTGCAGTTGGGGAATTGACCAACTGTCCGCCCGGAACTGAAGCTAAATTTATAACTAAAATCCGATGTTTAGAACTACTGTCCGGCAGCATTACATCCGCCGAATATAAAGCCTGGATATGCACTGCCGGTGATTGCTTCAACGTCATGCCCCAATTACACAAAACCTAATTGGGCGCAGGTTAGTCTGAAAAGTACTCTAATGTTTTGTTAAGTACATCGAAAATTGTTTATTTATCGTAAATACTATACCGGAGTACTTTATTTCTGGCAAGAGAATTTTTCATCGCTTTAAGGGAACGAAAATTTCGAGTTGTCGAGGAAATACGTCCATTAAATTCTGCAGTCGTGATCTTCACTTTCACTTTTTTCTTTTGCTTCCTTGGAATTCGGGTAACTATTTTCTCAATTTCTTGCTCAGATTGAGAATCTATCAACAAATCTGTTTGAATTTGAAATTTTGCTTCAATTCGCCATTTTCTATTTCCACTTTTTTTAAGGAATGGTCGTAGATGCTTTGCCCATTCTCCATTTCTGTACTTCCCTTTATTGTAGGTATTCCTCATAAATTGGAACTGCTTTTAACTTGCGCCCAACGTTCGAGGCTTTGTGCAGTTGGGGTATTAACCAACTGTCTGCCCGGAACTGAAGCTAAATTTATAATTAAAAGCCGAAGTTAGAACTACTGCCCGACAGAATTCCGTCCGCCGAAACCAAAGCTTGGATATGCACTGCTGATGATTGTTTCAACGTCCTGCCCCAATTGCACAAAACCTGATGTTGCAAGCAGTTTTAGGAGTTTGCTCCTTCATATTTGTATTTTTCAAGCCGTTTTTTTAATAATGCTTTTTCACCTTTAGACAGCTTAAAATTCGGTTTAAAAAGCAGATTAGGTTTTACAATTAGTTCATAACAAAAGCTGCCGAGATCAGAAACGTTTACTGCATGATTGCAATTCCCGTCTGTAATCATCGGGTAATATTTTTCTTTTATGATTTCAAGAAACTTTAAAACCACAGTCTCTTTTATATTATTGTGTCTTGAGAAGAGAATAAAGCCTATAAACCTTAATGTTCTGTCAGACGAATCTAATAATGTTTGTACCTGGTCGTTGTTTAGAAGTTGGTCTAAAGAATCGATTGCAGAAATATTTTTGTCACATAATCTATAGCCCTGAATTTTTTTCTTAGATACTTGCTCAGCTAAAGACTGAGTTCCGCTATTTCCTGTCGCAAAGCGATGAACAATTTGGCCTGCGGTACTATTAGAGTCGATGACGCTTGAAGTTATCTGTCCAACAGTAATAATTGAGGAAAGCAAAAAGAAAAGTGTGAATAGCGCTTTCATATTTTTTACTCCTTTAAATAGAAACTTTGAACTGGTAGGCTGTTTGAAAAATTGCTTGCAACGAGCAGGGCTTGCTGCATGGCTGGAATTCATTGCTCGTCCAGCCCGGAACCGCTGCTGATAAAGATATAAAAGTACAGGTTAACAAACAAAAGCCCAACAATGTACCTCCAGCCCAGATGAAGTACAACAGCGATAAAATGCCCAATTGCTCCAATGTCCAGCCAGCCTTGCAGCAAACCCAATGTTATGTGCTGTTGTTTTCATGAGCCGATTTCCATTTAATGAAAGTCCTTTCAACAATTTGATCAATGTTTGATTTGTCTGCTCCTTCCCAATACCATTGAGTACCGATTTCGTCTAGTTCTTCTTTAGCATAGTGTAGAAAATAAAAATCTCCGAAGTCTGTTTCATAATTCAATTCAAGATGAATGTCGTTAAAATTCTTAGAACCCTAAAACTATCGATTTCTTTATTCAATGCTTTATCAATCTGGTAAAAAACAAAATCGTTAATTAATTTTTCTTTGTCGGAATAATCTATGTCCAGTTCCTTCAATATTTTTTCAGTTAATATTTGCAATTCAAACTGATCATAAGGAGGAAACTCTCCGGCTAATGTTATTAAATTCTCCGTTTCGAAGCCAGCCAATAACATTTCTACAGCCCAGTCCACCCAGAGTTTATCGATAGGGCGCCCCAGAGATTTGAAAGCTAATATTTCTATTGTCGATTTGATAGGTTTCATTTCATCATTTGGGTTGTGGTACAATAGCGCATAACGCCCAGGGCTTTGTGCAGCTTGGGTATTTGGAGCTGTGTCCGCCCATACGACGATGTAAATTAAGAAACGGAATTTATAAACTGAAATTAAAACTGTTTAGTTAACGGTCAAACCCATAGCCAATGATTGGTAGCAAACCGCTGCTGAAAAATTGCTGGTCCTGCCCAAGTTGCACAAAACCTCATGTTGTAAGCAGTTTTTTAATGAAGCTGTTTTAAAGTTACCGTAACAGCTCGATATTTTTTTCCACTATCCCATAAATCCATACCATGGGTAATCATTATACTAGTTTTACGATATTCAATGTTTAGAAATAACCGAGTATTAAAGTCTCTCTTTTGGTAATCCATACTATCATCTCGTTTAGTAAAGCCCTCTGCTATTAATTTGCTTTGCATTGACGTTAAAGCACTTTTACTGAATTCATTTTGAATGCATTCCATTACAATTGTATCGATTTTACGAACTGAATTATGTATTTTTTCTTCAATTACTTTACTAAAATTAGTTGTAATAAAATTACCGGTTGTATCAAGATCAAGGCTGTCAAGTCCATTATTTTTTTTTTGTGCAGGGATTGTGTCTGCATTCATTTGCGCATCTTTGCGATGATTGACTGCCTGAGTACAACAGGCGAAAATATTATGATTATGAGATAAAGTGTCGCATAAAATTGCTTACAACGGGCAGGGCTTTGTGCAGTTGGGGAATTAACCAACCGTCCGCCCGGAACTGAAGCTAAATTTATGCACAGCATCCTGCGGATAACTAAAAGCTGAAGTTTAGAACTACTGCCCGGCAGAATTCCCCCGATGAATCGGGGCAGGCTGTCCTCCGAATATAAAGCTGGGATATGCACTGCCGATGATTGCTTCAACGTCATGCCCCAATTGCATAGGAACCTTTTGTTAGCCGCCGTATTTCTTTTTGACCAACCAAAAAAAAATTACTAAAAACATTATATCCCACGAAAACCAAAGCCCAACAAAACAAACTCACTCGTGGTCAATCAATATTTTCCTTTAGAAAGTTAAGGCACTTTAATTTCTTTCTTAAGATCACCTATAGTTAAATGTATCATTTTATTATTTAAGATCGAATTCCAAATGCTTAAAAAATCATTTTCATTGATTTTAGATACAATTTCATCAAGCATATAAAGCATATAGTCGACGTACAATGGTTTGTTATTAATATATAGTAAAAAACCTTCGTAAAAATCATTTATTGCTTCTGTGTAATTTTTTGCTTTAAGCTCTAACCCACATAAATTAATCCAACAAGGTATAGTTTTGGAATAGTATTTTATTTCGTTGAATTTGAGGATTGCATCATATAGATTATTCCTTGCTTCATCAAACTTTTCTTCAACTATATTGCATAATGCCAAGTTCATGATACTTCCAGCAACATGCTCTATAGAATTTGCAAGGGTATATTGCTCAATAGCATTTGAAATATCAATCCGTGCCTGTTGAAGTTCATTTCTATTGATATTTATGATACCTAATTCATGATAAACATTTCCAATTGATAAGATAAGTCCCATTTTTTTGTAAAATATATTAGCATAATCAAGCCATTTAACGGCTCCATCAAAATCATTTAGTTGTTCGTGAACCATGCCAAGATGGTATGCTGCGAATGCCGCTAACCTTTTTTCGCCATTTTTTACTGAACTACGAAAGCAATCTTCATACAATGATTTCGCCTCAACAAATTGGCCTGTTTTTTCAGCAATACTACCCAGCTGAAATTTATCAGAATTTTGATCTGCCAAAAGCTTATAAAGTTCACGATGTCTCAACGCTTTTAAAAACCAATCCTTTGCTTCCTTAAATTTCCCCTGTTTCTCGCAGACTATGCCTAACTGATGATAGCCAACCCCAATTGATATTTTGTTTCCAGATTCTTTTGCGTTTTCAAGATTCAATAGATACTTATTATATGACTCCTGAAATCTAAACAGATGATAGTCTAATTTAGCTTCCATTTCTAATAACGAATTCTTTTTTTCTGGTAACTTAACCAAGAGTTTTCTGAATGCTGCTAATTGCACTTCTGCCGACTGAAAGTCATTCTTATCACAACAAAAGTGAAAATAGTCATACAGGAGCGTAGCTTTCTCAGCCAAAGTATCTCTCTCCTGGTCATGTTCCACCAATGCTAGCAATCTTAAATAAATTTTTTCAGATTCGACAAAAGATTCATTTTCTTTAAAAATATTGGCCTTAATGGTTTCAAGTTTAATTTTTAGATTCAATCTTTTGGGCAAATCCCAATCTCGATTCCCAATGGCAGAAATAAAGTTGTTTAACTTTCTAATCAGGCCCGAAGAATAGTCGCTTTGATTAATTGTTAAATACCAAAGATTGATTATGGAATAAATTTCATCCCATTTCTCCAATTCAATTCCATACCAAATACTCAATTCTATGTTTGCTTCTTCAGTGGCTAACAGAATTGAGATATCGTCCTTTTCTGTTTCAAACTGCTTTAACCATACTGAACCCGTGCCACTATATAACCTAACAATAGCCCCCTTAAGCTCATTTATATGAACAAGTCCACCTACTTGGATAAATAGTTCTTTACGAAGTAATTGGCGAACTACAGGGGGGATTTCAAACACTATTCCAAAATTCTCCCTCGCAAGTCCGGCATCATTAAATTCTTTTAGAACCTCGGACCAATCCTCCAAGTCAATTGTTTTGCCATAAATCTTTTCGAAGGTATTAACCATCAGCCCACCATTTGTAAATATCCGCAATACAGCTGGGCTAAATCTTTTACTAAATAAACCAAGTAAGGGCAGATATTTTTTTGATTCTTGAGAAAGCGAATCGAAAATAAGTTTGCATGTCCTTGACGCAGAAGTATCAATTGGTCCTGAAAAAGAATTTAAATAATCATTTGAAAGTTTAGCAAGGTCATGATCAGGTGATGCAAAAAAATCAGTTAGTGCCTGCGCATGCCAATCTATGAGTTCAATAATTGTAAAAATGTCGTCCTCTTTAAATTTCATAGCAAATTCAGCAGTATCTGTACGTCGTATTATTTCATTACTAACTAATTCATTAGGGAGGTCTCCCAGGTTGAACTCGAAAAATATTTCAGTTAATTGTGTAGATAAAGGTATTCTCCCAACTAATACTAATTTGCTCTTCTTGGCATTTATATTTTTATGTAAATTAGTAATGCTATCAGTGAAGTCGCTTGATTTTGCCCAAGCCTCGATATGATCCAGAATAATTAACGTATTAGTTTCTATATTAGTTTCTATTTGACCAGAAGTAAAATTTAGATGATTGAAATCATAATATTTGACATGATTAGAACCACCAGTAAGATGAAACCATTTTGCAAAACTCTTTATAAAGTACGTTTTTCCCTCACCTATAATACCGGTAAGATAGATTGCGCTTATTTCGTCAGAAGAAATAATCCTGTCAAATCTTAAAAGCTCACTATCTCTTGCAAAAAATTCGTTATTAGTATAAGGCGGCAATTTGACAATAATATCCGATGGGATATCTTCAACTTTTATAATAATATCAGGATTTGAGAGAAACGCCTTTGGTACTAACCAGTCGTGTGTGAATGACTTATTTTCTAGTTTACGATTGTAGAGGTATTGCTGACTTTGTGAGATTGCTTTCAAGATTGGTGTCCCAGATAAAAGAGAATTATAAAATGCAGCCATAAAATTTCGCACGGTACTTCCATAAACTGCAAATTGCATAGCGATTACTGAAATTCCTTTGACACTACTTAATTTGCCTGCAACAGAAGTAATGTATCCGTTTCCAGCTTCGAATGCAGAATTGCAAGCATTTAAGATTACAATGGGGCTTTGATCCTGGAGACTTTCTAAAAGATCTGCCCCTGATACATAGACAGGTGCAAGTAGTTCGTCTTCGAACTCTAAATATCCCTCATAGTGATCCACGCCGTTTATGTTGGAATTTATTAATGCACCATGACCATCAAAATGGATAAGATCATAGTGTGTAGCACTACTAAGTTTTTTCTTAAGATTTTCGAAAGTTGGTGGCCTCAGTAATTCTACAGAAATCCCAGTACGATTGCCTTTTAAAATTGTATTTAGAATAGAACTGACCACAATTCGGACTGGTATGGCAGGGCTATTTTTGGGTCGACTTATTATGAGAAGAATTCTAAAGGTGGGTACACTCGCAAGTGTAGTATTGTCATTTATTATTTGATGGCCTGTAACATTTCTGTATAGCCCTGAGCAATTCGGAATTATAAATCCAACATTATCATGGTATAAAAACTCCCATGGTAATAATGAAAAAGCAGTATCCACTGAATCTATCTCAATAACCAGATTTGATAAATCCGACAGGATTTGCTTAAGATTTTCTTGATGATCGATCGAAAAAAGACTTGTGAATAATTTTTTTCCAGTTTTAATAATTAAATCTTCTATTTTATTTGCTCGTTGTAAATTTGCTCCTAACGGCAAGACAGGGAACTCTTCAATATACCATTTTAAATCTGCCGGGTCAAGTTGATCGTTTATAAATTCAAATTCTGTCGAGACCGAAATCGAATTGTATGTAATTGCGACTTGATTGCCAATTTTCCGTATTAATAATCTCATTGATAAGTGTCAATTCATAGATATAGAAATTAATCCACTTTGTCTGTGGTATTTACATCAACAGTAGTTGATTTATCTTCATTTTCTTTTCCTTTTATTTTTACATCCCTGTTTTTGTATTTTTTAATTAACTCTTTAATACCATCATAAATTGCTGAAGAAACAATGTTTACACCTACCGCTCCTAACGTAACTAATATTACACCTGTGGTTATTACAACATATTGGTTTTCATTTTTTTCAGTCTTACGTGCAACGGCAAGACTAGTATAGTTTTCGTCCTGATTCCATAATTTAATAAATTCTTGTTCGGTAATTTCGAGATCTAAAGGCAATTGAATAAAATAGTTCATAATTTTTTTTTTAATTCGTTAAATGAATTGTTAAGTTATCGAAATAAAATTAATCAAAAAAGACATCGCAAAAAGCATGTAGCAAGAAAATAAGCTCAATTTTGTCCCAGCGGGGTTTTTACAGCATTCTCTGTAAGTTATGGGGCTTTTACGTGAAACCCCGATGAATAATATTACTGAGCCGGCATAAAGCCACTCTATAGATCCCGGTAATGTGACGGTAAAAAATGCTGTGTTACTCCCAATTCATAAAACGATGCACTGCTATGTTCATAAGACACAAAATCCTGTGCCAGGTTCCATTTACCGGTAACGGGATTATGATGGATATAATTGATCTTCTGCTCCGGGAATTTATCAGAGAATATGGGCTTTGCATCAAAAGAATCTTTAAATACTTTATGAAGCTGGCCTTTCTTTTTTTTCACGTTCAGTTACTGATTCAGACAGTAATTTAAGTAAAGCGGTTTCCTTATTTTCTTCAAGGCGGTTAACTATTTCATAAGCCATAAAACGCTTTGCATTGCTGATAATTTTATTGAGATCGAAACCTGGCTCCGGAAAATGTAATATACAGTGAAGATGATTGGGCATGATCACATAAGCAACAACACCCGTCTTTTCATGTTTTAAAATATCAAACCATTTATAAACCTGGTCATAGCTTGTCGTGGTTTCAATTAGTGGAAGCCAGTTGAAACAGGTAAATGTACAGAAGTACATAGAGTAGATGCCGGCATGTTTATATTTAACAGACATGCTTTAAAGGTAAAGATTAGAGTGTTATTGTGCAAGGGTTTGCATGCATCGGGGTTTCGCAGAAAAAAGGTTTTACATTAAAAGGAGAATGCTTGCGAAAACCCCGCTGGGACACAGGCTTTCAATAATAATGTCCTTATGCTTATCATCTGCAGGCAGGTGTTGCCATTTATAAACGGTTGCTGTATAAAATTGTGGCCAGTGTTCAGGATACATCACTTTCATTCCACTAATTTATTAAAATAAGTAGTGGTATAATAATATCGCTTGCAGTAGTATTTATGCTGCTTGTCGGAGACGGGCAGCGGCGCTCCCGGATTTCGGAGTTGGCTTACGGGCGAAGTCAGGAACACCTACCGACGCGAAAATTAAGTGGTAGAGATTTTTTGTTTATGCATTATTGTGTTTTTTCAACTCAGATATGAGAGGGAAGATTTCATTTGCTAAAGTTTCTCCATTTTGGGGAATAAAATCATCCCAGTCATAAGTGGGAGCGAACCATAGCCACAATTTGTCTAGTTGATTATTGTCGCCCATTTTTAATTTAGCTATGCTATCAGAAAGTGCAGTATGAAATGCTTCAGCAGATAAAAAATTATCAGAATACCCACCAGTAAATTGTTTCGCTAACTTCTCCGCATCGTCGAGAAGTTGATAAAGTCTTTGAAGTTTAGAAGAAGAGTTCATTTATTTTTCTTTCGATATTAATGTGTTGCGAAGGGTTGCAGTTAACGGCTACGGCCTGGCGATGTGGCGGTATTTAAAATTCGTCAGCCTGTAACTGCTGCTAAATTTATAACTAAAAGTTCATTGTTTATTCTATTGCTCGGCGTTAATCGTTGGCTGGAACCGAAGCCGATTAGCGAACAAAAAGCTGAGAATATATTCGTCGCCCCGCCATATTGCCAAACCGCCTGTTGGCAGTAGGTTTTCTTTTCGTAGCAATGCTCTTAATGTTTTTGCCTTTTGTTTAATGTATAACTAAAATCTTCATTTCCTGTAAAAAGTTGATTGTCTTTATGAAGAAAGAATGCAACATTTTCATCACCTAATAAAAGAGAAATGGATTGCTCTGGCTTATCAGGGTCAAGTTGATAAATAACAGCTTTAGGATTTGATTGTATTCCTTTTATAATTGTCCATTTGCCTGTCAAATCGCTCTCTCTGCTGTTGGTTCTGCGTAGGATGTAAGTAGTAGGTTGCAAGGTTTTCGGGTCTTTATTCAAAATAAGTTTCCATTTCAATTTAAAACAATCTGATGCAACAGTTAAATTATTTTCTTTAGCAAAATCAAGGCAAGGTGTTCTACCGTCAAAAATAATTTGCTGTGCGGTGTCTTCTGGTAAATCTGATAGAATTGTTAATGCAGGTAAATCCGCGGGAACATTATTTAGCTGCTCCTTACGGTTCAGTGTGTAACTCCAGCCACCATTGCCTACCATAAGCTGTTTTTGAGGAGTAAGCAAATGAAAGATATTGCCACTCAATTCTACCATTAGAATTTCCGCTGTCAGTTTTGTACTTTTTAAATGATAAACATCTCCGTTAATACTTCCTCTCTCCCGAGAAATATTGTATTCACCCTCTATTGATTTATTTTCTCCACCATTTTTAAATCCTAGTGTGTTGGGTTGAGATTCACCGTAGGCAATGCTTAATAAAAATGTTTGCTTATTTGCTTTTGTATTTTGCAACGTTAACTTCCATCTGATAAAGTCAACCTTTGTTTCAGGCGATATTGCGAGAACGGATTTAATTTGTTCGTCGCCAGGAGTACTTGCCACAAGATTAATATTGGAAGATAAGCTCTTAGTTTTTGCTTCACAAGAATAAAAGCCGGAAAGCATTACAAATATTAAGAGTAATGGGTATCGCAAAGAAAAATTTGTCTGTCTCATAATACTTTAAAAATGAATTTTCAATAAAGTTACCAATAATTAGAGTGTGTCTAAACTTACTGCCAACGTCCGAGGCTTTGTGCAGTTGGGGAATTGACCAACTGTCCGCCCGGAACTGAAGCTAAATTTATGCACAGCATCCTGCGGATAACTAAAAGCCGAAGTTTAGAACTACTGCCCGGCAGAATTACGTCCGCCGAACCAAAGCCTTTTGTCCCAGCGAGGTTTTCACAGCATTCTCTGTAAGTTATGGGGCTTTTACGTGAAACCCCGATGAATAATATTACTGAGCCGGCATAAAGCCACTCTATAGATCCCGGTAATGTGACGGTAAAAAATGCCGTATTACTCCCAATTCATAAAACGATGCACTGCTATGTTCATAAGACACAAAATCCTGTGCCAGGTTCCATTTACCGGTAACAGGATTATGATGGATATAATTGATCTTCTGCTCCGGGAATTTATCAGAGAATACGGGCTTTGCATCAAAAGAATCTTTAAATACTTTATGAAGCTGGCCTTTCTTTTTTCACGTTCAGTTACTGATTCAGACAGTAATTCAAGTAAAGCGGTTTCCTTATTTTCTTCAAGGCGGTTAACTATTTCAAGCCATAAAAC
>Ga0193752_1001596_pt1 | contig 18573 bp, 8 predicted proteins | sample H1c1metaG_FD_144924 | JGI IMG/M metagenome (GOLD analysis project Ga0193752, IMG submission 144924) | Soil microbial communities from a riparian zone of the East river system, Colorado, United States - H1c1 | ecosystem: Environmental > Terrestrial > Soil > Riparian zone | place: USA: East River...
CAATATTGTATATAGCGGCCCAATAAGATACCATCAGCCTGAACGCCGTAGCCTGTACCTGCAGATGAAAAGAAAGCTGTAAAGCCACCAATTACACCAGGTAAGATACTTTCAATAGGAACTTTCACCGGTGCATTGGGATTTAAATAAGCATCGTCAATTTTTTTCTTGCAGGATAATGCAAAAACAAGGCTAAGCATCCCCAGGAAAAAGATTGGTTTTATCATTTTATTTTTCATACAAAAAATTTTAAAATTTACTGTTTAATTGATCATTAAAAACTGGCTCTTAAGCCAAAACTCAGGCCAATTGGAGTAGGAGCATTTCCCAGGTCCATTCCATAACCACCCACGCCTAATGTGCCCGGGTTGTTTGCATTAATAGAAGGATCAGCACCCCTGTAATTGGTAAAGAGGATCAGATCATTTCCTGTTATGAAAGCGCTCATGCTTTTTAAGTATTTAACACGGTTGGTAAGCTTCACAGGAAACTTATAGCTTAAGGTAATATCTCTTAACCTGAACCAGTTTACATCTTTTTCAATGAACTCTTCATCCGGCATGCCGGTATAATAGGTACTTAAGAAATTAGGAATCACCACAATGGTATTCTTTGTTGGATTGGCTGTATTCTGTAAGCCATCGTTCAACACACCATCAACGATGATAGCATTATTACGGTTTGCGGTCCTGGCGCTCTTACCAATAATGGTCAATGCCTGGTCTGTTCCGTTATAAATATCTCCGCCAACTTTCCAGTCCCATAAAAAGCTTAAGCTCCAGTTCTTATACCTGAATGTGTTCAGGGTTCCCAAAGTAAAATCAGGGTTCCTGTCGGCAATAAGCCAGTTGCCTCCATTGGTCAATGGTAAACCGGTTGTAGCACTGATCAGTATCTGGCCAGCCTGGTTACGCTGATAGGTTGAACCTGTAATGGTACCTGTTGAATTACCTCTTATCAAACCTGCCCTTACATTGGAAATGTAAGTATCTGAATTATAAAAATCATTTAAAGGACCGATCGATTCAGGCAGGGTTAACACTTTACTCCACATTTTAGTAAAGTTGAAATTAATGGTCCAGTTGAAATCCTTCTTTTTAACCGGGTTCAGATTCAATGTTATCTCTACACCTTCATTGCGTAAAGAAGAGGAGTTTGTTGTATTCAACACAGCAGTAGTAGCATAGCTTGCCCTGAAACCCTGGCTTATCTGGTCAGTACAAAGTGTGTTATAATAAGCAGCTTCCAGGTTTATTTTGCCGTTCAAAAACCTCATCTCTGTGCCTATTTCATACGTGGACTGTCTTTCAGGTCGCAGGTCGGGGTTATTTTGTGTAAAACCATAAGTGAAACCACCACCGGGTACAACTGTACTGCTTTGGTTGTTTACAAAAAAGCGTTGGTTAGAATAAGGGTCATTCAATCTTGCTGTATTGGCCAGCGAAGCCCTGAACTTAAAGTAGTCAAGGATCTCCCCTTTTTTCAGTATCGGGAAAATGTCTGAAAGGATCACACTTAAACTGGCACCGGGATAATGATAATTATTGTTTTTTGGAGGAATAGGAGAGGCTTTTTCAAAACGTTGCGAATAAGTAAGGTAAACAACTTCTTTATAGCCCAGTGAAACTTCACCAAAATAAGCCAGTTCCCTGAAAATTTTCACGTTAGGTTTGCCAAATACATTTCTTTGCAAACGTGTTCTGGAATTAGGTATGGTTTGGCTGCTGTCTGTAGGGTCAAATCCTGTTATAACATTACCGTACTTATATAGTCTTCCGCCAACTATTGAATCGGCGATATGGTTACCAAATACTGCATATTGCTGGGTCTCAAAATCCTGCCACATAGTACCTACCAATAACCTGCCGCTGAAGCCTTTCCACTCTTTTTTAGCGCTTGCTGTAATAGTATGATTATATCCCTTATAAGTAGTATAATAATTTTCAAGTGTACCTAAGGTAGCAGCGGTCAGGTAAAAAGATTGCGGGTGGATGAGAATATATCCATCGGTCTTATACGTGTCGTATCCAAACCTTCCGGCTACGGTCAACCATTTAAATGGTGTAATATCTATGCCCAGGGTGGCTATCCAGCGCCTGGTAATATCACCCATGGTATTGTTCTTTGAACTCCAGATAGGGTTATCAAAATCTGCATTGGGGTTTGTATTAAATAAAGTGGGTTTACCGCCATAATCATTTTGGTAATTGCGTATATCATTGTTGGCGGGCCATTGGTAAAGGCTCATTAAATAAGAAGAAGTACCTTTTGTTGGCTTTTTATTGTCAGCATAGGAATAGGCAACAGAAGGAGTGATCGTGATATACTTACCAATTTTAGTAGTATTGGATATACGGCCTGAATATTTTTTATAAAAATTATTAGGCACCACACCACTGTTATTTAAATACTGTCCTGATGCCCTGAATCCTACATTTTTTATTCCAAATTCAACACCCAGGTTATGGGTTTGTGAAAAACCTGTTTCGTAAAAATGATCCACATTATCATACAATTGTGTACCGGCAGGCCATTTAGGACCAAATGATGTAAATGATCCATTGGCCGTTGCGGTGTTTGTGAAAGCAGCACCATTGGCGGTACCGGGAGCGTATTCATTATTTATTTTGGCAAACCTGGTCAATTTCTGCATACGGAAATTATTATCGTAGGTCACTGCTATTTTTTTACCGTTGGCCTTTGCTTTTTTGGTAGTGATAACAATAGCGCCTGAACTTGCCTGGCTGCCATACAATGCAGTTGCTTCAGGGCCTTTTAAAACCGTATAAGATTCTATATCATTCGGGTTCAGATCTGCAATACGGTTTGTATTGTCAATATTCCTGTTGTTACCATCAGAGGCAAGGCCAACACCGCTTCCACTGTATGAGTTAGAGTTAAAAGTAGTATTGTCCAGAATGATCCCGTCAATTACAAATAAAGGCTGGTTGGTACCTGATAAGGTATTGAATCCCCTTAAAATAATACCGGAAGATGCACCTGCAGCACCTGTAGTAGGCGTTACACTAAGTCCTGCCACCCTTCCCTGCAGTGCATTTATAAAATTCTCCCTTTGTGTTTCTGCTACTTCAGCACCTTTTACTGTTTGAACAGAATAACCAAGTTCCCTGGGATTCTTTTTAATATCCATGGCAGTTACAACAACTTCATCCATGGTATTGTCTTTTGCAACCATATTTATGGTAACATTACCGCCATCTTTTACTTTGGTTTGCTGGCTCCCGAAATTAACGGAGCTGATTACCAATACTTCTCCCGGCTTGGCATTGATCGTAAAGTTTCCGTTTGCATCTGTCTTAGTTCCTGTTTTAGCACCCTTTACGAGTACAGAAGCACCTACAACGGGCTGGCCTTTTTCATCCAGTACCCTGCCGGTAACCGGTGCCTGCGCCTGTGCTAATAAGGGGACCAGGAAAAACAGAATAGCAATCAATCTGTTTGTAAATTTTCTCATATAAGTCGTGTTTTGGTTGGTTAAAAAAAGTTCTATTTAAAAATTTATTTACATTACTGTTATCCCTGCATCTGCATAAGGCTGAAGCAGGGGGTGTTCTTTTGGTAATTCTGTTATCAGGATATCGATCTTATCCAGGTCACCAACCTTTACAGGTTGTATGGTGTTTATCTTTTCAGAAATGGTAAGACAAACCACTTTTTGCGATGCCTCTATCATAGCCTGCTTGATCTGCACAACATCCCAGTCGCTATCGGTTATACCGTGTTTAAGGTCAATGGCATTGATACCCAAAAAACACAGGTCGGGTTTGAGGGTATTTATTTTTGCAATGGCATGTGTGCCCAGCGTGATCTTTGAGTTTTTAGATAATTTATCGCCGATCACGATCACTTCTATCATCGGGTGATGCATGTATTCAACGATCGCCGGAATACTGCCTGAGATAAAGGTTGCGGAAAGATTTACTGGTAATGATCTTGCCATTTCAATAATAGTGGTTCCGCCACCTGTCAATACAAACATGCCGTCCTTAATAAGGCGGGCTGCTTTTTCTCCAATGATCCTTTTACTGTCCTGCGAATAAACTTTTTTAGAGGGATAAGTAATGTCGTGAAATGCATGTGACAGTGCGCCACCATGTACTTTTATCAATTTACCTTTTTCATCCAGTTCCTGAAGGTCCCTGCGGATGGTATCTTCCGAAACATCAATTTCGCAACTTAAGGTATTTGACAATACTTTATTATGCAGATTTACCTGGTGTACGATGTACGCCTGTCTTTCCCTTTTAAGCATTCGTTAGTTATTGCCAGTCAAATTAGGGATTAAAATGCAGAAAACGGCAAAATTTAGATAAAAATATTGCACACAATGTGCAAAAACCTGCAAAACCTGCATAATTTAAAAGACAGATCTACGATCTTCCTTTTTTGTTCCTCAAATTCTTTTTTGAATTTTTTAAAATTGGAGTGCTGTCGCTTTTTAATAAAGGGGCTGATAATTTAAGCGAATCTTTGGGGTTCCCATTTTCTTCTTCATCAGTAGGGAAGTAATAGTTTCCAAAAATGGAGGTAAGTACTTTGGCATGATAGATCGCCCTGGTGAATTTATTACCAATTACAATGATGGTTGCTTTTTCTTTTAACAGCCGTATAAAAGTTGCATTGCTGCCATGCCACCAGCCATTGTGGTAGATCATTTTATTACCGTCAGTAAAAATGTTCAAACGCCAGCCAAGGCCATAGTTACGCATGCCCGGCTTTTCATTACTGTAAGGTGCATAAGCCTGGTCAAGTGTTCCGGGTGTAAAGATCAGGTTTGAAGATAAAGCCCTGTCCCAGGTAAGCAGGTCACGTGGTGTTGTATAAATATTTTTATCTCCATAAACCTGGTCAAGAAAAGTAAATGCTTCCAATGTTCCTTTCCAGTTATAACTTGGCACAGCTTTTAAAGTATCAGCCAAAGAAAAAACATGAGTGTGTTGCATGTGCAGGGGGATAAAAAAAGACCGGCCCAGGTAAGTGGCATAGGTTGATCCCGAAACTTTTTCTATCAATAAAGCCAGCAAGGCATAATTGGTATTGCAGTATGAGAAATGTAAACCGGGTGGTGTAACATCCGGCAACGCTGTTTTTCGGGTGATCAAATAACTGAGTACATCTTCATTCTTTACAAACCTGCTTTTATCCCACCCAAGGATTTCCATAAAATAATTGTAATTGGGTAAACCGCTACGGTGGTTTAAAAGCGTGCGAATGGTTATGCCAGGATAATTAAATGCCGGAAAGTATTTACTGAACTCATCATCAATGTTCAGTTTGCCTTCCTGCATCAATTTAAGCACCGCCATGGCGGTAAATGTTTTTGAAACGGATGCGATATGCATCGATGTATTTGCTGTAATGGTATCATTGCCTGGTAAATGTGCAGTGCCATTATATTTTTCAAAAATGATATTACCATCTTTGGCAACAACGATCCCGCCATTAAAACCCTTTAGCAATAAAACACTATCATACCAAAGTCTGCATGAATGTTGGATGCGGCCTGCTTCTGCGGCCGATACAGACACAAGCCTGGGAAGGTCTATCATCTGTAAACTATCGGTGGCATTTTCTTTGCCTGTACTACCGCCGGAATTGCAGGCTGCAAGTAATAAAACACAGGCAGACATAAAAAGTAAAAACGAGAGGGAAAGTAGTTTATGCAATGAAGGCATGATATTTTTTTACGGTTCAGATAGAATATATTTGTGCAAAATACACAGTAAATATCATGCCCGAAAAAAAAATAACCAGTTATCCCAAGGAAAAGATAAACATTCTCTTCCTGGAAAATATAAGTGATGTTGCTGTGCAGCATTTTAATGCTGCCGGGTATGCCAATGTTAAAAAGATAAACGGCGCTTTAACAGAATTGGAATTGATAGATGCTATAAAAGATGTTCACCTGTTGGGCATTCGCAGTAAAACGCAGATAACAAAAAAGATACTGGATGCTGCACAAAAATTACAGGCCATCGGTTGTTTTTGCATTGGCGTTAACCAGGTAGATCTTAAAGCAGCAACAAAAAATGGGGTTGCTGTCTTTAATGCCCCATACAGTAATACCAGGAGTGTGGCTGAACTGGTGGTCGGCGCTTCAATAATCCTCATCAGGAAGGTAATTGATAAGAACAAAGCAGCACATGAAGGTATATGGCTTAAAGAAGCCAGTGGCAGTTACGAATTAAGAGGTAAAACCCTTGGCATAATCGGTTATGGTAATATCGGCAAGCAGGTAAGTGTGCTGGCCGAAAGCCTGGGCATGAAAGTTATTTTTTATGATGTGGAAACAAAATTGCCTTTGGGCAATGCCGAAAGCAGGAAGAATTTAAAAGAAGTTATTGCGCATTCGGATATTGTAACCCTGCATATACCCGAACTGGAAAGCACAAAAAATCTTATCAATAAAAAAACGCTTGCTTACTTTAAAAAAGGAAGCATATTAATAAACTATGCAAGGGGAGAAGTGGTTGACCTGGATGCGTTGCGTAAAGCATTGCTTGATGGAAAGGTAGGTGGCGCCGCCGTGGATGTTTTTCCGGTAGAGCCTGAGGAGAATGGAGACCAGTTCTCATCACCTTTGCAAGGGTTGAATAATGTATTGCTTACGCCGCACATTGGTGGTAGTACACAGGAAGCACAACTAAATATCGGGGATGATGTAAGCAGCAAATTATTTAACTACCTTGAAAAAGGTACCAGCACCGGCTCTCACAGTATTCCGGAACTGGCGCTGCCGCCGCAGGAAGGAACGCACCGCATTTTACATATACATCATAATGTGCCGGGGGTACTTTCTGAGATCAACACCCAGCTGAGCAAACACAAGATCAATATACTTGGCCAATATCTTAAGACCAATGATGCTATTGGTTACGTGGTATTGGATGTAAATAAGAACCTCAGCAAAAATGCATCGGATCTATTGCGAAAGGTAAAGGGTACAATCAAAGTGAGGATGTTGTATTAAAGGTCCCGCTGCTGCAACGGCGGCGGGGAAAGGACCCCTCTTCATATTTCCCCAGGTATTTATTTTATTGTTATTAAATTTTGCTCCCCGGTCCGCAGGACTCTGCCCATCGGGCCCTGTGGGTGAGTACCGTATTTCCTTCTTGCCTTCTACAGTACAAGTCCGTCATTTAACGGACTTGTTACGGACTTGTAGTGAACTAAACAGCTATTCAACACCTATTAACCCGGATAAGATCAGAGGGTAACCCCAAACCCCTAAAGGGGCTTTGTAATATATCACTGGTGCTGTAGCTTTCGTGTTTTAAAATGCTGCTTTGAATTTAATGCACCAGGTTCCCCTTCATCCTGAGCGGAGTCGAAGGATAGGGGCGGAGGGGGTTTTTATTCTTTTGCAATCACTATCTCTTTCGCCGAGTCTGATCCATTGCAGGGAATTTCAATGATATTAAATTCCTCTTTTTTATACAGGTCGATCTTAATTCCGTCAATATTATTGTGCTTGATCAATGATTTTAGCACTTCTTCAGTTGTTTCCCTGATCTGGATATTGATCGTTTGTTCAGCCTTAATATTAATAGGGGCCACACCGTAATACAATTTATCAGCTTTACTCCCGAATGCTAAAATAATAGCTTTGTCATCCAGGAATAAAGGAATAGTGCCTCCATTCTTATTAAACCAATAATTGTTTTTATTATGATCGTATGCAACAGAGAGCATTTTTCTATCAGGACAAAAAAGATAAACATGCATGTCTGATTCAAACTGCATTTGTAATTGAACATTAATTTTTACATTTTCTGTTCCATCATATCCTTCAACAAAAGCATCTACATTATACCATCCAAAAGTGTCTATTTCAAAGTCATACATTCCGCTTGTAGGATTTGGATCTGTAAAACCTTTTCTCAAACCTTCATAATCTTCAGGCTTATTTTTTTTGTTTATATCTATACTATTTGGGATAGTATCTGGTTGAATATCATTGAAGGATAAAACTTTAATTGTTGTGTCAACCGGTTTAGTGTAAATAGTATCAAAACCACATGGCACTTTTTGATTGCTTATCTTACCTGTACTATCCGCCATAGCAGCGAATTCAGCCGTGATCTCGCCTGGAAATGAATTTAATCCTTCTTCATTATCTACATATGTCATGATAGCATCTACACCATCTTTGCCAAGTAAAGGAAACGCGGTCATTTGGGAATTCCATTTCCGTAGTAAAGCTCTTGCATAAGGATCGGTTTGTTGCATGCTGTAAGGGTTGGCAATATATTTATAGATCCAATCACCGCCTGGTACCCTGTTTCTCCAGCCTTTTAATGCAGGTCCTGTAAAGTCCTTTTCTAGTTTATGGCAACTGGCACAGTTAGCTTTAAACAATGCTTTACCACGGGCAAGTTGTTTAGCTATTGCAGAGCTATCCAAAGGTTGAGGATCTACCCAATTAATGGAACTGTCATTCTTTAATTCTCCTTTGAATAACTGCATACTGTCATCATAAAATTCTCCGGGTATAGAAATGCTCATAGGTTTCAGTAACTTTATTTCATCCCCGTTGGCAGTAGCATTAACATAGATCATACCTCCACTCTTTAAAAGTTTACCATTGCTTTCTGTTGATAATCCCGCCAATAAAATATCCTGTATAGTATAGGCTTCTTTGATTTCCAGTTTTACAGGTACATTTTTTCCAACATCAAATGAGTTCTTAGCGATTTTGAGAATGGTCCCTTTTGGAGTCCTTAAAACATAATTTGAATCAGCATTCAATGTTATAAAAAGGCTTTTAAGATTTGCAGACGTTAATATGGATTGCTTTACAGCATTGCTTTTTCCGCAAGATACCAGCAGCCAGGCAGGAAATGTAAGAAGAAAGAGGAATCGTTTCATAAAGAGTTTTTAAAGGCAGACAGGTAAAACCAAACTGGTATTCCTTTTATTAATACCAAATACAAAATTTAGTAACCTGCTTAAAACAAAATACCATGTCTTATTTCGGTAATTCAATATTAACTGTTGTTCCTTTCCCTTTTTCGCTCTTAATGAAAAGTTGTGCATTCAACATTTTCAACAGGTCCTTGATGATAAGATAACCTAATCCATTGCCTTTTCTATTGTCCATATTGGCAGAAGAAACAATGAACTGGTCGGCCATGATATTTTTGATCTGGTCTGTTGTCATACCAACACCTTCATCGCTCACACTAATTGAAACTTTATTTTCGGTTTCCGATGCATTGATATTGATAACGCCGTTTTCGGAAAAATGGATCGCATTGGTCACCAGGTTGTACACGAGTATCTTAAGGGGTTCAAAATATTGCGTAACCTGTAATTCCTGGCCAACGTTACTGATGAGCTGTAAATTTTTCTGATGCGCCATCGAATTTAAAATACCGAATACCTGGTTGAGCATTTCCTGCAGGTAAAACTGTTCTTTTACCTGCCGCCGGTTCTCATTCTGATATTTTATCCAGTTAAGTATATTGGTGCTCAGTAATTGTAATTCTTTTGATGTATTGGTGATCTCTTCGATCGTTTCATCCTTCAGCTCTTCCGGCATCACTGATTTTTTTTCAAGCAGGTTCTTACCGGCCACATTTAAAAACTTCAACGGGGTAATGATGTCATGGCTGATGATGGATATCAGCCTGTTATTAATGTGGTTGCTTTTCTCCAGCGTATTATTTTTTTGTAAAAGTTCTTCAGTTTTTTCTGCAACCTGTCTTTCTAATTTTATCTGTTTTATTTTCAGCTGGGTTATCCTTAACCGGTAGATCAAAATAAAAATACCCAGTATAGCAGTAGCTATCAGTGCATAAAACCACCATTGCTTATACCAGGGAGTAGCAATAATGAATTCAATGGTTTTATATGAGTAATTATCTTTGCCAAAGCCGTTGAGCTTTCTGATTCGTAAAATATATTTACCTGAACTTAAACTTCCAAGCCTGATCAAAGTTTCATTATCTGTGTTAACTGCTTTCCAGGTTGTTGTATCATTAAGCTGGTAATCGATATAAATATTTTCTTTATTGCACCAGGCCGAAAAGCCCAGCTTAATTGTTATTTCCCGGGTTTGTGCCGGCAGTTTTTTATGTTGCAGCAAATCCTGGTCAACAGCATTGTTATCCACCAGTATTTCATCAATAAAAATTTCACCTTCGGGTAAAATGGGTATTGCTTTTTTTGGGTCCACCCATAATAATCCATCCATGGTTGGAAATGAAATGGTATGGTTGCTTAAACGTAAGGCACAAGGTGTACAACCACCATTCAGCTCTGTCATTTCCATACCATCTTTTTTTCCAAAATAATGATAGTAAATGGTTGCGTTAGTCCTGTCAAATGCATTCGTAAATTCTGATAAACTCGCCTTGAATAACCCCCGGTTTGTACTTATCCAGCAATAACCATTATCATCAGGCACAATACAATGGGCATATAACAGATATTTATTTTTATCGAGTGGCATGGATCTTATCACCCCGTTTTTGTAGGCATAAAAACCGGAACCATAAGTGCCGAAAAAAATATAGTCTTTATACTTCCAAATACTGCGGACACAGATATTTTCTTTGTTGAAAATGGTATCTAACTGGTGGGTAGTTGTGTTAAACCTTAATAACCCTCCGCAGGTTGCTACAGCCAAAATGCCCGGACTAATTTCTGCAAAATCAAAAATTACTATCCCTGTCAATTCTTTTGGATATTTATATAGGAACCGCAGGCTGTCTGCATCAAGAATACCTATGCCGAGCATATTGGCTAAGTAAATATCAGTTCCGGAAACTGTTACGAGATCGCCCCATTTTATTTTTTCAAAGATCTTTGTCTGGCCGGTGGTTTTGTTATACTGGTGCAGGCAGTTATGACCCACTGAAGCTTCTGCCTGGTTATACCATAATAAGTTTTCATTGGTTTGAGAAACATAAAAATCGAATTTGCCTTTTATGGGTAATGTATCTATGGCAGTGGTGCTGTTACCAATAATATCACTTTCATTGGTCAATATATTTCCATTCTCCAATTCAACCTGCGAATAATAGGAATTTCGGTTATTTGAGACCTGATTTCTTTTTTTTGATTGCACCCTGTTTTGATTAATAACAATTAGCCCTTTTGATTCTGTTCCTATAAAAAGCAATCCGTTCTTTTCGCTGTATTGAACTGATTTGATATAAGACCCTGCAGGAATACCGGTAAATATCATTTCAGCAGATATTACTTTATTGGTGTAGGTTAATTTCCAGGCCATTTCGCCATTTATATAAACAGGATTGCTCATTCCTGTTTGCCAGTAAAAGATATTATTGTCTGGTTTTTGTTTTAGCAGCCCGGCAGCTTCAGTTGTAATAGATACCGGGCTAATGCTTTGGTCTTTGGTATTGAAAAGAAAAATTTCATTCTTATTGTTAAGAATAAAAGAATTGTTGTTGATCCTGAAAATAGTATTGATCGATCCTTTTTCAAAAAGTATGACAACCGGATCTTTAAAACTGATCGAGTAAAGAGAAAGAATGCCCTGGTTAAGCATAAGCACAGATGTATCACTGATGCAGAGCGTTCTGGTAAAACCTGCTGAAAATTTGTAGGGGGTTAGTGAATTGGCATTTTTATTGAAAAAAACATCAGATACACCTAATAAATAATAATTACCGAGGTATGGATTAATGTTGGCGCTGGAAGCTGCCTTTCTCCAAAGAACAGGTTTGCTTTTATCAATATAAAAAATATTACCCGGCTGGTCTGCTGTATATATCTTTCCGGCATTGTTCCGCACCATAAAAAGCATCCGCTCAGAAGTGATGGATGATATATTTTCCTTGGTATAAGAATTAAAATCAACACCATTGAATCTTACAATACCGGCTTCGGTAGCCATCCACAGGAATCCTGTTCTTTCATCCCATTGCAAACCTTTAATACCATTGGAAGGCAAGCCATTATCAGTAGTGTATTGCTGCACATGCGAACTTTCGGCAAGCTGAGCGGTAGCTGAAGTTGCAATAATAAATAAAAACTGAAGTAAAATAAGCAGTCTTTGCATAAGCGTTTTACAATAACCAAGTTACTGTATCCAACTCAATAATTTACATTGTACAATGTAGCCAGTTCCATCAGCTCTTTAATATTGCCTGCCGTAGTTTTTTCGTAAATACGGTTCTTTATAGTGGAGATGGTGTTCATCTTTAAATTCAATGTGTCGGCAATGTCTTTTGTCCCGATCCCCTTGAGTACATAATGGAGTATCTCCAGTTCTCTTGGTGCAAGCGTTGCAAAAGGATTATCCGGTACGTGAAGATTGTTTTGCCTTACAGGAGTTTCGTTGTGCATGAATTTTTGAAGTACCTGGATCATTTCTTCTTCACCAACAGATTTAGACATGTAATAGTTGATACCATATTGTTTCAGGGCTTCGCCATAGATCTCTGCAGGCTGCATGGAGAAAATAAGAATATGCAGATCAGGATATACCCTGCGTATGTTTGGAATTACTTCCAGTGTGCTTCCGTCTGATAAAATAATATCCAGCACCAGGTGGGTATATTTATTTTTCACCAGTTCGGTCATCAGTTCATTACAGGTACCTACTTCATGCAGGTCGTCGTACCCAAGCGTAAGTTGCAGGTGCAGCTTAAGCCCTTTTCTTATCATGCTGTGATCATCTGCTATCAGAATTTTTGGCTGCATAAATTACCTGATTATAGTTACCATTCCCTGGAAAACCTGGTTCCTGTTGTCGTTTAGTTTAATGAAATAAACATAAGAACCCATGGGCTGCTTTGCCCCCTTAAAGGTACCATCCCACATGTTATTTACATAATTGTTTGTTTCAAATATTTTTTGCCCGTAGGTGTTGAATAAGGTTACCACTGCAGCAGGATATTGTGACAGCGATGGTATTTCCCATTTATCATTCCTGTTATCTCCATTGGGTGTAAATGCATTGGGTATATACACTTCTGTAACGGACTTTACAAAAACAGCATCTGTTGCTTTGCAATGTGTATTCACATCTTCAGCCTGCAACACATAAGTTGTATTTACAGACGGTAAAGCTGTTGGCTTTAAAATATTGGTTGCACTTAAGCCTGCTGAAGGTGTCCATAAATAATTATAAGCAGATGACGGCGAAACTGATGCATCCAGCATTACAGGATAACCATAGTAAGCAATTTTATCGGGCCCTGCATTAACAATGGGAGTAGGGTTAATGACCAATCCATCTGTTGCCGGTAAAGACTTACAATTGTTTGCATCCGTAACAGTTAAAGATATATTGTACGTTCCTGCATTGCTGTAAGCCCTGGTAAATGGTGGGGCAGTGGTACCGGTCCCATTACCAAAGTTCCAGTTCCATACGCTTATACCTGCAGCGGTTGAAGAAAACGAAAGCGGAATAGTTTCGCAGGCCGTATCTTTTTTAATACTGAAAGCAGCAACAGGATTTTGATGAATAACAGGGATGATATTAAAAGTTGTATCAGCCGCACAAACCGAACCCATAATACTTACCACATGTTTTACGGTGATATTTGTTTGTGCAGTTGTATAAGTATGTGTTGCCGTATTTCCTGATGTTGTATTTAAGATCTGCGAATCACCAAAATCCCAATACCAGCTTGTGCCAACAGTATTTGTATAACCCGAAGTAAAAGTTAATGTATTGCCTATACATGGTGTGCCGGTAAAACTGAAAGGGGCAAGCGGTTTATCACTGATGACAATTGTTTTCCTGGCTGTATCACTTTTACAACCCAATGCCGATGTGGTTATTAAAGTCAGTGTATAAGTACCGGCAGCAGTATAAGTGTGTGTGAAAGGCGTATTGGTAGCACGAATCAGCGATTGTGAGTCACCAAAATCATATTGCCAGCTAACGATTGTTCCACTGCTGATCGCAGAAGTATCGGTTATCTGCATGGGCGCATTGGTACAACCTGCAGCCAGTATACCTGGCTTTGAAATCGGATCAGGCGAAATGGTTATGGTCTTTGTTGTATCACCTGTACAACCTTCTGCAGTAAAAATGCGGTAACGGATATTTTGCACACCAGCTGTTGCAAATCTCTTTTTTGCATCAATAGTGTTTTGTGTGGTAGCATCATCAAAGCTCCATAAATACCCGGTGATGTTGAATGTGCCTGGTGGATTGATGTGATTAAAGAATACCGTATCACGCAAACAATTGTTTGCGGTGATTGTAAAATCTGAATAAGGCTTGATAAAAATGGATATGGTTTTTCTTGAAGTATCGCTGATACATCCATTGCCGGATGTAGTTACCAATGAAACAGTGTAGGTGCCGGGCAATGCATACCGGTGATAGAAAGGCGTATTGGTTGTCCGGGTAAGCGTTGTTGCATCTCCAAAATCATATCGCCAGCTGGTAATGGTACCGGCTGCTATGGATGATGTATCAGATATTAAAACAGAATCCACGCAATTGGTTGCAGTAGCGCCCAGCCTGGCTATGGGGCTGTCGAAAATATTTATTGTTTTGGTTGTGTCGCCTGTGCAACCTGCTGTAGTAAAAATGCGGTAACGGATATTTTGTATGCCTGCCGTTGCAAATTTCTTTTTAGCATCAATATTTGTTTGTGTAGTAGCATCATCAAAATTCCATAAATAACCGGTGATGTTGAATGTGCCGGGAGGAGGAATATGATTAAAGTAAATGGTATCCTTTAAACAATTCAATGCAGAGATCGTAAAATCGGCACGGGGCTTATCACTTACTGTAATGGTCCTTCTGAAAGTATCACTTTTGCAACCCATATCAGAAATGGTAACGAGTGATAAAACAAAACTACCTGCTGTGTTATATGGATGATAAAATGCAGTATTGTTATTTCTTACCAAAGTATTTCCATCGCCAAAATCGTAGTGCCAGCTGGCAATAGCGCCCATTGCAATGGATGAAGTATCGGTAATATGAACAGAGTCACGGATACATAAACCGGTAGCAGAACCAAACAAAGCAATTGGTTTTGCAAACACAGTTACAGACCTGTAACCGGTGTCACTAATGCAACCATTGTTTGATATTGTAACCAGCCTAATGATAAATGTACCCGGTGAGGTATAGGTATGATAAAATGGTGTATTAGTAGTTCTTACCAATGTTGTGGCATCTCCAAAATCATATCTCCAGCTGGTGATGGTGCCGCTTGCAATGGCAGATGTATCAGATACTAAAACTGAATCGCTTGCACATGCAGGAGAGCTTACTCCGACAATTGCATTAGGACTTGGGAAGATGGTTAATGTTTTAGTTGTATCCCCGGGGGCACATCCATTGTCCGGATAAATACGATATCGAACATTTTGTAAACCTGGTGTTGCAAATAACTTGTTTGCATTTACCGTGTTCTGTGTAGTTGCATCATCAAAATTCCACAGGTAGTTTACAATGTTGAAACCTGCGGTGTTTGATATGCCCGTAAAATGAATCGTATCTTTTAAACAGTTAAGTGCCGATACGGTGAAATCGGCAACAGGGCCGGGTTTTACAACAACCTTTACAGAAGCAGAATCTACCTGGCTGCAATTTTGAATTATTGCAGATGAAAAAACAACCGGCACATAAAAAGTACCGTAGTTGGCAAAAGTAAAATCCTGTTGCAGGGTATATACATAATAAGTACGGCTATTGATCAATTCTGTAGTTAACGGAACCGGGTTGCTTATTATAGAATCAACATTGGGCGAAATGCCGGGCACCTGGCTCAGTTTCCAATGGATAGAAGTAGCAGGTTGTGCGATCTTTACAAATAAACGTACCGGTGTGTTCTTGCAGGTAAAAGTATCTGTTTGTGTACTGGTACTGTTTGTGTTTTTTATATTGCTGTAAAAATTCAGGTTGTTTATCAATGTGCCTACATTATAACCATAGCTTTCAAAATAACCAATACCGGTAACAATTGCAGTAAAGGCAGAATCGCTGGTGATGGTATGTTGCATATCAACATTTGTCAAATTTGCAAAAGCAACAGAATATGCTGGATTGTTGGGATGTACTTTTATTTGTGCAGCCGGCAGGGGAGCACCATCAACCCTTAAAGAGGCGATACCGGCTGTTGGTACTGTAATATTTGCATACACATAATCAATACCAAATTTAGAGCTGGTATAGAACAAAACACTTTTCTGTCCTTGCTCTATCGGGCTTAAATAGATCATTTCCGGATCTCCATAGGAGGTTGGATTAAAATTCCAGCATTGGTTTTTGTTTGGTGTGTATTGCGCAACCATCATGGGTTTATCCGAAGTAAAATAATCACCACCGGTTGAATCCATATGTTCGTAAAAGAAATTCATGATAAGGCCTGTCATCACAAGACCATTCTTTTTAACCACCGTTGTTGGATCCTGCACACAAATACGGTAATAGTTTCTGAAAGTAGCATTGATATTGGTACCGGTGTTGTTAAGTGTATGATGCGTAAGATATCGGGTTCCCCATGCCTGTGCCGGAAATATTTGTTGCTGCATAAATTCTCCTCCATCACCCCTGCACAAACGTATACCTCCTGACCCGGAGAATAATGCAAATGGATGACATTTTGCATCATTGCCGGGTACTGAAACAATTTTACTGCCGGTCATGTCTTTACTTGCTGAATCTGCATTTCCATTGAAAACAGCTTTTCCAAAAACATTAAAAACCTCTCCCTTACTCAGGTTCACCGTATACGTAACGCCTGGTAACCAACCATTCTTTGTTGTATCGGAAGGGGTGATCTCCAAACGGGTATTATCTTCTGATGCAATGGCATAAAACCACGAATACCAATCTGCAGGACTGGATTGTGAAGTGGTTTGATAATAATTAATTGAATAGTATTTATATCCGTAGGTTTCAACAGGCATGAGCATCGTAGCGCCTGAAACCATCAGTGCATACACATGTGCGTAAACCGCAACCGGCACATCACTTACTATGTGGATTCCTCTTGTTGATAATCCATCAGTAAGTATCCTTGCATCATTTGGCCCTGACTTTGGAATTAATATAGTTGCATTTACGGTGTTGGCAGGAATATTCACTGTTTGGGTCCAGCCTGTAGAATTAATAGAAACGGTAACCGTTGCCGGAAGTTCGGTACTGATGTATAAAGCAAGCTCCTGTTGATTTACAGGAGCATCATTGAAATAACCATAATTAAAACCATAACTCAGCCAGAACTCTTTACCGCGGTTTGATCTATCCTGGGCAGTAGCCGATTGCATGATCAGGCAGGCTAATAAAATGGAAAAAACTTTTCTCATAATAAATTTCAATAAGCAATATTCTTAAAAGTTGCCAATTGTATGAGTAGAGTTAATTCTACAAACATAATTTGGTTATGCATGTAACATTGCCCTCAGTTTTTATACCTAAACTAAAAAGTGATATGATCATGACCAATTTTAACTTGAGAAAAATTTGTTTTTTCCTGGTGTTGATATTGCTATCCGGCGGATCGGTTTTTTCGCAGGGTTACAATACCACCAACTGGAAATTCAGTAATCCGAAGCAATTTGGATTTAGCCTGACTGATGTAGATTATCTGGATAATAATAATGCTATTGCTGTTGGCAGCGATGGCGGTATTGCCAAATCTACAGATGGCGGCAGAAACTGGACCTATGGTGCTTTTACGTACATTAATTCGGCAGGCTTAAAAGTTAAGCCTACGTTTAATGATGTTCATTACATAAGTGCTACCATAGCTTATGCTGTGGGTAATGCAGGTGTAATGGTAAAAACAACAGACGGTGGCGTTACCTGGAATATTGTAACAACGCCTTTGTGGGCCAATACAAAAAATATAAACACCTGTTGGTTTTTAGATGACAGCAGGGGATATATTGGCGGGCAATGGAACAATACGCCCGATTCTTTACCAAAATTATATTTCACATTAAATGGTGGCGCTACATGGGATTCCATTGTTGCGCCTGCATTTAATGGAGTAAGCCGTGCTGGTTACATCAATAATGTGAATGTACCATCAGTGCTTATACCGGCAAATGTAAAAATGAGGGAAATTTACCGGATCGAATTTTTAAATAATAACATTGGATACATCTGCGGAGGTGCCAGTTCTTTATTTCCGGTTGTGAGTGTTAATGCAGTGGCAGCAACATGTTTGCCTAATACTGGTACCCTTACATCCACCGCACATAATGCTCCATTGCTTTGGAAGTTTAGTAATGGTGTTTTAACTGATTATTCTGTAACTAAAGAAAGAATAGGTTATACAGGTATAAATACAAACACAGTTACCTGTACGACGGGTTTTGCAAATGTTACTCCTGTGGCTCAAACCTATAAGGCGATAAACATCATCAATGATTCTACTGTTGTTATGATGTCTTTTAATAACAATACGGTTGTAAAAGTGCGTACCGGAGTTAATGACAGTACAGCGAATGTGAATGCTCCCGGAGTTTTTGAAAAAGGTAAATATGAAGTACTTAATTTTCCTAATCCTCCAACTGGTGGCCCAAATGCAGGGCCTTCAATTCCTCCTGTACAGGTTTTGCTGGCTTCAAATCCATTACAAATAAGAAGAGCCGCCAGTG
>Ga0193752_1001597_pt1 | contig 18569 bp, 19 predicted proteins | sample H1c1metaG_FD_144924 | JGI IMG/M metagenome (GOLD analysis project Ga0193752, IMG submission 144924) | Soil microbial communities from a riparian zone of the East river system, Colorado, United States - H1c1 | ecosystem: Environmental > Terrestrial > Soil > Riparian zone | place: USA: East River...
AGGACACGGTCCATTTGCAGCCGAAAATGATGAATCCGCTAAGTGAATTGAACAAGAGGAAATTGGAAACTGTTGCACGCCGTTACGGGAAATTTCTTGGCAAACCCGTCGTCGTTGATTAGTGTTCCCGGGCACAATTCAGCGGACTCTGGTCTGGGACCTGATCCGACTAAGGCTTTGAGGAGTAATGCCAAGGTAGGAGGCGATCTGGTGATTGGGCACGCGTTGTTCTATCTGTGGGTATTTGAGAATAAATTCCTGATATCTTTCTGCGGCCGACCTGCTGAGGGTTGAACTCAGTCGTTGGGTTGTGGCAATAAAAGCATTCTGAACCAGTATTCTGAAATGTCTTTCTAATTTTGGGACTTCCTGGTATAGTTTTTCCAGGTCGGATTTTGTGATCTGGGCAACTTCTGTGTCTTCCAGGCAATCGATATTAAAAGTGGCAGGGGTCTCTGTCAGGAAACTGTATATGTCGCCTACCCACCAGTCTTCCGGCCCAAACTGCACCACATGTTCCTGGCCCTTATCGTCCATTTCATAAGTGCGGGTAAGTCCATTGAGGACGAAGGTCTCAAACCTGGTAAGCGTTCCTTCCTGTAAGAGATATTGGTGACGTTTGAACCTGGACACCTTGAAGAGACCCTGAATAATCGCGGTGTCGTCTTCAGTGAGTGACACGTATTTGCCGAGATTCTTTAGCAAGGGCTGGAGCATGATCAAATATATCTCCTTCGGGCAAAAGGTCCAATTCCCTTGTATTTCCGACGCCTCGGCCTTGTTGGAGTGTGAGCCGGTTGCTAATAAATTCAATGCCATTTATCAGATTGTTATGCCGACATAATTAACCTCCCATAGGCGACAAATGCTGCCATCAGTAACAGGACAAGATTAAAGACTATTGCCTTGCCTTCTTGGAATTTTAGATGATGAATTGCGGCGAGCACCATGATCAGCGCTATGCCCGCTGCTGAAAGAGGAGTCAACACCGGCAGGATGTTCAATGCCCATGGAAGAATCAACCCGATAGCAGCCATCAGTTCAACTACACCGACAAACCTGACGACCGGCACCGAAAACCGGTTTACCCAGGTCATTTTATTTGCCAGTTTGTCAATCGGTTGCCCGGATTTCGTGACACCCGCTAGGCCAAATAGAAACGCGAGTATTACCTGGATAATCCATAATGCTATGTTCATTGTATCCCTCGTTTGAAATACAATATTATTTATCTTTACTTTCTAAAAGTAAGCACTATACAAAAGGTTACCGCTAACCTTTGAGTTATCGAAAAAACAAAAATGAATGAACGCTACTGCAAACAAGACCGACCGTCCTACTACGGCAGAGTGCAATAGCAGCTTGGCCGCTGTTGGTGACGCACTGTACGCGATTGGGGGGAAATGGAAATTGAGGATCATCATTGCTCTTTCGGAGGGCAGGCAAAGATTCAATGGGCTGCAACGAATGGTGAAGGGCATTTCCGCGAAAGTATTATCAAACGAACTGAAAGAACTGGAGTTAAATGGCTTTGTAAAACGAAATGTGCATACAGGAACACCGGTTGTGGTTGAATATGAACTGACGGAATACAGTGCAACACTAAAGGATGTCATGCATTCACTGAGTGCCTGGGGTGCCATGCACCGTGAAAGGATAAAGAAGACTATGAGGAAAGTGCATTCTCACTGAGGATCAATCAACATTTTCTTTTGAGTATCATTGTTATTATTCTTCCGGGAAATTGGCGAGGGAGCCTTTCTGCAATTCCGGTAAAACCGTCGCCTGAGTTCGCCGCAATTACAGGAGAATGGTCAGTCAATTCTCTGCAAGGATGCTCAGCATTCAAGTCCACAAAAATAAATTTCTTGCGTCATCGATTGGTATTATCGCAAAGAATCACATAACTTTGTAATACAAAGCACTTTTATGGCTACTGAAACAACTTCACTTGATACGCTGACGGACATCAGAAAGATGATGGAGAAAAGCAGCCGTTTCATCAGTTTGAGCGGCTGGAGTGGGATAGTGGCCGGCGTCTGTGCGCTGGCAGGCGCGTTTTTTGCTAATCGTACGCTTGCCAGGGCATATGAAAACAACCAGCCCGATGCCTCAAATCTGGAAGGAGTAAAAACCAGTTTAATTCTGATTGCGGCGGCCGTTTTTGCCAGCGCCTTCCTGGCAGCATTTCTTTTTACCTACGTCCGCAGCCGACGGCAGGGTACACCCATATGGGGAACGATTGCAAAACGGCTTTTATGGAATACCATGCTTCCCATGGCCGTTGGAGGTTTGGTGATACTGCATTTGTTAACCACCGAAAACTATTCACTGATTGCGCCCTACACATTGATTTTTTATGGATTGGCACTGATCAATGGAAGCAAATACACCCTTGGCGAAATCAGATACCTGGGTTATTTGGAAATTATTCTCGGATTAATCAGTCTGTGGTTCCCGGATTATTGGTTGTTTCTGTGGGCAATTGGGTTCGGCGCAATGCATATAATATACGGTTTGATGATGTGGTGGAGATACGAGCGTAAATAAACGACCAATGAAGAATCCGATCGAAAATTTGAATAAAATCTTTGACAGCAGGGTAAGGCTCGGCATCATGAGTGTGCTTATGGTTAATGAGGAGGTCAATTTTAATCAATTAAAGGAATTAATCGAGATCACAGATGGTAATCTGGCGTCTCATTTGAAGAGCCTGGAAGAAAATGGCTTTATAAAAGTCCAGAAAGGATTTATAGGAAGGAAGACCAACACAACATATATAATCACGAAAGCAGGAGAGAAGGCATTTAAGTCACATATTGACGCACTGGAAAAAATGATCCGGTCATTGGGATAGAAATTTTGTTAATATTTCCAGCCTCTCCAATTGCAACGGAATTTACAAGAGCTCCCTGGAGACAAGAACCGGATCGTTTGATGTGATCTGTTCCTAAATGTGTGAGCAATGAAAACATTTATTAGTAAGACATCCATCGTCAGAAAAATATGGAGTACAACGGACATTACGCTGTTTATCTTCGCCGGGGCATCGGCAGAGTTCGCATTGAACAGACAGGTGCATTGGCTGTATTTCACCGGTAAGCTTCCCGCAGATCCTGTTGGCCGGCTGTTTTCTACAATTCGATATGCACAGCAGATTATTTTTAGCGCAGAAGGGGAGGCCGTGGATGCAATTTCGAGGATCAACAAGATTCACCATGGTGTTGAGGCGGCGCGTGGACGCGAAATTCCGGCAGCAGCTTATAAAGATGTCCTTTACATGCTGATCTATTATTCTATCAAATCTTTCGAATTGTTGGAAAGAAAGTTGACCATTGAGGAGAAAGATGAAATTGTGTTGACGTTTGCGAAGATTGGCAGCGGGATGGGTATCCAGGATATTCCTGACTCATATTCCGAATGGGTGAGTATTTATGAGGTTCATTTAAATGAAAACCTGGAAAATAGTTTGCACACCCGCGATCTGTTTAAACAGTATCGCAGACAATTGGGAGCATTCAGGTATTTCATTCTCCTTGAAATTCAGCGACTACTTGTCGGCGAAAGAGTCAATCGTTTGCTTCGGCTCGGAAGGCCTTTGCTTGCGAATTGGTTTGTTCCGGCATACAGATTAGTAAGGCGATACGACTTGAGTAAGTTGTTCATCCAAGTCCTGGTTCCCAATAAATTCCGGGGTCAGTTGAAGTCAATGGATGAAAGAAATACCAGCCGGGCAAAAGATAAGGAATATGATATGGCCGAATCGGCGGAATTCAGTCATTAAATTCATATACTTTCCAGCTGATCGGAATCTTTTTTCCGCGATAGGGTATATCATCTGTCGCTCGAGCGCGACACGTCAATACTGCTCCGTGTCAAATTAACCTGTTTTTACTTTTGCATCACCATTTGCCGGGTATCTACAGGCCTGTTATTGACAAACAATGTGTAACTGTAAGTCCCTGCGGGCAACTCCCCGCTTCTAATATTTATTTGACCATCGCCCTTTGCTGCATTAAATGCTTTTATAAGGCGACCATTGACATCGGTGATCCTGATTTGAGCATGGCCGGCGTTGTCAGGAATGTGATAACTAATAACAGTATTTTGGTTGAATGGATTGGGAGCATTTTGTTTCAAATAACCACTTGAAGTTATTGGTATGCCATTGAGGGATCTTGTGATCAATGATTTTAATTCACTTACCTGAGTTTGTAAATCGCTGATCAGACTATCTTTTTCAGTGTTTTTTGCGCTCAGTTCCTGCACCGATTTGACGAGCGGTGAAATGAAATTATCGTAACGAAGCCCGTACAATCCATTATCATTTGCCGGCTTGTCCACTCCGCTGAATTCAAAGTTTAGTTTTTTTGCTGCTAGTTCCACCTCCTGAGCCACGAAACCATTGTAAATAATTGCAGCCGCCGCGTCTTCAGATTTTTTCATTTCTCCGTTGTCTTCATCTGGTAAAGTATTACCACCAGATGATCTTCTTAACTTATTATAATATTCATTTAAACCTTTAACATTAACAGAATAGGTTACTGGTCGAAGACTGTTAATGAATGTAAGTCCCTGTACATTTTCCTGGATGTCTTTCTTATACCTGCCATCTGAAAAAGTGGTCCATCCTACTTGTCCGCCAATAGACGTAACGGCGGTATTGCCAACACGCACCTTGTGAGAGGCGTTTACTAATGCGCCGTAACCAATGGCTGTTGCATTGTTTAAATTGCTGGCAAGAACATCAGCGGTGCTTCCAAGCGCTGTGTTCCTGCTGCCGGAGATATTCTCATACAAAGCCCGATTGCCAATCGCTGTGTTGTTATAACCGGTTGTATTTCTGTTCATCGACAAATGCCCAATACATGAATTGTAATAACCGGTTGAATTTGAATAAAGCACATAATGACCACTTGTTGTATTACTATATCCTGTTGTATTCGAGTACATTGAATGATTCCCATATGCCTCGTTAAAAAAACCAGTTGTATTGTTATATAGCGAAAAGGCGCCATTGGCGTTATTTTCGTGGCCACTCGTGTTCAAACGCAGCGCCTCATTGCCAGTGGCCGTATTGCGATAACCAGTTGTGTTGGTAAATAATGCATAAGCACCGAAGCCGCTATTATTATAGCCCGTAGTATTCTGATATAAGGCAGCAGCACCCATCCCTGTGTTATAAATCCCGGTTGTATTGAAGCGAAGTACATTGGCTCCGCTGCCGGTATTTCTATTCCCAGAAGTATTTGCGCCCAAAGCAAAATAACCAAGACCCGTATTGTAATCTCCAGTTACGGCATTATTCGCGAGCGCATTTGTGCCGTATTTTGTAACCCCTATCTGGGCATTGCTGTTAATAGCACAAGCGAGTGCCATTACCCATATGCAGGTAAGAAAAATAACCTTTTTCATAATTTTAGTTTTTAGTCTAGAGTAGAAACCTGAAGTTAAGCGGATAGAAAACCGTCTCACTTACCTCGAAAAGGTGAGAGCGTAGAAAGAAATGGGAAAGAAGGCATTTTTATCTACCAAGAAAAGGGGAGGGGTATGGAATTGGAGTGTTACTATCAGTTAACTATTTCACCCTTTTGCACAATTTGACCTGTCGCTTTGCACTACTATAAGCTCATTCGGGAACTGAGAAAATGTCTTATTGGTCTTAGACACAAAATATCTACAAAATGACGCTTTGGCAGGATTTGCAAGCTTCGCAACCGGTGGCGGTTGTGAAATAATCACCAAAATGATTAAATTTACAATTCGATGTTACCTGATGATACAAGACAAAAAGTGGCACATATCGTTCATGGAAATGTCCTTGAGGGGCAGACGGGCACAATCCCAACAATCCGAAATCTCTTATGCTCAAGTTATCCAACAAGTAGAACGGTTAAGAAAGACTTCGAAAGTAAACTCCTTGTCAAAGAAGAGCAGACAGAATTCCTGATACTTTATAGCAAAACCCACAACCTCATCACAAATACGCTCCCTCCCGACGAACAGTTTATTGCAAGGGTTGTGAAGCGATGGTATACCTTGCCGTGGACAGACGAAATGTTATCAAGTTAAATGATGCCATATACTCTGCAACCTGGTTGGAATTTTTTAATAGTTTGCTCCTTCATAATTTGTTCTTCCCTAATACTGCCTATGATTTACTCGGTTTGCAGTAATGGAAGATAGATTATTAGCCATACTGAAACAACCGCTCATAATTTTTGATGAATTGGTGGAGCTAAATAATATCAAAGAATTTATTGAGTACAACGGCTTTAAACAAACCAAACGCCAGGATTATGAAAACGCTGAGCTTGGATTGATTTTAGAAGACATGCATGATGAAAATGTATTGCTCAAGGCGGGTATCTTGTTTTTTATTGATTCGGTTTTTTACACCGTTTCCCAATAAAATTCAGATCAGACAGAAAAAACTCAACCAAAATGAAAATGCAAAAAATATTTTAAGCAATAAAAACAATGTATTCCGAAACTGATGAGAAGAATTTGAAAGTGGTACAAGGCCTTTTCGCCGATTCTGTATTATTAGATTTTACGTCTGTAAATGGAGGAAGCCCAGCCATGCGTAGCCCTGAACAAATAACAAAAGCCCGGCCTGCTTTCGATAAGACAAAACACAACATGTCAAATTTTGAAATAAACGAAACTAAGAATTTAGCAACAACACATTACATTGGAAGAACAGCATTTTAAAAAATAATTCTATGCCATACCCAATTCAAAAAGAAACAGCCATCATCTATGTCGGTAATTCGGAAATGAATGCTCATGTAGCATATCCAACGACTTCGGGACAATATCCTGCTATCATAGTAGTCATGGAATTGTTTGGGGTCAACGACAATATTCGTGACATTACCAACCAGGTAGCGGCAGAAGGCTATGTAGCTATTGCCCCGGAATTTTACCATCGTACCAAGCAAAGTGACGACCTGCCTTATGGTGAAGAAGGACGGAAAAAAGGTTTTGAGCTTTTGCATAAACTCAGACGGAATGAAATATTTGATGATGTTGGTGCTACGATTGCCTTTCTTCAATCGAGAAACGATGTAAAAAAACGGTTTGGCATAGTGGGGTTTAGTATGGGTGGACATATCGCTTATCTGGCAGCAACACAATTTGATATTGCTGCGGTTGCATGCTTCTACGCTGGGTGGCTTACGAATACTGAAATTGAGATAAGCCAACCCAACCCAACCATTACACTTACAAAAGGAATTGCAAAACACAATGGCAAACTAATTTATTTTGCAGGAGCAGATGACACGCATATTACAAAAGACCAACTGGACAAGATGGAAGATGTGCTTAAAGCCGAGCAGGTTCGTTATGAATTAGTAGTCTATGTTAACTCCTCTCACGGCTTCTTTTGCGACCAAAGGCCGGCAGATTATAATGCAGATTCACATGATGATGCTTGGGCACGGCTTCAAAAATTTCTTAAGGAAGAGCTTTGAGGGTTAAAAAGCCCGTAAACACCGGTGTTTACGGGCCATTGGAGCTTGTTTGCGACTCAAAAAGTCAAGACGACTGGATTACCTGCGGTGATCCAGAAAATGATTTGTTGCAAAAACGAGAAAGCCCCGCCTTCACTCTTCGAGCTTCGGCGGGCGATGCCCGCACTGCACGCGGTCGAAACATACAGCTACTTTGTGTTATAACGAGTATCCAGACTTAAATTCTTAGCTTTAAATTGTGATCAAAACTTGGCCGAACATATGAAAACAATATTTCTAGCCTTAATAAGTATTTTTTCTTATGGTGCCCATTGTCAAAACTTAGTGCCGAATTATTCCTTTGAAGATGAAAACATTTGTGAGCGCAATGAGCGATGCAACCCCTCCGGGTGGTTTGATGTTTCGCAACAACCGCATGGCTATAGATTTGATGAAACACCTGGTGCAAGTGGTCCCCGATGGATAAATGTCTTAACTGGAAATCGTGTAAATACAAAAAGGCAATATTGGCAGACTATGCTGCTAAACAAATTGGAAAAGGGGAAAAAGTATAGAATTAGTTTGTGTATTCATGGATGGTATGATGACCCTTACCCTATGGATATAGGATTATATTTCACTGACAGCATGTTGTCCGTTCCCAGTGGCACGCTGATCCAACCACAAGATTATATCGGCTTTACCGACGCGAAGTTTAAAGAATTAAAAGGCGGATGGTTTAGATTGCAAAAGGACTACATCGCAACTGATGATAATCAGGTTTTGGTTGTTGGCAACTTTTCTGCGAAAGACTATCAGAAAATCGCTCAACATAGGAGGTCTAGTTCAATCTATATTACGATTAAAGTTGATAATATCGAAGTGGTTCCGGTTGAAAAGATTTCGTGCAATAACTGCATAAAGATAAAAGACTCATTATATGCTCTTACCAGGAGGCATTCACCTGTTGCTATTCCGGATACTTTTGCAACTGCGCCACCCTTGAAAAATCACGAAATACCAAAAGTAGTTGATTCTATCATTCTAAAAGATCTCTTTTTTGAATTCGGTAGTTACAGAATTAAATCGCCGGATATAGTTGACGAATATCGTTCGATGTTTACTGATCCGTCGATAAGTAAAATTTTGATTATAGGTTATACCGATGATGTTGGATCAAGTGAAAATAATCTGAAGCTTTCTGAGATGCGGGCATTGGAGGTATCTAGATTACTTACATCTAAATTTCAAATTGTACAAAATTTAATTGTGACTCAAGGAAAAGGGGTATCTACTTTTTATGAGGACAAACAAAGAAACAGAAGAGTCGATGTCTTCTTATATCATTAAATGGAAGATGGCGTTCCAATATTGCGGCTGTCACGCCTTCACTTATTTTGTCTATTGCCAGGATTTGCGTTTTGCATAATTTATTGGATACAAGAGGTTATTTTGCTATTGCTAAAATCTTATCAACCAATAACTGCGATTGCTCCATTGTTATCATGTGCCCGCCGGGTAGCACGTGTATGTCCACCCCATATTTACTTATTCTTTCTTTTGCGAGTGTTACCTGTTTAGGCTCAAACTGGTCTTTGTCGCTCCCTATAATATAAAAGGACACATCATTGTGCATTTCTTCAACAATAGGAAGCAAGTTCAGCCGTTCGCCATTTGCCTTATGTTCATCCACAAAACCGGCGGCATAGTGAAGAAAGAGCGCTCCGTTTCTTCTTCTGATGGCATCCCGCACTTCGGCCAATTCTGGTTCGGTGACACCGTACTTTTTAGACCACATGCCCTTTATCATTCCATTGAATGCAGCATTTGAATTTTGCGCTCTCATGGTGCTTCTTTTCCCAAACCCGGTTTTAAGCAAGGGGGTCGTAAATATAGGATGAGAATGCCCGTCTGTAAAATACCTGCCATTGATAAACAATACTTTTGTAATAGATGTTGACGGTTTTAGGCCCTTTTCTATTTTTTCCTGCTGTCTTCGCAACAGTTCCATGAGCACCAAAGAGGAATAGTCAAATGTCACTACAAATGTGGAATCAATATGATGATAATTCCACATTGCCTCTACCAGGTCTGCCCTTTCAAAAGTAGAGTAAGGATATTTTTCAGGTTTATCCGATTCGCCCTGACCAATATACTCTACATATAATCGATTAATCGAGTTCTGTTCTTCTATCAAAGCGTCAATTTTAGCCCAATCATAAGAACCGGACGGAAAGCCAGGCAGAAAAGAAATTACCTTACCAGGATTTTGCTTTGGATAGATGACGTATTTACAGAAAACAAGTAAATTCTTTGACTGTGCAGCTTCGTCTGTATCAATTACACTTTTTGTTATCGTATCGTAAGGCAACCGGCCACCCGAACCAAACCATTCTTTTGTTGAAATAATGCGTGGAACGGCGCCGACATTATCGGTTGACCGTACGCCAATATATTTATGGTGTGCGGAACGGCGCAGGATTCCCCATTGCCGGAGGGAAAGGATATGGAGTGTATAAGCCAGGGGAACCAGCAGGCCAGGCAAATAAATAAAAGGGAACTTTGTCAGCAGGGAACTATCGGGCGAATTGTGAAAGACACCCCCGGGGGCAGGGATAAGGCCGTAATGGTGACAACATTCAATAGTAAAACAAGACCAGCTATGTTGTATAAAACCGCTGCAACCGGAGGCCAGCTCTTCCTGACAAAACAATAATAGCCCACCGGGAAGGCAAACAAGCCGGTGAAAATGTCGAAATTGCGACCTTCAAAACTCAACTGCACGGGTAGTGATCCATTGCGCACAAGTAACCATATTGCTATTTCAACCAGGATGCGAAATGACTGGAAATAGATGAACCATTGGGGTTGAATTTGAGACAACAATTCTTTGCCCGCCCGCGAGCGGGCCGGGCGAGATGGGGGCTGGCAGGCTCTCCACCCGACGCTCAAGCTATGGCAAGCGAGACGCTGGATCTCAACGCGCTCAAAGAAAAATCCTGTGTCTGAACACAATCCCAAGAGATCCGGATACAACCAGACTTTGAAAACGGCCCAATTTTGTTCTACAACTAAAAGGACAATTATTATGAGCAACTATCAAAAGGTATTGGCTGTTGATTACAAAGAGTTGAAAGTAGGAAAGAATCGAATTTATTTTATGAGTCAGGGATTTAAGTTGGCCGGCGATTTATATTTACCTAATGGCTTCGACTATGAAAAGAAGTACCCGACCGTTATTTACACCCGTCCGGGTACTCAAGTAAAGGAACAAACAGGCGCAACTTACGGAAGTAAACTTTCGGCGAAAGGTTATGCGTTCCTGGTTTTTGATCCGAAAAACTTTGGCGATAGCGAAGGAGAGATCAGGAATTACGAATCCATGCACTATATGATTCCGAACACGACCGATGCTATCAGCTTCTTAAGGACCTTGCAATTTGTTGACAAGGAAAAGTTTTATGGACTCGGCGCTTGTGCGGGCGCACCGTACATCTGTAATGTTGCGATTGGCGATGTGCGTATTAAAGCTGTTGCCACGCTTGTAGGAAATTTTGATGCAGCTGCTAGTTTGTTCGGTGCTTACCCTAAAGACGTTCTTGATAAAATGTTGCAGGTTGCGGCAGAAGGCAAACAGCGATATTATGAAATAGGCGAGTACGCAACCGCTCCTACATTCGGCGGAATGCCGATACCGCCGCCCGACAGCGCTCCCAAAGCGATGAAAGACGGGTATGAATATTATTTCAAGAGAGCGGGACAGGATAAATGTCCGAACTATACGCCTTATTATCCCACAGTGGGTTTGCCGGTTGACCCGGCAAGGGTATTCCTGAGCCAGGCTAAATATTTCACCACACCGTTTTTGGTTATTGCCGGCAGCGAAGCATTTACGCATGATATGGACAAACAGGTGTATGAAATGGCAGCAGGCCAAAAAGAATGGATGGTAATTCAAGGGGCATCACATATGGACTTGTATGATATTGACCAATACCTTAACCCCGCAATGGATAAAGTGGATACGTTTTTTAAAAAGCATTAAGTGAATTAACCGCTGGATTGTTCCTTAATTTACAATAAGATCAGGATGAAGACTGAAAAACCATATAACATTAAATCAATTTCGGAATATCATAGTTTGTTAGGTATTGAAAAGCCCAAACATCCTTTGATCAGCATCATCAGCCACGAAAGTATCAGGCATTATAGCGACGAAAAGCTGACGAATAAAACATATAATTTTTATACGATAAGCCGAAAGATTGACTACGTTGGAACAATGAAATACGGCCAGCATTACTACGATTTTCAGGAAGGGGCAATGGTATTTCATGCTCCCAGACAAGTTATTGTATCGGAACTTGCAGAAGATGTGCATTTGAAAGGCTGGACAATGTTCATACATCCTGATTTTATGAGAACATATCCTTTGGATGAAAGGATTCATCAATACGGTTTCTTTTCTTATGCAGTAAATGAAGCGTTGCACTTATCGAATGATGAATCGAACATAATTGAGGGTGTCATGGATACTATTCGTAAGGAATATAATTCTGGCATCGATGGTTACAGCCAGGATATTTTTATTTCTCAGATAGAATTGCTTTTAAATTATTGCAACCGATTCTATAATCGTCAGTTTATCACAAGAAAAGCGATTAGCAGTGAATTACTGGTGAGGTTTGAGAAGCTATTGGCAGACTATATTAATAATGGAAATTTACAGCTAAAGGGCATACCTTCTGTTCAGTATTTTTCTAAGGAGTTAAATATGTCTGCCAACTACCTGAGTGATATGTTGAGAAGCCTTACAGGCCATAGCACCCAACAACATATACAAGACAGAATCCTGGAAAAAGCGAAGCATATGCTAACTACTACAAACCTCACTGTTACTGAAATCGCTTATGAATTGGGTTTTGATTATCCACAGTCTTTCAGTAAGCTATTTAAAAGCAAAACGAACCTAACACCTTTGGAATTCAGGCTGTCGTTTAATTAATAGATATCGGCCCCACTTCTTTCTTAGAAGCCATCAGATCCCTGCTCATTTTTTTATCCAGGATTCGGCATGACTTGACCAGTGATATCAACTTTTTAGTAGTCCATTATACAAACTCATGGAGACAGATCGGCTTTTAACATCGAGGTGATGCTTGCAAGAATTTATGGAAGAAGGAAAGATGAGCTAACCGGCGAATCCCGCGTTCTCTCTTCGAGCTTCGGTGGGCGAAGTCGGGACGACTGGATTACCTGCGGTGATCCAGAAAATGAGTTGTTGCAAAAACGAGAAAGCCCCACGCTACGCGCGGTCGAACTCATTGTTTTTGCGCTTTTGCAAGCAAGCTTGCAACGCTCCAAAACAATAAGTTCCGGCTTCGCCGGGCTTTCTCTGTTCTTGTCGGGACGACTGGATTGCCTTCGCCGCTCTCGCGGCTCGGCGATCCAGGATTTCGTGGGGGAGGCCTCAACCAGAAATGGAAAAACAGACAAATCCGCTTCGCGGCTTTTCTTTTTCTCGTCCGTCCCGCCCGAGCAAGCTCGGCGGTCCGTTCTCGAAAAAGAAAATCCCCCGCTATCGCGGAGGATTTGTCTGTTTTTCCATTTCTGGTTGGTCGGGACGACTGGATTCGAACCAGCGACCCCTTGCACCCCATGCAAGTGCGCTACCGGGCTGCGCTACGTCCCGTAATCCGGGGTGCAAACTTAGGACAAAAAAACGTGTTAAATGTAAAAATCCACCGTCCTTTCCCCTTCCCGCCCGTCAAAAATTCCTTAGTTTGCCCCCTGATCCAATACTGATGATCATCCATCCCCCGGATTCAACTCAGTAATATGCATCGCCTTCTTTGGATCATCCTTTTTCTCCCGGCCCTTTCCAGCGCACAGGGTAAAATCAACCTTAATCTCTTCGGGGGATTTGCAAACTATTCCGGAGATCTTCAGGAAAAACGTTTCACCATCGGTCAGTCACACCTCGCTTTCGGTGCAGGTGTCGGTTATGCCATTATACCTAAGCTGCAGTTGAAACTCAATATCAACTATGCCAGGATCAGTGCCGATGACAAGAACTCCTCCAGGCCGCTGTTAAAGGAAAGAAATCTCAACTTTCATACGGCCGTCGTGGAAGGCAACCTGCTCTTCGACTACACCTTTCTGGACCTCGAACTCAAGAGAGTCTCACCCTATATCTTTGCCGGGGCGGGTCTGTATCATTTCAACCCATATTCTTTTGACTCGCTGGGTTTAAGAGTCGATCTGCGTCCTTTAAGCACGGAAGGGCAGGGGCTCAATAACAAACCTTATTATCCGCTCACGCAACTGGCCATCCCTTTTGGCGGAGGTATCCGTATAAGAATCACCGACAACACCTACCTGGCTTATGAGATCGGCACCAGGAAACTTTTTACCGACCACTTCGATGATGTAAGCGGAGTTTACGTCGACCAAACCACCCTGCGCAATGCCCGTGGACAGCTCGCGGTGGACATGGCCTTCCGGGGTGATGAGGTAAAATCGAATCCCACTTCATACCCGCCCGCTGGCACCACCCGTGGTGGATTCAAATACAGGGACTGGTATTATTTCTCCGGCCTCACACTATCCATCGGACTGATGCCAGGCGACGGCCGGTTATTTGGTGGCGGAAACAAAAGGGGTCGCACTGATTGTCCAACCGGCCTCTAACCCGAACTTCCACTTCACACCCAAATCATAATGCGACCGCAATGAGCTAATTTTGTTGCTTATTTCAAAGGATGGCATACAACAACCAGCAGGAATTCATCAACACCATTGAAAAGGCAGGAGAACTGCTAAGGATCAAATCATATATCGACCCCAGGTTAGAGATCGCCGAGATCACTGACCGCATGAGCAAAACAAAGGGTGGGGGAAAGGCCCTGCTTTTTGAAAATACCGGGTATGAATTTCCCGTGCTGATGAATGCCTATGGAAGTGAAAAACGAATGTGCCTGGCACTGGGCGTAACAGATCTCAACGAAACAGCCAGACAGATCGAATCATTATTCAAAACCCTTTCTGCTCCAAAGGAAAACATCCTCGACAAATTGCGAATGCTTCCTATGCTGGGTCAGTTTGCTTCCTGGATGCCTAAACTACGTTCGGGACGCGGCGAATGCCAGGAAATCGTGATGAACGAGCCGGATATCACAAAATTGCCGGTCATCACCTGCTGGCCAAAGGATGGCGGACCCTTTGTGACCCTCCCCATCATTCATACCAGGGACCCACAAACGAAGTCCCGGAACGTGGGCATGTACAGGATGCAGGTTTTCGGACCCACACTTACCGGCATGCACTGGCACAAACACAAAGTGAGTGCAAAACATTTCAACGAATACAGGAAACTCAACATAAAAATGCCCGTGGCGGTTGCCCTGGGTGGCGACCCTGTATATGCCTACTCAGCAACGGCACCACTGCCCGAAAATGTGGACGAATACATGCTGGCAGGTTTTTTAAGAAAGAAAAAAGTAGAACTGGTAAAATGCCTTACTCAGCCCGATGTTGAAGTGCCCGCCGACGCAGATTTTATCATTGAGGGATATGTTGATCCCGCGGAAGAGCCCATCTGGGAAGGCCCTTTCGGTGATCACACCGGGTATTACTCACTGCCCGACTGGTATCCGAGATTCCACATCACTGCCATCACTCATAAGAAAAATGCAGTCTACCCGGCCACGATAGTTGGCATACCTCCGCAGGAAGATGCCTGGCTTGGAAAAGCGACGGAAAGAATATTTCTTGCCCCAATAAAAATGACGATGGTTCCCGAGATCCTTGACATGGAAATGCCCGTGGAGGGCGTGTTTCACAATCTCGTGATCACCAGGATCAACAAGGAATATGCCGGGCAGGGGCAGAAAGTGATGAATGCGATGTGGGGAGCGGGACAGATGATGTTCAACAAGATCCTCGTGCTCGCGGGTTCACCATCAGATCAAAAGACGGCACCTGTACCACTTTCAGACTACGAACAACTTGCCCGGGAAGTATTTCGCAACCTGGACCCATCGGCAGATATCTATTTTTCACAGGGGCCCATGGATGTGCTGGACCACAGTTGCAGCAAACTTGGTTTCGGCGGAAAGATGTGCATCGATGGTACCTGGAAATACGAAGAAGAAAAAACTGATCTTCAATCAGCCGAACTCAGCCATCCTAATATTGACCCGGATTCCATCCGAAGTCGTTTTTCCGAAATCCACCAGGTCAACAACAGCCTGGTTCAGCTGCAGATTCCCTGCCTGATCATCAGCATCAAAAAGGACAGGATCGGACACGTGCACGATTTAAACCAGCAATTGAACAGGGAAGGCTTTGTTAATGGAATAAAAATGATCCTTTATGTGGAACACACTGTTGACGCGCATGATCTGCCCGTAGCACTCTGGCGTTTTTGCAATAATGTCGATCCTCGCCGTGACAACCTGCTCGAGCTGAATCCTGAAACACGTAAACCCTGTATGGGATTCGATGGCACGATCAAGACGAAGGCCTTTGATAATTTCCAGCGCGACTGGCCGAATATCATTGTTGCAGATGAACAAACGATCAAAGCCGTTGACGGCAAATGGGCCCAGCTTGGAATTGGAGATTTCCTGCCTTCACCGTCGCTGAAATTTTTAAACCAGGTATATGGCTCCGAAGCCGTGGCCAGTTTATAAATCCTTTCTGATGACTATTTTCTGTTTTTCGTCTGAAAGAATCTGATCGAAAAATTGTTTCATCGATGAATAACCAGCAGCCGGTATAATAAAGAAATATTCTAATTTCAAACCTGAACGCTTGAAACTCACATTAAAATTCATGGTCATATCTCGTAAATTGTTATTTGTAGGATTGGTGTTGATGTCTGGTTCCATTCTTGGCCAAACAAGCAAGCCATCGAATAAAGCCAAGTCTAAACAGCCAACATCCACTTCAACGAAAAAGAAAGCAACTACCATCAAGTCGACAGTAACATTAACACCTGCCAGTTCTGATAATTCCCTGCTCTGGCAGATCAGCGGCAGAGGGCTAACAATGCCATCTTACATCTATGGCACCATGCACATCCTATGCGACAGCGATGCCACGCTCAGCCCAGCGCTCAAAAAAGTGATACACGATTGCGCCCAGATCTTTTTTGAGGTTGACATGGACGACATGCAATCGATGATGGGGGCGATTCAGTACGCAAGGATGAATGAGGGTATAAAAATATCCGACTTGCTCACACCGATTGAATACGAACGCGTGAAAAAATATTTCACCGATCACAAGTCGCCAATACCGTTCGTAATGATGAACCGTTTCAAACCCTACTTTGTTTCGGCGATGATCAGTGAGGGCATTCTTGACTGTCCCGTGAAAAGCAGCGTCGAACAAAAGATCATGTCGGAAAACAGTGATTCAGGAAAGGAGATCCTTGGACTGGAGTCCCTGGAATTTCAGGCCTCCCTTTTCGACAGTATACCCTACGAAAAACAGGCGAAGGATTTACTTAGTTATATCGACAGCATAGATTCCTACAGACAGACCTCCATGCAAATGGAAGCCCTGTATAAAAAACAGCAGGTGGCTAACCTGGATACACTGTTGCAGAAAAGCGATCCGGGAATGACGCAGTACATGGACCTCCTGCTATATGACCGCAATGCAAGGTGGGCCATGCAGATACCCGAACAAATCTTTGAGAAGAAAACACTATTTGCCGTTGGTGCCGGACACCTGGGAGGGGAGAAGGGCGTAATCAGCCTGTTAAAAAAGCAGGGATTTACTTTAACGCCATTAAAGAATTAAGGTCCCCTTTCAATCGAAGTAATTCCGTTTCGGCAACCTTGGTATTGTACCTGGCGGCGATAAGTCTATTGTAGGCATCTTCGAGACTGATCTGGGCCTCCCTTAATTCGAGATTGGAGGTGACCCCCTGGCGGAACCTCGCCAATGCGATCATTACATTCTCCTTTGCCAGTTCAATGTTTTCCTCCTCAAGCGCCAGCGCCTTTTTCTGGTATTCATAGTCCTTGTAGGTATTACTGATGCCAAGCTCAATCCTGGATTGCTGCGCGTCAAATGAAGTCTTTTGATAGTCGAGTTCAAGTCCGGCCTGTTTGATCAGCCGCCTCGTGTTCAGATTATTCAGGATGGGGATCGTTGCTGAAAATCCATAGTTCAATCCTTTATTTAGGTTGAACAAGGGTTGAAATTCCGGATTTACAACCGAGGCATTGCTCTGCCTGTTGAAATCATAAGCTGAATTGAACTGGATCAGCGGCCATTGTTCTCCTTTTCTTTCTTTCAATGCAAAACCAGCAATGTCAATATTTTTTCTCGCAGCTAATAAGGATGGATTGTCCGTTGATGCCGACTTTACAATATTCCCATAGTTGATCGTCAGATCGATAGGGATGCTGTCTGCGACCTCGTACTCATTGTTAACAGACACACCGGTTAACTGGTTCAGTTCTTCCCGCAGCTTGCGGATCAGGGTTTGCTGCAACAGGCGCTCGGCTCTCTGCGCATTCAGATCCACTTTTGCCTGTAACAATTCCGGCCTCGAGCCCAGGCCAACCGTTAATTTCTTGTCAGCCAGGGCTACCCGCTCCTCATTGATGGTGATTAAAGTATCTATCGCCCTCAGTTGTTGTTTCTGCCTTACTATGTCATAATATTTTGTGATAACCGCCGCAGCGGAATTGATGATCTGCAAACGCAGGTTCATGCCGCCCAGTTCCTTCAGACTCGCCAGTCTTTCTTTTGTGGCGAACATCTTCAGACCGTCGAACAGTGTCCAATCCAGGTTGATCGCGGCGGTCAAATTGCTTGAAGTAACATTCGCTTCTCTTTTTCTGCCGTCCTGAAAGTCTGACCGCTGCGTGTTTCTGTTCCATAACTTACTGGCTTCGCCATTCAGCTGGGGCAGAAAACCCGCGTTGGCATAGCGGTAGTCAAGTGCGTATGAGGCGGAATCATTGCTCACAAGTAAAATATCGTAGTTGGTCTTCAGTGCCTGGTTGATCGCGTCATGCACAGTCAGCACCTGCTGCGAAAAGACCGTCGAACCAATCATCATCAAAAGAAGTACAGCAAAAAATCTCATCG
>Ga0193752_1001599_pt1 | contig 18555 bp, 13 predicted proteins | sample H1c1metaG_FD_144924 | JGI IMG/M metagenome (GOLD analysis project Ga0193752, IMG submission 144924) | Soil microbial communities from a riparian zone of the East river system, Colorado, United States - H1c1 | ecosystem: Environmental > Terrestrial > Soil > Riparian zone | place: USA: East River...
AAGATTGTGTTGAAGCGCAACCCGGACGCGTACGTGATGCCGGATTTCTTCGGGGCGGTCGGCTCACCCATGCAGCTGAGGAGCGTGACCAGCACGACGAGGAGGGCTGCAGCGCCGAGCGCGAAACGACGCAGCGGAGACGATCTGGGGGGGACAGTCGGCAGCATGCTGCTTATAACCAGATGATTAGGTCACCGCGTACGTCGTCCGGGGGGCACTAACGGAGTCCACGGCGGCCCGATACAGGGCCCCCCAAAGTCGGATTAAATGGCCGACTGGGCAAGGGCGGGTTTTGATTTTTTGACGGTTTACTGGATCTGCTCGCTAGACGAGTCGCGTCTGGGCCACTTAACTCCAGGGATCGGCGCAAAAAAAAACGGCGCCGCAAGGACGCCGTCTTCGAAAGAATCAGATGAATCAGCAGAGCCACAGGTCGGAATTGAACCGACGACCGCTCGATTACGAATCGAGTGCTCTACCCCTGAGCTACTGTGGCAACAACGGAACAACATGCCCTGACGCGGACTCGAACCGCGACGCCTTTCGGCACAGCCTCCTCAAGACTGCGTGTCTACCAGTTTCACCACCAGGGCAAATAATCCTGCAACGGGGCCGACGGGGCTCGAACCCGCAACCTCTCGAGTGACAGTCGAGTGCTCTAACCAGTTGAGCTACGGCCCCTCTCACAATCGGGGCTCGCGTGACGCACTTGCCGTCACCGAATCCGATCCCTGCACCTGCCTTTCGACTCCCTGTCCAACTCATAGCCCGTACGGGAGTCGAACCCGTCTCTGCACCGTGAAAGGGTGCCGTCCTAAACCGATAGACGAACGGGCCATCGTTCCAAAATAGCGGTAACGGGATTCGAACCCGTGTTCCAGCCTTGAGAGGGCCGTGTCCTAGTCCCCTAGACGATACCGCCGCTGGCCTCTCCCGCCGCCGGCGGGGAGGCCAACGGCGGATGTTCCTGCTTCGTTCAATTTTCAATCACCGACGCAGGCCCGCAGGGACTCGAACCCTGAACCGCCGGTTTTGGAGACCGGTGCTCTACCAATTGAGCTACGGACCTAAAACCGCCGAACATCGCGCCCGCTTCATGCCAAACGCGCTGCCCGCCGAACCACGAGGGGTGGCTGACGGGAATTGAACCCGCAACCCCCGGTGCCACAGACCGGTGCTCTAACCAATTGAGCTACAGCCACCATGGTCCCGCCGCCCTGCGCGGGTCTCTCCGTTGCAATGTCGCAGAGAGCTTGGATTGTAACCAGCCGAACACCCGTTATCAACTGCTCGGCGAACCGATCCCCCGCCTTCAGAGCGCGCCCTCAGCGCACGTTCTCAGAGCACGCTTTCAGAGCACGCTCTCAGAGCACGCTCTCAGAGCACGCCCCTTGTTCTTACTTAGCACGCTCGATGTATTCGCCGGTGCCGGGATTCACGCGGATCTTGTCACCCGTCGCCACGAATTCCGGAACGTTGACCGTGACACCGTTCTCGAGCTTCGCCGGCTTGCTCGACGCTGTCTTCGTCGCCGTCTTCATCACCGGATTCGTCTCGACGATCGTGAGCGTCATCGAGTTTGGAAGCCGCACGCCGATCGGCTTGCCGTCGTAGAATTCCGCCTGGATCTTCATACCCGGCTGCATCCACGGCGCATTGTCGCCGAGCGCCTCTTCATCCATCTCGATCTGGTCGTAGTTCGAGGAGTTCATGAAGTGGTACGTGCCGCCAGCGTCGTACATGTACTCGAGCTCGTGCGTCTCCATGAACGCCGGCTCGATGGAGTCGGCGGCACGAAAGCGGTGGTCGAAGCTGTTGCCGTTCTTCAGGCTCTTGAGCTTGGCCTGCACCATCGCGCGCAGGTTGCCCGGCGTGTGGTGGCGGAACTCGATGACGCGCACCGGCTCGCCCTCGAAGACGATGACCATGCCGCGACGAATCTGCGTGGCTGGAACAGCCATGAATGCACCCTGACAGGAAATGACGTAAAGTAGGACAGCCTACGAACTTAACCCCGGCGGGCGATTTCTGGCAAGTGTGTTTAGCGGTCAGGGATCAGGTGCTCAGCGGGCAGCCCCAGTAGTCAGCCGTCAGGGGGTGTGGCGTACCGGGTGAGGTGTTCCGGCTCGCCACACCCCCTGAATGCTGATGGCTGTAGCTGCCATCTGAACACCTGTCTCCTGACGCCTACGGCCCTTTGAGCAGCGGACCGATCGTCTTCCAGACGTTCTCCGTGACGATCCGCTCCCCGGCATCGTTCGGATGCACGCCATCACCCTGGTTCAGCTTCACCTCGCCAGCCACACCGTCGAGCAGAAAAGGCATCAGCGTCGCACCATGCTCCTTCGCCAGCGCAGGAAACATCGCATGGAAGGCCCGCGTATAGATCGGGCCCAGATTGGTTGGGGCCTCCATCTGCGCCAGCACGATCTGCGCGTCGGGCCGTTCTTTCCGGATGCGGGTAAGAATCTGTCCGATCGTCGCCTTCGTTCCTTCCACCGCCTGACCGCGCAGCCCGTCATTTGCCCCCGTCTCCACCACGATCACCGCTGCCGGCGCCTGGAGCACCCAATCGAGCCGCCGCAGCAACCCAGCCGACGTCTCGCCACTCACTCCGGCGTTCACGGTCTGGTACGGAAGCGCGCTGGCGTCGATCTTCCGTTGGATCTGTTGCGGGTACGCACTGTCGGGGTCGAGGCCGAGCCCCGCAGTGAGTGACGTACCGAGAAAGAGGACGGTGCGCGTCGACGCGTCGCCGGCAGTAGTCGCCCCATCGGGATTTCCCGTCACGCTCGACGGCTTCGTGTCAGAGCCAGCCGGTGCCACCGCCAGCGAATCCTTCGCCGGCGACGCACTCTTTTTTTCCGCAGTACATGCCGTCGCGACCGCACCAGCCGCCAGCAGCACCCCCACCGCACATCGAATCGGTCTCATGCTCGAAGCTCGCCAGTTGACCAAGGAATACCAGAGCGGCGATCACCGCCTCTCCGTACTACGCGACGTCAGCTTCACCGTTCCCGATGGCGCCTTCGTGGCGATCGTCGGACAATCGGGAAGCGGCAAGACGACGCTGTTGGGACTGCTCGCCGGTCTCGACGTCGCCACCCGTGGTACGGTGCTGCTCGACGGCGCTGACCTCTCGCGCCTGTCCGAAGATAAAAGGGCGCAGCTGCGCGGTGCGAAAGTCGGCTTCGTCTTTCAGAGCTTTCAGCTGATCCCCACGCTCACCGCGGTCGAGAACGTCCAGGTGCCACTCGAGCTGCGCGGCGAGGACGGCGCACCCGCGCGCGCCCGCGAGCTCCTCGCACGCGTCGGGCTTGGCGACCGCGCGCATCACTTCCCCAATCAGCTTTCCGGCGGCGAACAGCAACGCGTCGCCATTGCCCGTGCCTTCAGCAACTCGCCACGGTATCTCTTCGCCGACGAGCCCACGGGAAATCTCGACAGCGACACGGGTGCCCACATCGTCGAGCTGCTCGAGCAGCTCAATCGCGAAGCCGGCACGACGATCATTCTCGTGACCCACGATCTCGCGCTCGCGCATCGCGCGCAGCGCATCATCCGTCTCGCCGACGGCGTGGTCGTGAGCGACGCCGCGGTGGAATCGACGGCGCCGCAGCCGGCGATCGTCGTCTGATGCGCTTCTCGCAACTCCTCGCCCTCGCATGGCGTGAAAGCCGCACGGCTCGACGACGGCTGCTGCTCTACATGTCGTCGATCTCGCTCGGCGTCGGTGCGCTGGTGGCAATCGACTCCTTCGCGAGCAACACGCAGCGTTCCGTGCGCGAGCAGGCACGCTCGCTCCTCGGCGGCGACATCGCGCTGTCGTCGCGCTCCGAGTACACGAAACCCGTGTTGGCTGCGCTCGACTCCCTGCGCAAGGAGGGCGTCGGCGTCAGCGACGTGACGACGTTCGCGTCGATGGCGCTCGTGCAACGAACTGGGCTGACGCGACTCGCGCAGATTCAGGCAGTCCAGCCAGGCTATCCGTTCTACGGCGAAATCATCACCAAGCCGGCAGGTGAGTGGGCGCGCCTGCATGAGGGACGCTACGCGCTTGTCGATCCGTCGCTGCTCATCGCGCTCAACGCGCAGGTCGGCGACACACTCTCGCTCGGATTCGCGCGCTTCATCATCGCGGGCACGCTCATCAGCGTTCCCGGCGACGTCGGCGTGAGCACGACGATTGGGCCACGCGTCTACATCCCGGCGCAGTATCTCGACGAGACGTCGCTGCTGCTGTTCGGCAGCCGAAGCGATCACAAGACGCTCATCAAGCTTTCGCCTCCGCAGACGACGGCGAAGTTCATCTTCCGCTTCAAGGAGCGGCTGGAGAAGGCGCAGGTGCGCTATCGCACCGCCGCCGAGACGGAGTTCAACCTCACGCAGGCCATCGACCAGCTGCGCGACTTCCTGAGCGTCATCGGGCTCGTGGCGCTGCTGCTCGGCGGAATCGGTGTGGCGAGCGGCGTGAACGCGTTCGTCATGCGCAAGATCGACACGGTGGCCATCCTGCGCTGTCTCGGCGCGACGAGCCGGCAGGTGTTGACGATCTACCTGTTGCAGGCGGTCGCGATGGGATTCATCGGCGCGGCGTTCGGCGCGCTGCTCGGCATCGGCCTGCAGCTCGGCCTGCCGCACGTGCTCGCGGAATTTCTTCCCGTTGACGTTCGCGTCACGATCGAACCCGCGGCGCTGATGACGGGACTCGGCGTCGGCGTGTGGGTGTCGTTCGTGTTCGCGCTCATGCCGCTCATCTCGTTGCGCAACATCAGTCCGCTGCAGACGCTGCGACGTGAGTCGGACGCGACGGCACTGCGCGGCGCGAAGTTCGATCCCGTTCGCGTGCTCATCGGTGTCACGATCGCGCTGAGCATCGCTGCACTCGGCATCGCGCGCGCCGAGACCCCGCAGCAGGGGGTCGGGTTCGCGGGCGCGATCGGTGGTGCGGTTGCCTTGCTGTACGGCGCGGCGTGGGCGCTCAGCGCATCGGCGCGACGCATCGTGCGTCCGTCATGGCCATTCGTGCTGCGTCAGGGAGTGGCGAGTCTCTACCGGCCGGGAAACCAGACTCGGGCGGTCGTGCTCGCGCTGGGCTTCGGCGTGTTTCTGATGAGCACCGTGTATCAGGTGCAGGACAACCTGCTCCGCACGGTGTCGGTGAAGCTCGATGCGTCGCAGGCAAACGTGTTGTTCTTCGACGTGCAGGACGATCAGGGTGCGCCGCTCGACTCGTTGATCCGTGCGACTGGCCACAGGGTGACGCAGCGCACGCCGATGGTTCCGATGAAGATCACGGCCATCAACTCGATCGTCGGCGAGCAGTTGCTCAAGCCTGATTCCACGAAGAACGGTGAGCGGCGCGAGCGCTGGGTGCTACGTCGCGAATTTCGCTCGACGTTCCGCGATTCACTCATGCCGTCGGAAAAGTTGACGAAGGGCAAGTTCCCTGTCGGCGGCACGCCGGCGACTCAGCTGCCGGAAGTGTCGCTGGACGCCGACATCGCCAAGGGATTGCACGTGACCATCGGCGACACGATCACGTGGGACGTGCAGGGCGTGAAGGTGCCGTCGCTCGTGACGAGCCTGCGTGACGTGAACTGGACGCGGTTCGAGCCGAATTTCTTCGTGGTGTTCGAGACGCGCGCGCTGGCGAAGGCACCGAAGCAGTTCATCATCCTCGCCGACGTGCAGGGCGAAGGCGCGGTGGCCAGGCTTCAGCGCGACGTGGTGACGCGCTTTCCGAACGTATCGAGCCTCGACCTCACGCTCATCCAGCAGACGATTGGCCGAGTGCTCGACAAGGTCACCGCGGCGATCCGGTTCATGGCGGGACTGAGTCTCGCGCTGGGCATTCCGGTGCTGTTCAGCGCCGTGAGCGCGACGCGGCGGGAGCGGTTGCGCGAGGGTGTGCTGCTGAAGGTGCTCGGCGCAACGAAGCGTCAGGTGGGACGCGTGATGCTGGCGGAGTACCTGCTGCTCGGCTCACTGGGCAGCCTCGCTGGCGTGGTGCTGAGCGTGGGCGGCGCGTGGGGGCTGATGCGCTTCGTGTTCAAGCAGCCGTTCGTGCCGGCACTAGTGCCGGCGATGCTCGTGGCGCTGCTGATGATCACGGTGGCGGTGAGCATCGGGATGCTCACGGGTCGCGAAGTGTTCAGGGAAACACCGATGGCAGCGCTGCGAGAGGCTTGAGAAGCAGATCCCTCGGTCGCGCTGCGCGCTGCCTTTACGGCTGCGTCGACATCGCGGAGGACATCCCACCGGGCTGCTGGCTGACATGCGCAGCGCAGGCGAGGAAGAGTCCCGTCGTGAACGCCAGGATGAGGCGTTGCACGGTGGGTGAGAGTTTCGGCATGTCGAAGAGGGAAAGGCGGCGGGAAGGGCGTTAGCTCAGAGACGATGGAATTGCGCCGGGGGTCACGTGTCGTTCCCTACCCCGGATGCTCGCGGAGAGGTCCTTCAGTCGTGAGGACGGGCCGATGCGGCGTGCAGCGAGACGTGCGGAGTGAGGCGTGCGGCGCGTTGCGGCTCGTGAGGCGGTCGCGGTCATGATTCGGCCCGCCCTCTCTGCCTTTTCGCGCCAATGTGATGCGGAGACGGAGGCGCTGGTTGGCTACTGCGTTCCCACGCACCATCGAAGCGCTCCACAACCCACGACGAGGCGTTCAAGACGCGGCGAACCAGACGTGCGACCGCAGCACGGATCGCGTCACGCCGCGCCCTTTACTCCGCACGCTGCACGCCGCACGCTAGATAGTCCCGTTGCGTCCAGCGGCAATCCACTTCTCCATGGCTGAGAGCAGCAGCGACTCATCGACGATCGGCTTGGTGATGTAATCGTTGAAGCCGGCCGACAGGTACTTCTCGCGATCACCAGCCATGGCGTGCGCCGTGAGTGCGATGACCGGCAGACGACGGAGCTGCTCGTCAGCGCGGATGCGGGCGAGAATCTCATTGCCGTCCATGCCGGGCAGCGAGATGTCGAGGAGGACGAGATCGGGCAGCTGCGCGGCAAGGCCCGCCAGTGCGTCGACACCGTTCTCGTACTCGACCACCTCGTACAGTCCGTCGAGGATGGCTTGCAGCAGCAGCCTGTTGTCTGCGTTGTCTTCGACCACAGCAACTGTGTTCATGCGACCTCCGGTCGGCGGGCGCGCTCGAGCCAGCTCTGCACGCGGGGAAATTCCTCTTCGAGACTGCTCACGAGTCCTGCGACATTCTCCAATGTTCCAGAGCGTGCGAGCGCTTCACCTCGCTCGCACAGCCGCTGCATGCGCATGGCGCCCAGCTGCGCGGAGCTGGACTTGAGCGCGTGAAGTGCCATTTCCGTCGCCTTCACGTCGTTGGCCGCGAGGCCCGCCAGTGCGGCATTGATGCGCTCCGGCGCCGCTTCGAGAAACAGCGAGATCATCTCACCGAGCAACTTACCTCCACCGAAGCGCTTGAGGCGCTCCAGGGCGGCTTCGTCAGTGCTCGGAAGACTTCCGTCCTCCCCAGCAGTTGTCGTGGTCGATTCCGTCATGACACTCCAGCGCGGCGGAGAGCACCCTTGACCCTGGCGATGAATCGCGGCGGATCGATCGGCTTCCTGATATAGTCATCGGCACCAGCATCCATAAGTCTCACCTCCGTGTCCTGTTGGTCGGTGCCGGTGAGGATGATGACGGGAAGCATGGCGGTCTGCCGGTTCCCACGCAGCCGGGTCACGAGCTCCGACCCATCGACCCCCGGCATCTGCAGATCGGTGATGACGAGCGAAATGTCGTCGCCGCTGGCGATGATGGCGAGCGCTTCTGCACCGTCGCGCGCCTGCCGGACCCTGTAGCCACTCGTCTCGAGAATGTTGGTCGCGAGGTGCCGCAGCATCGCGTCGTCGTCCACGAACAGCACGGCTGGCGACGCCGGCGGAGTCAGGGCCGCATCGTCCGCCACTTCGCCGAGCACGCGTTCCACTTCCTCGAGCGTGGTGGTGCCGTTGCGAACGTGCTCGAGCGCGACTTCGCGGAGCGGACGCATGCCCTGCGCGACGGCGGAGCGCTGAAGCTGCGCCGCCGTGGCGCCGGCGGAAATCTGATCGACCATCCCGGTGCTCACGAGCGCGACTTCGACGATGGGAAGGCGTCCGCGATAACCGGACTGATTGCACCGATCGCAGCCGATGCTACGCATCGTTGGCACGACGCCGAACTGCCCGGAGAGCCGTTGTTCGTTTTCGGTAAGCTCTCCAGTGATGGGCGTCACGCAATCGGGACACACGCGCCGCACGAGTCGCTGTGCGATGGCGCCACGCAGCACCGACGAGATCGTCGCGCGATCGAGTCCGAGGTCGCTGAGGCGCGACACGGCGCTCATCGCATCATTCGTGTGCAGCGTCGCGAGCACGAGATGCCCGGTCGCTGCTGCCTGCGCTGCGACTTCGGCCGTCTCGGCGTCGCGAATCTCGCCGACGAAGATGACGTCGGGGTCCTGCCGCAGAATGGAGCGCAGCGCCGATGCGAAGGTGACGTTGCGCTTCGTCTCGACCTGGATCTGCGTGATGCCCGCCAGCTCGTATTCGATCGGGTCTTCGACGGTCATCACGTTCACTTCACTCGTGGCGACGTCGGAGAGTGCGGCGTAGAGCGTGGTCGTCTTGCCCGAGCCGGTGGGGCCTGTCACGACGACGATGCCGTCGCGCTGCCCGATGAGCTGGCGGAACCGCTGCAACTCGTAGCTCGCGAGTCCGACGTCGCCGAGTGTCTTCGCGGTGTCCGGACGAAGGATGCGGATGACGGCCTTCTCCGCGTCGCGCGTTGGCACGATGGAGATGCGAAGATCGTATGCTTTTCCCGCGACCTGAATGCGCGTACGGCCATCCTGCGGACGCATGCGGTCCGCGATGTCGAGCTTGCCCAGCACCTTGATGCGCGAGACGATGCGATTCAGCGCGCCCGTGGGCAGCGCCATGTGCTGACGCATGACGCCATCGATGCGGAAGCGCACCACACCACCCTTGGATCCACCGGGCTCGATGTGGATGTCGCTGACGCGCTGCATCACCGCGTCACTGAGAATGAGATTCGTGAGCTTCACGAGCGGCGCGGACTCGACGTCCTGCACCGCGACCCTTTCCGGTTCGAGGTCCTCGACGAACGAAACCGCGTCGGCGAGCGTGGAGTCAGCCGATCGCAGCAGGTTCTCGACGACGCCGTCGGCAGAATAGGCGCCGTTGAGCGCCGCTTCTATCGATGCGGGGCCTGCCAGCTCGAACGTGATGCGACGCCCACTGGCGAAGCCGATGTCGCGCTCGGCCTCGTAGAGGCTCGCTCGACGCCACCGTGAGCTCGCGATCGGTTTCGCGGAGAGGATAGACGCCGTGCTTCTTGGCGAGCTTTTCGGGAACGAGCCGAGCGGCCTTTGGCTCGGCGTGCTCGAGGTCGGCAATCGGCACACGAAGCACGGGCGCAACTCGCTCGGCCAAGGCACGCTCCGAGAGCCGCAGTACGCGCACGAGTTGCTCCCATGCAGCTGCACGCGACGCGTTCGCCGGAATGTTGACGGTCTTCGCGCCTGGAATGCCGGCGCGTGCCGCTGCGTTCTCCAACCAGTGCATCAAGAGTCGTTACGTGCTGAGGTCCGAAGTGCCGCGGGCTGAAAGTTAAGCCGCGGCAGGAGTCGGATGCCGAGTTAAGGTGCGGGCGCCAGCACGCCGACCGGCAAGCTCTGCCGGTCGCGGATGTAGCCATCGCCCAACTGTCCCTCGGATCCGAGTCCCCAGCACAGTATCGACGTGTCGACGGTAATTCCGCACGTATGCGTTCCGAAGCCTGTCGCGACCGCATCGAACCGCTGGAATCCGAAGACGCCGATGGGCTGGAGGCTGCATTCCAGCGCGGAGTAACCGCAGCGGTCGCCAAGCCGTGGGACGCCGAGCTGGCCGAAGGAATTGTTACCCCAGCAGAAGGCGCGCCCGTCGATCGCCGTGCCGCAGCTCTGAATGATGCCTGTGCTCACGCCACTGAACCGCTCCTTCGAGGCGACGAGCGATGGCGTCGCGGTGCTCGTCGTGGTGCCGTCTCCGAGCTGGGCGAATCCGTTCGCCTCCCAACAGAGCGGTACGCCATCGACCGTCACGGCACAGGTGGACGTCGCGCTGATGGAGATGTCGCGCAGGGGCGGAATGCCGTCGATACGGTGCGGCAGCAGCCGTTGGTGGAAGTAGTCGACGTTGCCCGATGTCGACTCCCACTCGAGTCCCCAGCACCACAGTTCACCCTGGAGTGCGATGGCGCAGCTGCGCAGACGGCCCGACCGCACGAGGACGAAGCGCTCCGTAGTGGCGATGGGCGCTGGTATCACGGTGGTGACGGTGTCGCCGCGGCCCAGCGCCCCGTACGCGCCCTGGCCCCAGCAATAGACGACGCCGTTGCTGCGCACCGCGCAGCTGTGGGTCATGCCAGGTCCCACATCGATGAACTGAAGTTCCGGGAGCACTGCCATCGGCTTGGTGACGAAGACTTCCGACTGCACTCCCGTGGCGAAGTCGAGGTTCTCGCCCCAGCAGAAGAGGCGTCGCTCGACGGAGATCGCACAGCTGTGTCGCTGTCCAGCGCGAACGGATGTGAAGCGCTGTGTCGTCTGGGCAGCGCGCGGGCCCGCCTCGCACGAGATCTTCCGCGCCCCGCATTCTCCCCGCGCTGTGCCAACGCCGAGCTGCGCGCTTGCGTTGCCGCCCCAGCAGTAGAGCTCTCCGTCGAGACGAAGGGCGCAGCTGTGCGAGCCGCCGACGGTGACCGCCTTCCATCCCTTCGACGCCGCCGGCACGGTGATCGCGCGATCGGCATAGACGAACATCGACGGCGCAGTGGGAGCCTCACAGGCGGTCGCCGCAGCGAGCGCAAACAAGGCGAACGTGACGGTTCCCGGTCTCATGAGATCACTACTTCGGGGGGCACTGCGCGGGACGTATTCGGAAGCTCGACGCCGTGCGTCTCCGGCGCTAGGCTATGGAGAGTTGCACGCCGAACCACTCGAGGCATCCTGAAGGAAGACCAGCGTCAGACCGCACGCGACCTTCGCGTGGCAATCATCTTCGGAATCGTGGCGGCGAGCATCGAGCTCGGCGTCCTCGTGTACTTCTTCCGTTGACGGGAGGACGATCCACATGCACGTCGCGTTGCTCGCTCTCGCACTGCAACTCCACGCGCCAGCGCTCAGTGCCGCAGTACAGCGTCCGAGCGAGCGAAGCCCAGCCGACTCTGCTCGCGACCTGAACCGCGCGCGCAGCGCCCAGGCATCGTTCGAGCGAAGCCGTCGCGCGCACCTTCCCTACGGCGACCGCGGCAACGGACGATGCGACGTGCGACTCGGCCGCTACTGCTGGTGGTACGACGAGCATGTTCCGACGTTCCCGCCCGAGGAAGCCGCGATTCGTGAGCGGCGCGCCGAGCTCATTGCGCAGCTCGACCTCGTTGCCGCGCGTTATCCCGGCGACGACTGGGTTGCCGGCATGCGCGTGCACTATCGTGTGGACGGACATCACCTGCCGGCCGCGGACAGCGTGGCGCGCGCATGTCATGCGACATCGTGGTGGTGCAATGCGCTCGCCGGATACGCGGCGCACGCCAACGGAGACGCGCGGCGCGCCGACTCGGCATTTGCCGCGGCTGTCGCTGCGCTGCCCGTCGAGGAGTCGTGCTCATGGCGAGACATCGCTCCATTGTTGAGCGACGACGATCGCGACGTCTACGAGCATCGCAGCTGTGACGAGCGCCGCACACTCGAAGCGCGTTACTGGCTGCTCAGCCGCCCGCAGTTTTCGACGAGCGGCAACGAATGGCAGAACGAGTTCAACGTGAGGCGGGTGCTCAACTGGCTGGGTGAGCGAGCGGCCACGCCGCATCTATTGAGTTGGGGACGAGACGCCGCGGAGCTCGTGCTGCGCTACGGATGGCCGACGGCGTGGAGCCGCACCATGACGAGCATGGGATCGACGCAGGAGCCGAGCATCATCGGCCATGACCCTGCGCCGAGCTTTGCGTTCGCGCCGGTGCGCTGGCTCGCTGACTCACTGCAGCCGTTGCAGCAGGATGCCTGGGACCTGAACGCGCCGAGGGCCGAGGCACGCTACGCGCCGCCGATGGTGCGGCGGGTGGCGAGTGTGGCAGCGCAGTTCGCGCGCTTTCGTCGTGGCGACAGCACACTGCTCGTGGCGGCTTTCGCGACGCGCGACGATTCGCTGCGTACGCTGGTGGCGCAACTTGGCGCTGCCGGCGTCGATGGCGTTGCAGCACTGAGCGATCCGGATACGGGTCACGTCGGTCGCGCGCGCGTCATGCTGGCGGGCGCGCCGTGGATCGTCGGCGTCGACGTGTCCGACACGACCACGCGCACCTTGGCCCGTACGCGTCGCGCGTATGCGCCCGGCGCGGACAGCGCGCGTCTCGCGCTGTCGGACCTGCTCGTGTATCGCGCCGGCGAGGAGCCCGCGTCGTCGCTCGACTCGGCACTTGTGCGCGCGATTCCCGGCGACACCGTCACGCGCAACCGACCACTGGGAATATTCTGGGAGACGTACGGGCTGTCGACGGAAGGGGAGACGGTGGACATCGCGGTGAGCGTCGAGCGCGTGGATCACGGCTGGATTCGCAGCGCGCGGCAGAAGCTCGGACTCACGCCCGTGGATACGCCGATCCGCATCTCGTGGACGGACGCGCGGGCGTCGAAGGAAAGCGCCGCGGCGCATGCGATTTCATTGGATCTCGCGAACCTGGATTCAGGACGCTACAGACTGACGCTCGCTTTGACGCCTGCCGGTGGAGCTCCCGTGTCGGCTGTGCGTGAGGTGGAGCTCATCGATAGGTGATGATTGCCGTACCGACTCAGGTGTCAGAGGTCAGGTGCTCAGGAGGCAGCTCCAGCGGTCAGCCATCAGGGGGTGTGGCGTACCGAGTGAAGTGCACCTCGTTCGCCACACCCCCTGAGTGCTGATGGCTGGAGCTGAATCCCGAGCACCAGCTTCCTGACCCCTGAGCCCCCCTAAACGAGCGGCGCTATTTGCCCACTCCCACCGGTGCCGGCACAATCGCGCCGTCTGCGTTCTTTCGCGGCAGCACTGGCGTTAACCGCGTTGGCGTGTGACCCGCCGTCACGTACGGCACATCGCCTGGCGCGCCGCCTTTCGGCCAATCCAGCTCCTTGCCCGGCGAGTCGGGGCGCGCGTGCGAATTCACATACGCGGCGATGTCGAACGCCTGCTGATCGGTGAGTGTGCCCGGCTTGTCGAACGGCATGTTGTGGCGAATGAACGACGCCGCGCGCTCTACCCGCGCCATTGACGCGCCCACGCTGTACGACTTTGCGCCCCACAGTGCAGGAACGACCGCGATCCCTGCCCCATCCACGCCGTGGCAGCGCGCGCAATTGGCCGCGAACTCCGCGTGGCCGCGCGCACTGTCGGCCACGAGCGCGGCCATCTTCGGCATCCCTTCACCCGCGACGCGACCGCTCGCTGCAGCACCGCGTGAGATGAATGCGAGATAGGCGATGATGTCGACCATCTCGCGGCTGCGCTGTGGAAGTGCACGTCCCGCGAGGCTCCGCGTGAAGCAATAGTTCACGCGGTCTTCCAGCGGCACCACCGCACCAGAACGTTCGATGTAGCGTGGAAAGCGATTGTGAACGCCTGCCAGCGGCGCCGCGTTGGGCCTGAGTCCGCGATCGAGGTGACAGCTCGTGCACTTCAGATTTCCGCCAACGTATTTCGGCAGCGAGTCCGGCGTGTGCTCGATCAGCGCGAGTCCACGCTTGATGGATTCGCCGAGTGGTCCGGATGGAATGGCGGTGTCCGCGGCGGCGGAAGCTGCGGTACCGGCGAGGGCGACCAGCGCGGTCGCAGAATCGGCTTTCTGCGACACGGGCAGCCCCGCATCGCGGCAGCCAAGGGCAACGAGGAAGAGCAGTCCGGAACGGCAGCTACGCGAGAGTGTGTGCACGCGGGCACTCTGCCGCCGCCGGCGCCGGAACGCAAGAGTCAGCACTTGTTTCCTTTGACCTTCCGCCACAGTCTTCCCCGTGCACGTGGCGACGCCCCGCCGGCGCCGCCATCCTTCCGAATTCGCCGTTCGCCGGCCCCCACCGAGCCGACACGCTGCGCCACGTTCTCCGTCTTCTCGCGTACTCGACGATGAGTGCGTGCCTCCTGGCCGCGCCTGCGCGCGCCGCGGAGTGCGCTCTGACGGAGTCGCGTGCCTCCCTCGCCGCCCTCAGTGGCGTCCGCATCAGCTCAGTCGAGATTCTGAGCAGCGGACCGCACCTTCCCGGACCGGCAGCATTGTTCGGCGGCCTTCACACGCCGTCCCGCGAAAACGTCCTTCGACGTCAGCTGCTGTTCGTCGCGGGCGATACGGTCGACACCCTGCGCGTCGGCGAGACGCTGCGCCGCCTGCGTGCACAGCGCCTCTTCTCCGACGCCGTCGTCATCGCGACCAAATGCGACACGTCCGGCGGCGTCGCGCTGGCGCTTCGCACGCGCGACACCTGGACGCTGCGTCCCACCGCTCGGCTCCGTGCACCATCGCAGCTCTCGTTCGGCATCGAGGACCGCAACTTCCTCGGCAGCGGACGCGCTGTCGCCGTCACGCGCGAGATGACCCTTCGCGGTAATGGCGCTGCGCTCAACCTCGTCGATCCATTCGTCCTCGGCTCCGACGTCGCGGGCAACCTGCGCATCGCGAACCTCGCCGGTGCGCACTCGTTCCGGCTTGGACTGCGCCGTCATGAATTCAGCGTCTTCGACGGCTGGCGCGCCGAAGCCAACTTCTCGCGACTGTCGTATCGCGATACAGTGGCTGTCGAAAAGGGCCTGCACACCATCAGCGCGATGACGCTCGTCGGCCGCACGCTACTGCGCAGCAACGCTGGCGTCACGATGTTGCTCGCCGGCGTCGAGTTCGACAGCGCAGCGAGCATCTCGCCGTCGCGACGTGATGTGGCGCCCGGCATGATACACGTGCGCAGCTTTCTCGGACTCGACGTCGGCATGCAGCGGCGCACGGCGCAGTTCGACAGCGCGAGTTGGATCGTACCCGGGCGCGGCTTCCTCGACGTCCCACTGGGCTGGGAAGGTGAAGGCATCGTCGGTGGAGGTTACGAGCGCGACGCGCGCACGCCGGCAATGAAGCTCGACGGTTGGGTGGGACGCGTGTGGATGCCGCATCGTGGCCAGATTCTCATGACCGACGGATGGTTCTCGAGCTACCTCGGCAGCGGCGTGGATCACAACCAGATCGCACGCGCATCGCTGTCGTGGTACGCGGAGGCCGCGCGCGGCATGTGGGGCGCTCGGTTCACGGCGGAGCAATTGTTCGAGCTCGACCCCGACCGTCGCGGGCTGTCGTTGATGCCGCTCGCGGACTACACGGTGCCCGTGGTCCGTGAGTACGCGGCGCGCGGTGGACGCGCACTCGCCGCCTCGATCGATCGCGACGTGCACGTCATGCATGTCGCCGCGGCGTCGGTGCTGAATGTCGGAGGCTTCGCGGCTGGCTCATATCGTTGGCGCGTGTTCGACGCGCCAGGTGGCGAGCTCAAGGCAGCTGTCGTCGGCGCGCGGCTCCGCCTGCTTTCGGCGAACGGTACGGTAAGCAGCATTCGCGTCGACGTTGGGTATCCGGTGATCCGGTCGGAGGTCCTGTCGAACCGGCCATTCCTGACGGTAACGTACGGGACCCTGTTCGACGCGAGCCGCCAGCGGGATGGAAGACGGGTGTACTAGGAACTTGTCGTCCCGAGCGAAGTCGAGAGTTGTCGTCCCGAGCGAAGTCGAGGGACCTGCTTTTTTTCGACCTTTTCGCCACCTGTCGGAACCATTGCTCAATTAGCGAAGTTTCCTGTGGAGGCCGAGTCGCCTGTCGTCTCGCGATTGCCACCCCGCAGGAGTATGTATGACCAGCATTGTGAAACCAGTGGCGCGCGAACGACACGCGACCGACCCCGTGCGCCGAGCGCTCGAGTTGCTCGACCGAGCGCGGCAGCATACCAACGTCATCACGGCGCGACTCACTGAGGACGACGTCACTCGGCAGCACGATCCACTCATGAGTCCCATCTTGTGGGACCTGGGACACATCGCGGCGTTCGAGAAGCTCTGGCTGCTTCAGAACCTCGAAGGGCCGATCGAGTTCTCCGAGATGCCGGGCACATACAATCCGTTCGAGCATCCACGTGCGACGCGTGCTGCGCTTCCGCTTCCGACGTTGGCGGGTCAGCGCGACGAGTTGGCGCGTGTGCGAAGACAAGTCCTGGAGCGCCTCGAAGCACAATCGTTCGACGCGAGCGATCCATTGGTGCGCGACGCATACGTCGTTCGCATGGTGGCGCAGCACGAGCGGCAGCACCAGGAAACGATTCTTCAAACGCTTCAGCTCAAGCAGGGAGAACCATACGCCGCGCCGCGCGCGTTTCCGCTTCCGTCCGGCTCGGCGCCGATCGAAGAGGGAGCGATGGTGCGGTTTCCCGGCGGCCGCGTGCGCATCGGCACGGACGATCGCAGCGAGGCGTACGACAACGAGCGTCCAGCACACGAGGTGGAGCTCGCTCCTTTCGACATCGACGTCACGCCGGTGACGAACGGCGCGTACCGGCAATTCGTCGACAACGGCGGCTACGACATCCGGCAATACTGGAGCGACGCGGGGTGGGCGTGGCGCACGGAGTCCGGCGCACGTGCACCCAAGCATTGGGCGCAGGACAGCAAGGCGCAGTGGCGGACGCGATCGATGGATCGCGTCGACCGCGTCGATCCGCTGTTGCCAGTCTGTCATGTGTGTTTCTACGAGGCAGAAGCGTACGCGCGGTCGCTCGGCAAGCGTCTGCCCACGGAACACGAGTGGGAGGCCGCGGCGACGTGGAATCCGGAGCGCGGCGTCCCGCAGCTTTACCCGTGGGGCGATGAGCCGCTCACTCGCGAGTTGGCGAACGTCGATCAACTCTCCTTCGGCGCGGCACAGGTGAACGCGTATGCCCGCAACGTCTCGCCGATCGGCTGCTACGGCATGATCGGCGACGTGTGGGAATGGACGTCGACCGACTTCGCGGGCTATCCCGGCTTCGAAGCGTTTCCCTATCCCGAGTACTCCGAAGTGTTCTTTGGCACCGAGTACAAGGTGCTGCGCGGCGGATCGTGGGCGACGAGCGCCGACGTCGCGCGTGCGACGTTCCGCAACTGGGACTATCCGATTCGCCGTCAGATCTTCGCGGGCTTCCGCTGTGCGCGCAATGCGTGAAGGCTCGGCGTTGCCAGCGCCAGCGCTCGAGCTGACCGACGCGCGGGCGCGCATGATCGCCGACGTGCGCGACGGCCTCGTGCGCGACGGACAGAAGGAGCTTCCGCCGACGTACTTCTACGACGCGCGCGGCTCGCAGCTGTTCGACGAGATCACGCGGCTCGAGGAGTATTATCCGACGCGTGCCGAGCGTGCATTGCTCGATCGGACTGCGCCCGAGATCGTGCAACGCACGGCACCGCGCGCGCTGGCCGAGCTCGGAGCGGGTACGGCCACCAAATCGCGCGTGCTGCTGCGCGAGATCACGCAACACGGCCCAGCGCAGTATCTGCCGCTCGACGTTGACGGCGACACGCTCGAGGTGACCGCGGCTGCGCTGCGAGCGGAGTTCCCTGCTCTCGAGGTAGTGCCGATCATCGCCGACATGCGCGACGACGTCGCCGCACACGGCGCCCGGCATCCCCTGCTCTACGCCTTCAACGTCAGCACGATCGGCAACTTCGATCCGGAAGCGGCGCGTGATCTGCTGACGCGCATTCGCGCCACGTTGCGTCCGACCGATCGGCTGTTGCTTGGCGTCGATCTCGTCAAGGACGTCGCCGTGCTGCATGCGGCGTACAACGACGCGCGCGGCATCACTGCCGAGTTCAATCTCAACGTCCTGCGGGTGCTGAACCGCGAGCTCGACGCGAACTTCGATCTCGCCGCATTCCGTCATCGCGCGTTCTATGATGTGGAGAACGCACGCATCGAGATGCATCTCGTCGCGTGCGGGCCGCAGCGTGTGCACATCCCACTCGTCGGCGACGTGCACTTTGCCGATGGGGAGTCCGTGCGCACGGAGATCAGCTGCAAGTACGATCGTGCGTCTGCGACAGCGCTGCTGCAGAGCGCCGGCTTTCGCCTCACCGCCTGGCTGACCGAGCGCGATCCGCTCGTCGCACTCGCACTGGCCGAGCCGGCGGCGTGACCAGCGAGTCTCGCGCGCGCGCGAATTGGGTATCGCGCTATCTCGACGACCACTGCTTCACCTCGTCGCAGGGGAATCAGGGTCTCACTTTTGGTGCTGAGCTCGAGTTGTTGGCGCTGGATGCCGACACAAACGCCGTCACGCCGATCTTTCCTGTGCCCGACCGATCGTGCTCACTCGATGTCGTGCGCGAGGTTGGGCAGCGACTCGCATGGCGCGAGACGATTTCGGACAAGGGCGTCCCGCGATTCTCGAGCGAAGCTGGAGGGTCACTCACGTTCGAACCCGGTGGACAACTCGAGTATGCGAGCGCGGTGCACG
>Ga0193752_1001600_pt1 | contig 18554 bp, 14 predicted proteins | sample H1c1metaG_FD_144924 | JGI IMG/M metagenome (GOLD analysis project Ga0193752, IMG submission 144924) | Soil microbial communities from a riparian zone of the East river system, Colorado, United States - H1c1 | ecosystem: Environmental > Terrestrial > Soil > Riparian zone | place: USA: East River...
GGCTACGACGGTCGCACGCGTCGCGCAGACCGTCGTAGCCCAAGACCGCCCCCTCCTCGTCCACATCGTGCCGATACGGCGCTGCAACCTCGCATGCGCCTACTGCAACGAGTACGACGACCACTCGCCCCCCGTCCCGACCGACGAGATGTTCCGGCGCGTGGACAAGCTCGCCGAGCTCGGCACCGCGGTCGTCACGATCAGCGGCGGCGAGCCACTGCTGCACCCCGACCTACCGAAGATCATCGCGCACATCAAAGCGCGCGGGATGGTCTGCACGCTGATCACGAACGGCTACTTGCTCGTGCCGGAGAAGATTCGTGAGCTGAACGCGGCCAAGCTCGACCGGTTGCAGATCAGCATCGACAACGTCAAGCCGGACGACGTTTCGAAGAAGAGCTTGAAGGTGCTCGATCGCAAGCTCCGCTACCTCGCGGAGCTCGCTGAGTTCGAGGTCAACATCAACTCGGTCGTCGGCGCCGGTGTGCCGAACCCCGAAGACGCGCTCGAGATCGGGCGGCGCGCGCTCGAGCTCGGCTTCACGGCCACGATGGGCATCATCCACGACGGCACCGGCAAGCTGACGCCGCTCGATGCGCGTGAAGCAGCGATCTTCGAAGACTTCCGCAAGCTCGACCCGATGAGCCTCACGCGCTTCAATCGCAGCTTCCAAGACAACCTGGCGGCGGGTCATCCGACCGACTGGAAGTGTCGCGCGGGTGGTCGCTATTTCTACGTCTGTGAAGACGGCCTGGTGCACTACTGCTCGCAGCAGCGCGGCTACCCAGGCATTCCGCTGGCCGACTACGATGTCGCTCGCTTGCGTCACGAGAACCGCACCGAAAAAGCGTGTGCGCCGTTGTGCACGATCGCGTGTGTGCATCAAGCATCCGCGTTCGACGAGTGGCGCAACAATCAGAGCGACGGCCACTACGGCGGCCATGCCCCGCAGCTGGTACATCTGCGCGTTCCGACGAAGAGCGACGCGGCGATCTGACCGGACGCGCGGGCACCCGCAGATTGCGGGGCCGCCCTCGCGGCGGGTTACGTGCTACAAGCCGGCCGCTGCAAGCTGCGTTGGGAGCCGAGTATGACGGGAGTTGTTGCAAGCCAGTGGCAGACTTCCGGGAACGCGGGCAAATCTTCGCGCAGCTGGAGAGTCGCCTGTATCGAGGACACGTCACCGTGTCGCAAAGTTCAACGGCGTCCGAGCGGGCGCGTGATCTCGCGCGCATACGGTCCGGCATGAAGTCGAGGCCGACCGAACCCTGTAAACTCCGAGCTTTATTTGTTTCCGAGCCGTGCGGCAGCGCCGCGCACGGCGGATTTTGTCGCAGGACGTGCGTGCTCTCCGCCCGCGTGCGCGAATCCAGCGCAGAGCGGCGGAGATTGCGAAACTGCCGGCCTTTTTTCTTGTCTGCGCGCTGCTCCACACGCACGTATACTCCTGCCTCGGCGCTACGGAACACCTGCGCCAAATCGTAAGACCATGACCGCGATCCATGCCCATTCGCAGCATCCTCCGAGCGAGATCCGTGTGCTCTTGCTCGAGAACGTTCATGACAGCGCCCTCGAGCTGTTCAACGCCGCGCGCTTTCGCGTCGAGCGATTGCCCGGAGCGCTTCCCCCGGCGGAGTTGATCAAACGCTTGGCCGACGTGCACGTGCTCGGCATCCGCAGCAAGACGCAGGTCACGCAAGCGGTGTTGTCGGAGGCGAGGCAGTTGCTCACGGTCGGGTGTTTTTGCATCGGGACCAATCAGGTCGATATCAACACGGCGACCATGCGGGGCCTGCCGGTGTTCAATGCGCCGTTCAGCAATACGCGCAGCGTAGCGGAGTTGATGATCGCGGAGATCATCATGCTCGCGCGCCAGCTCGGCGATCGGTCGCGCGAAGTGCACGCGGGTACGTGGCGCAAGACCGCGGACAACTCGCACGAGATTCGCGGTAAGACGCTCGGCATCATCGGCTACGGTCACATTGGCTCGCAGCTCGGTGTGCTCGCTGAGGCGTGCGGTATGCGCGTGATCTTTTACGATCACATGACGAAGTTGCCGATCGGCAACAACCGGACGATCACGACGTTGAAAGACATGCTCGGGGAGTCGGACTACGTGAGCTTGCACGTGCCGGCGACGCGCGAGACGCACAACATGATCGGCGAGGAAGAGCTCGCGCAGATGAAGAAGGGCGGTTGTCTGCTCAACGCGAGCCGCGGCAGCGTGGTGGTGATCCCGGCGCTCGCAGCTGCATTGAAGAGCGGGCATTTGGGCGGTGCGGCGATCGACGTGTATCCCGAGGAGCCGGAGTCGAACTCGAATGGGTTCGTGTCGGAGCTTCAAGGGTTGCCGAACGTGATCTTGACGCCGCACATCGGTGGGTCGACGAGCGAGGCGCAGGAGTCGATCGGGCGCGAGGTTGCGAGCTCGTTGACGAAGTTCGTGACGGCGGGTGGGACGACGGGTTCGGTGAACTTCCCGGAGCTCGAGATGCCGCCGGTGCCGAATACGCATCGTGTGCTCAACGTCCACAAGAACGTGCCCGGTGTGTTGCGTGACGTGAATCGCATCGTCTCGGAGCGGAACGCGAACATTCACAGTCAGTTGCTCAAGACGTACAACGACATCGGCTACTTGATCATGGACCTCGACGAGGACGTGTCGACTGAGGTGTGTCGGGATATCTCGGGGTTGCCGACGAATATTCGGACGAGGATCCTTTACTAGGTAGCGCCGCGCAGCTAACGGCGGCGCTACCGCTCCCGCACCGTCTGCTCCCGCGAAGTCTGCGACCGCGTCTGCTCCCGCGAAGTCTGCGACCGCGTCTGCGCCCCCCCGCTCTGTTCAAACCCATCGGGCCGCACCCGGCTCTCAATATCGATCGTCAGCTGCTTGCAGAGCGCCCCAAGGCTCTCCACCAAGCTCTCCCGATCGACCTCCTCCACCACCTCGTCAAACACCCGGCCGAACCTCTCCTCCGTCCGATCGAGCACATCGAGTCCGCGGCGCGTGATCTCCAACTTCACTCCGCGCTTGTCCGCCTGCACGGACATGCGGCGAATGAGCTTGTTCTCTTCCATCCCCGCGATCAGCGTCGAGAGCGCAGGCCGCGTCACCGATGCGTGCGTTGCAAGCTCGCCAGCGCGCTTCGGTCCATAGCGAAGGTACAAGAGCAGCCGGTACTGCGCGAGGCCGATGTCGAGCGAGCGGGTCTCGTACTCGAACAAACGGTTCATGAACACGATCGCGCGAACGGCACGCCCGCGAGCTTCGCGTGCGCGATCGGTGTGAGGCGACGTCCTAGGCTCTTGCTTCTGCGCTTCTTGTTTCGCCACCTATGCAGCGATATCACAGCTCACGCGAGCGGGCGACAGCCTTCACCAGCCGGTGTGATCGCCCCAGACAGCGCGGCGCTTTGCGTGTTCGTACTGGCTCACTCAGTCAAGTAGCTATTCACGCGCAAGCTGTTGTTGGTGAGCCGTGCGACGCAGCGCATGAAGCTTTTGCTAAAAGCCTACGTTAGTTTGTATTTCGTAACTACATTTGCTACCGCCCAGGGGCGCGGCACACCTCGGCTCGTGTCGTGAGTGTCGGGCTCAGCGGCCCGAACATCCCAAGGTTGGAGTCTGGCTGTGGGGCGCATCACCCCGTAAGCAAACGGGTTTGCGTGTGTGAACGAAAGAGGAGGCTGTATGCGTCTGCCGAAGCCGAGAATCGACCCGTTGCCCGAATCCGAATGGAGTGACGAGGTTCGCGAGCTGTTGCCGAAGTCGCCGGATGGAAAGTTGCGACCGCTCAACATCTTCACGACGCTGGCGCGCTACCCGAAGCTGCTGAAGCGCTGGCAGGTGTTCGGCAATCACGTACTCGCGAAGTCGACGCTCCCGGCACGCGAGCGCGAGCTTGTGATCTTGCGGACGGGACATCTCTGCAAGAGCGGCTATGAGTTTCACCAGCACACGCGGATCGGTCTCGCGGCGGGCCTGACGAGTGACGAGATCGCGAAGCTCCAGCGCGCTGCGAGTGAGTGGACTGGCAAAGATGCGGCGTTGATCCGTGCCACCGACGAGCTTCACGCCGATCAGTTCATCAGCGAAGTGACCTGGAAAGAGCTCGCGCAGAGCTGGAACCAGCAGCAATTGATGGATTTGGTGTTTGCGATCGGGCAGTACACGCTCGTGTCGATGGCGCTGAACTCCTTCGGAGTGCAGATCGAAGAGGGTTCGAAATGAGGCTTCGCGACAAGGTTGCGATCGTGATCGGTGGTGGGCAGACGCGCGGCGATACGATCGGGAACGGGCGAGCGACGGCGATCACGTTTGCACGGCAGGGTGCGAAGGTGCTCGTGGTCGATCGCGATCTCGAGTCGGCGCAAGAGACCGTGTCGATGATCGAGAAGGAAGGCGGCGAGGCCGCAGCTGCGCGCGCCGACGTCACGCGCGATGAAGACTGTGCGGCCGCCGTTGCGAGCTGCGTCGCGAAGTGGGGCCGGGTCGACGTGCTTCACAACAACGTGGGCATTGGAACGGGCGATGCCGGGCCAACGCACATCACGGATGAAGCTTGGGACATGATCTTCGCGGTGAACGTGAAAGGTGCGTTGCACACGTGCCGCCATGCGCTGCCGGTGATGCGGAAGCAACAGTCGGGTGCGATCGTGAATGTGTCGTCGATCGCGGCGGTGTGCGCGGTAGGGTTGCTCGCGTACAAGAGCTCGAAGGCGGCGTTGAACGCGCTCACACATTCGCTTGCGACGGGGAATGCGAAGTACGGCATTCGCGTGAACGGCATCATGCCGGGGTTGATCGATACGCCGATGGCGATCGAAGGCATCGCGGCCGCGCGCGGGATTTCGAAAGAAACGCTGAAAGCGGCTCGCGATGAGCGCGTGCCGTTGAAGGGCGGAATGGGCGTGGCGTGGGACGTCGCGAACGCCGCGCTGTTTTTAGCGTCGGATGAAGCGCGGTTCATCACGGGAGTGATTTTGCCCGTGGACGGCGGACAGAGCGCCCGGATCGGTTAGCAGGGATTCACATTCATCGAGAAACCGCTGTGCGTACGAACGGAAAAGCGCGCTGCCGCTACTAAACGAACGCACACAGCAAGTCGAACGCGGACGACTAGCAGGCGACCTCGTACGACGAATGGAGATCCCGATGAAAAATTCTATAGCCGTCGAATGTCTGATGCTACTTGGATTGATCACCACGACGGCGTGCGCACTCGAGCCGCCGACCGAGGAGGAGCTCGCGGAGGTTGAGGGGACCGCGGAAGCGTTGACGCTGCCGGCGCCTGTCTACAACGGTCAGGGGTTCGTGGGGGCAGGGTCGAATGAAGCCTCCGCGCACTGCGACAGACGCAACTCGGCAGGGAATCCAACAAACGATGAGGTTCTTACGGGTTTCGGAGGTCGGGTCGACTCCAGCGGCAATTTCACGAACATCAAAGTCTGGTGCCGTACAATTGGAGCAGGCGGTTTCCTGTCTGGGGAAGCGTCGTACGGCTCAGGCGAAGAGTCAGTGGTTCATGCTCCTGGCGCAGGCCAGGACGGCTTTATCAACGGCGCTGTCGTAGTCGGTGTCGGTGGTATTGTGAGTAGCGACAACTTGACTCGAGCCGTCATACGCATTTGCCCCTGGAACCCTTCCACTCGTAAGGTCGGCACTGGCGGCCTTTGCGTGTTGAAGGCTTCGACCACTGCGTCGACGAGCTTCGAACTCCTCGTCGACAGCCATGCGGGCCAGCCGATTATCACAGCCGAAAGGCGCGTGGCCGTTGGAGTAGGCTTGACCGCGAGCGGGGACAACCTTAGCGGAGTCCGTCTAGAGTGGGGTAGCCTCACGCCTTGACGCGTCGTTCACGACGCTCGTGCCGCACTCTCGAGGTTCGGCACGAGCGTCTCGAGCTGTTCACGCAACCGCTATTCTGCTTCTTCCCGGTATGCGCGCGCTCACGGAGCTGCCGCGTTCAGGTCGGGACTACCAGGCTTGCGGAACAACGCCTCGGCGCGAAGTGTCGCGTAGTTGCGCTCGATCAAACGCTTGCGCAGAGCGCCCAGCCGCGGCGAGACGTGCATGAACTCGGCAGCGTGATCTTCAGTGTCGGCGATCAACAGCGCGCCCGGAACGAGTGCTTGATCGATCCGATCGAAGTAGCGAACGGGGTCGTGCACGTGCTCGAAAAAATCGGTCGCGATGCAAACGTGGGCGGCGGGTAGGGATGGAATCGGCTGCTCAGCCGTACACGCCAGAAACTCCGTGGGGATTCCGCTCTGCGCACCCGCCCACAACAAGAACTCGCGGCGCAGCGTCGGAATGTCGGCGAGCACGAGCCGGACGCCGCGTTTCTTCTCGAGCAGATATGCACACAGCGCGCGCGACTGGTGGGCGAGCCCGCAGCCAAAATCGATCACCGTGACTTCGGGAATGCCGTCGAGTGCACGCACGATCGGGTGATCGTCGTCGAAGTGGTGTTCGTTGTAGCTCAGCATGCGCAGGAAGTGCATCGGCGCGTGGATCCGATACGCATCGAACACCTCCTGGGCGCCGTCCTGCGCGAACACCTGGTAGAGCTCGTACGAATACGAGTTGAACTCGCGGAAGTACCGACCCTTGTGTCCGTGCTCGATCGCAGCCCACGAGCGTCGATAGCGAGCCTCGCTCTCCGCCAAGCTGAGATTGAGACGCTCGGCGTTCCAAGCGACGAACAATCGCTGCGTCGGCGTCCAGGCCGGCGACCGACTCTTGCCCAGCGCGAGTCCGGTCATCCGCCGCAACCAGCTTCCAACGAATCTGCTGTGGGCCACCGGCACCCCTTTCGGAAGGCGCGCCGTATCACAGCGTTCTACAAAACTCAAACGTTGGCTTTCGCTGCGGACGCCACCGGGCTATGCCTTCTGACGCATGACTTCTGTGGAGCGGCAGCCCTCCGTCCTGTTCGTGGTCCGGGGCGATGACACGGTTCCGAGCTGTCGATTTCGCGCTTTCCAATTTCGGGAGCCGCTGGCTCGCGCCGGAATGCGCGCGGACTATTTGCGGATCGCGCGGAGCCCCAATCCCATCGCACAGGCTCGCTTCCTCGCCAGATTGGCTCGGCTGCCAGCTCAATACGACGCGGTCGTCTACCAGAAGAGCATGCACGCGGGTCGGATCCGGCTCGCGAGCTGGGCGAACGCAAATCTGTTCTACGACTTCGATGATGCGCTCTACGTCTCCGAGTCCGAGGCCAAGTTCGCGCGCACCCTGCGCGCCGCTCCACGTGTCATCGCGGGCAACGAAGTGCTCGCCGAGCGCGCGCGGCTGTACAACCCTCGAGTCTCGATCGTGCCCACCACTGTGCCGCTGCCAGCTGCAGTGCCCGCTGCGCCGGCTGCTACCGGACCGCTGAGACTCTCCTGGATCGGAACCGCCGACAACTTGTCCTATCTCGCACCGGTGCTGGCTGCGCTACCCCGGCTGCGCGCTCAAGGCTTGTCAGCCGAGCTGCACGTATTGACCGAGAAGCCGGAACGCGTCGTGGCGGCGCCCTCGGTGGTCGCGGAGCGCTGGTCACCGGAAGCGGAACGGCTCGCCTTCGCGCGCTGCGAGGTCGGCTTGATGCCGCTGCGCGATGACGCCTGGAGCCGAGGCAAGTGCGCCTGCAAAGCGCTGCAGTACCTGTCTTACTCGCGACCCGTCATCACGTCGCCCGTGGGAGTGAACCGGGACATCTTCGCCGGGCAGTCCTTCGGGCTCCTGGTGGACGGCGAGCGCGATTGGGAGGGTGCGATCCGCGCGTTCGGCCAGCGCCGCTCGGAGCTGCTGAAGTTGGCCGCGCCGGGGCGACAACTCGTCGCACGCGACTACGACGTCGAGGTCTGGGCACCGCGCTTGCGCGACTTGCTTCTCTCGCGTCCACCCGCGCCCGTACACGCGCGCGAAGCCGCCCCTGCTCGCGTCAATGAGCCCCTGCTTTGAACAGTCCGCGGCGATAGAGCCAAAACAAGCCGCCGCCGTACGCTGCCGCGAAGGCCAAACACGCCACGTAGCTCGCCGCGCTCTCCACTGACGTACGCAAGCCGAACCAGACCGCGGCTGCGATGAGGCCACTCGCAGCGCCCAGCACGAGCACCTGACCCACCGAACGACCGTAGAGCCAAGTGCCGGTGAGCTGCTTCGTGAGGAACAGCCACACCAAGTTCGGAGGCACGCTGGCGAGGCCGACAGCCAGCGTGGCACCCACCAATCCCAGCGATGGGATCAGCCAGTAGAGCAGCGGCGCTTGCAACAGGCCCGTAAAGATCACGCTCGCCAACACGAGATCACTGCGACCGAGCGCGCGCACCACATGGCCGTGAAGCCCCGTCACCGTATTGAACAACGAGAAGCCAGCGAGCACGATGATGCCAGTGGCCGCCTGCTCGTAACCGCGCCCGATCAAGCTGAGGATCCGGTCCGAGAACAAGAGCAACAGCGCGTACAGCGGAATCTGAGTCGAGAGCACGAGTGACGTCGCATACGAGAAGCTTGCGCGCAGCCGCGCCCAATCCTTGCTCGCACCGATCTCCGACAGAATCACGATCACGATCGGGTCGAACGCCGCACGGATACTCTTGAGCGAGTTGCCGACCTGTAACACCGCGCCATACGCTCCAACCGTCGCAGGCGTCGTCAGCGCGGTCAGCGCCAGCACGTCCATGCGTTGCATGAAGGCGTAGAGCAGTTCGCTGAGCCAGACCGGGATCGAGTAACGCAGTAGTGGCCGGGGCAGCCCGCGCGGCAGCAGATCGTGCGTCTGAAACTCGGTCTCGCGATACAGGAAGTACACCGCGCCGATCACCCCGAGCAGTCGCGCGATCACGAACGCTAGCGGCAAACCGTTCACGCGCATGCCGAGCCAGTAGAGTGGCAGCGCCAGCGCAGCGGTCGCGACCGGCACGAAACCATCCTTGACCAGCACCTGAGCCGCCATCTTGCGTTTGCCGAGTGCGGCACCCACTAACACTTCGATCCATGCCATCGGCACGATGCCGAGCGCGAGCCAACGTAACCCGAGCACGGCGTCCGGCTCGTCGCCCCAATCGGCGAGCACTGGTGCACCGACAAAGCAGCCCAACGAGACCAGTAGCCCCAGCAATGTCGTCCAGAGCAGCGCGCTGCCCAGACCTGTAAACGCGCGGCCCGGTTGCTGCTGCGGAACCCACCACCACAAACTCTTGTCGAAGCCGAGCACGCAGATCCGGAAGGCGATCATGACCGTGGCTTGGCCCGCGACGAAGAAGCCATAGTTTCGGCTGCCGTACAGGTACAACGCGGCCCAAGTGAGGACCGGGTTGCCGATCTTGATCGCGTAACCCAGCAGGTTGATCGCGACGCCGCGACGTAGATCGCGCGCGTCGCGCTCGATGTCGTCGCTTAGTCGAGCAGCTGAAGCGTCGGGCGGTGGCTCCCCACGTTCAGGCACACGCCCGCTCATACAGGGCCTCGAACTTTTGAGCCGCGCGATCCCAAGTGTAGTTCTCGCGCACGTGTTGTTTCCCGGTTAGCGCCAGCGTACGCGCAAAGCTCAGGTCCGTGCGCAACCGCTCGATCGCCCGCGCCAGTGCATCGGCGTCATCGGGAGGCACGAGCAAACCATGTGTACCGTCCTGCATGATCTCGGGCGTGCCGCCCACCGGTGTAGTCACGAGCGGCGTGCCGACTGCGAGCGCAGAGAGCATGGCCAGCGATAGGTTCTCGTGCTGCGAAGGTAGGAGCGCGATCGAAGCCTCCGCGAGCAGTTTACCGAGCGTGTGGTGATCAGCCCAGCCATGAAAACGCACCCGCTCCGAGAGACCGAGCGCCTCGATCTGGCGCGCGTAAACCGGTTGATGGTCGCCGCGCCCGACCAGCAGGACCTGCAGATCCGGGATGCGAGCGGCCGCGTCGATCACGACGTCGATACCCTTGTCGTGCGAAAATCGACCGAAAAATAGCAGCGGACGGCGGCGGAACTCTGCGAGGTCCGCCGGCACACGCCAATGATGCGCGAGGAACTCCTCCGGCACCCCGTTGTGGACCGGAACGACCTGCTCGTCCGGTAGGGTAAACGCCTCTTGAATCAACCGGCCGCCAAACGCGCTCGGTGGGCAACACAGGTCGGCGCCGCGCAAGGCGTGGCCGAGCGCGAGGTACTTCGTGTCGCCCCACGCGAGGCGCAGTCGTTGCCAGTTCGAGCGATCGCGCCAGTGCATCAGCGCGTCGGGAAAGCTTGGATAGCGCGGCGTAACCAGGAGCCCGAAGCGCGGGATCACACGCCGCAGCTCAGGCAGGAGTGCCGCCTCCTCGCCTTGCGAATGCACGACCAAAGGCTGGCCGCTGCGGCCGAACGCGGCGACGCGCGCTGCGACGGTGGGCGCCGAGGTCAGACGCAGTGGACCTGGACTGTTCCCGCGAACGTTGATCAATCCTGCCCAGCGCAGTGCATACGCGAGGTCGGCGGGCGGGCGCACACGTTCCCAGGGCGCGCGCGTGAACACGACCGTCACGTCGCGGCCCCGACGTGCCAGCGCGGTCGCGAGGTTATGCGTGGAACGCTGGCCCCCTCCGCTGTACTGCGACCAAGGCGAGTAATTGCACGTCAGGACGACACGCGGGCCGGCAGAAGGGTTGCGCGGGGGGACTTCCATGCAGGCGGCCAATAGCACAGGCGGTCGGCCTTCTCGAGATCGGGTCACAGGCACGGCGCGGGCGGGCTTTGAAGCTCGATTTGTGCTGCGAGCTGCTATACCACCGCCTGGTCGCCTAGTGCCGGCGCGAGCAACTGGGTGCTTCGTGCCTCGGCAAAAGGCACCAACTCGTTCTTCTACTGGAGCTACTTGCGTGAAGGTTTGTCTGCGAGAATGCGATGCGAGGACGCTGAGTGGCTAAGCGAATCTTGGTGACCGGTGCCGCGGGGTTCATCGGCAGCTCGAGCGTGGACGCGCTGCTCGCCCGCGGCGATGAAGTCGTGGGGTTGGACAACTTCGACGACTACTACGAGATTGAACGCAAGCGCGCGAACCTCCGCCGAGCGGAGCGCGAACATCCCGAGCGCTTCAGATTGGTCGAAGGGGACGTGCGCGACGAAGCGCTGGTTCGACGACTCTTTGCGGAGGGGCGATTCGATGCCGTGTTGCATTTGGCGGCGCTCGCCGGAGTTCGGACATCGATCGGCGACGCCAAGCGTTACTTCGACGTCAACGTACAGGGCAGCATCAACCTGCTCGATGCGGCGCGCGACAGCGGTGTCAGCAACTTCGTGTTTGCGTCCAGCTCGTCGGTTTATGGGATGTCCGCAGCCGACGCGTTCGTTGAGACCGATCCGTGTGACCGGCCGCTCGCGCCTTATCCTGCGAGCAAGCGTGCGGTCGAACTTCTCGGGCACGCATACCATCACTTGCACGCTCTGAACTTCACGGGTCTGCGCTTCTTCACGGTGTACGGGCCGCGCTGTCGGCCTGACTTGATGGCTTCGAAGTTGCTCGAGAGCATCGTGCACCACAAGCGCATCGAGTTGTTCGGCGGCGGCGACATGCGCCGCGACTTCACGTACATCGATGACATCACGGCCGGCATCCTGCGCGCGGTCGACCGCCCGCTCGGCTACGAGTTGATCAACTTGGGTCGCGGCGAGCCCCTGGTCCTGTTGGACTTCATTCGAATCCTCGAGCAGCTCAGCGGAGCTCGCGCGCACTTGTTCGATGCGCCCAAACCCGCGGCGGACGCAAGCAACACGAGTGCGAACATCGACAAGGCGCGCAGGCTGCTCGGCTACGACCCGCGCGTCAGCGTGCGCGAAGGGCTCGGTCGGTTGTGGAACTGGTATCGCACCGAGCAGCCCTGACTCGCCTACCGCCCGCTTGAATACGGCGGGCCCGTGTCACGGCGTTGTCTGTGTCGCCGGAAGCGCGGCAAATTTCAGGTGTACGACTTTCGGCGTCGCGACCGTTCGGATGAGCGTCAGGCCGTGCAGGTCCGGGCCTACGCCGTCGAACAACCGCTCGCCGCTGCCGAGCAAGATCGGCACGAGATGGATTTCCATCTCATCCACGAGCCCAGCCTTCAGGTACTGAGATGCGGCTTTGGCTCCGCCTGCGAGCGTGATGTCTTTGTTGCCGGCGGCGCGCTTCGCTTGGGCGAGCGCGGATTCGATACCGTCGGTGACGAACGTGAACAGGTTGCCGCCTTCGAGCGTAAGCGGCTTGCGCGCGTGTGAGGTAAGCACGAACACCGGATGCTGAAACGGAGGGTTCTTACCCCACCAACCAGTCCATGGATCGTCTTTGGACCACGGCCCCGGGTGACCTCCGAACATGTTGCGGCCCATGATCGTGGCGCCGATGTTCGCAATGCCCTCTTCGATGATCGCGCTGCTCTCGTTTTCCTCGCCGCCTTCCATGCCGTGTGCTGCGCGCCAGGCGCGAAGCCCGAACACCCACTGATGCAGTTCCATGCCGCCGACACCGAGCGGGTCGTTCACGCTCTGGTTCGGGCCTGCGACGAAGCCGTCGAGCGACATCGATATCTTCAAGCGTAGTTTGGACATGCGGCCTCCTGCGGGTGATAAATCGCGGCGTACGCCTTGCTCGAGCTTTTCAAATGATGCCGCCGTTCGCACGCAACGTCTGACCGTTCACCCACGCGCCATCCGGCCCCGCGAGAAACGCGACGACGCTCGCGATGTCGACCGGCTGCCCGAGGCGCTCGAGTGGCGCTGCTTTCGCGAGCCGGTCGACTAGCTCTTGCGGCTTACCTTTCAAGAACAAGTCGGTCGCGGTCGGGCCTGGCGCCACGACGTTCACGGTAATCTGCTTGCCGCGCAGTTCTTTCGCGAGCACGCTCGTGAGCGCCTCCACGGCGGCTTTGGTCGCAGCGTAGATGCCGTACGTCGGCTGCAACAGCCCCACGACGCTGGATGAAAAGTTGATGATGCGACCGCCATGCGCGAGGCGCGTCGAAGCTTCGCGCAGCGTGTTGAACGTGCCTTTGAGGTTCACGTCCAACGTGCGTGAGACTGTCGCGTCGTTCGTCTCTGCGATCGTCGAGAGCAACATGATTCCCGCGTTGTTCACGAGAACGTCGATGCTGCCGAACGCAGACTGCGTCTGGTCGAAGAGGGTGCGAACGGCAGCCGAGTCGCTGACGTCCGCTTTGATCGCGATCGCTTTCCCGCCCGACTCGGTGATCTTGCGTGCGAGCGCCTCGGCCGGAGCGGGGTCGCTAGAGTAGTTGATCACGACATTGAAGCCGTCGCGCGCCAACCGCTCCGCGATGGCAGCGCCGATTCCACGAGAAGCGCCAGTCACGATCGCGGTCTTGGTAGTTGCAGCCATGAGAATCCTCCAGGCGAGCGGAGTGCTCACGGGCAAGCTAGCCCGAAAACGTCGCGTCTGCAGCAGCAAGCTCGGGGTAGTTGTACGCCGCATCCAACGTCGGATTCGACACCCCGAGCGCACGCAACGTGGCGTCCGCGGACGTCATCAGTTCCGCACCCTCGGTGTTTCCCAGGATGCGGCCGAGCGCCCACTGATCGCGCGCTGCTTCATCGCGCGACGAAGTCGCACTCCAACTCGCAACGTTCTCACGCAATCGTTCGATCGCAACCACGCGCTCACCCGACAGCAGCGCTGCACGCGCCTGCATGCGCGCTGCAAACAGCGTCGCCCACGGCAACGCCAGCCGGCGCAACACGCGAACCTCGCCCCGAATCAAGTCCGCGACGTCGCCAGTGCTTCGCTCGTGGACATGCCGGTTCAGCAGCAAACGAGCGCGAACAGTGTGCATGCCGAACGCGAGTAACGGCACTCGACTCACGGGCGAACGCCGATAGCGCAGCCACTCGGGTTCGCTGAACTTCGCCGCCCACGTGTACTGGCCAGTCGCGCTCGCTAGGCGCATGACCGCGCCCATGTGCAACATGTGCAAGATTCCGAAGCGACCCCGAGGCAGCTCTAGAAACTGCTGCTCGAGCCGCTCGAGCGAGCGTTCCGGGTGGCCGTCGAGCTCGTCCGCGACCGTCTCGTTCATCGTGAGCTGCAGCAGCGCGGTACGATTGTCGGTCGCACGCGCTTCTTCCAAGGCAGCACCGAGCTCCGCTTTGAACCTCCACTGATCGCCCAACGTGTAGAGCGCGCCGATCCGAGCCGACACGATCGCAAACCGCATGTAGTAATCGGCGCTCGAACTCGCGCGAAAGATGCGCTCTGCCTCGTACGAAGGCGCGAGCACATCGTGAGTTCGACCCTGCATGAACGCGCAGATCGCACGCGAGGCGAGCATCACAGCGTGCTCGCGCGGATCGCCGAGCTTGCGCGTGAGCACCTCGGCACGCTGTAACAACGCCTCGCTGCGTTGATGAGAGTCGGCTGAACCCGAAACCGAAGCCACGATCGCCGCACTTCCGAGCGCGCGCGACACGCGCTTCGGCTCGCCCGCATCGAGCGCCAGCCGCATGCCGCGCAATTGGAGCAGCGCCGCGCGCAGCGGATCATACGACTGCGTCTCGAGGCCCAGCGCGTCGATCGAGTCGATCTGTTCGAGCACGCGCGCTGACACCGCCTGCTCGCTCGATTCGCGATAGTCCAAGCCGCGCACCTGCAAGCGCAAGCGTTCCCAGACGATCGCCGCGAGTAACGCGGCATCACTTTCAGGAATGTGCACGTCCATCCCAGCCAACACTTCGCTGACGAGCAGCTCGCCTTCCTCGAAACGGCCGCTGCGCAAGAGGTGCGATGCAGCGAGCCGGGTCCAAGCGGCAGCTTCAGACGGCGGAACTCGCTTGGCCGCTTCTTGATAAGCCTCGGCTGCAGCGACGCCGCGACAGCAACACGCGAGCGCATGCCCGAGCTTCGTCCACAACACGCCGCTGTCCGCTGCAGCGCTCTCGTCCAGCTCGAGGCAGGTGCGATACAGTTCAGCCGCTCGCTCGAACGCGAGACTCGCAAACGCGCGTTCTGCAGCAGCCAACGCGTAGCGCAGCGCAGGCCCGCGCTGATTCGCCCCAAGCGCAAGCACGTGCAACCAAGCCGGATCCGCCACCTCGCGACTCTGCTCGAGCAAGCCGAGCAAACTGGCGTACGCCCGCTCGCGGCGAGCCTGACTCATCGTGCCGTGCACGCGCTCGCGAACTCGGTCGTGGTACATCTCGATCAGATGGCCGCCGGCGACGTCACGCGTGCGCACGAGGTTGAGGCTTCTCAGCGTGTGCACGAGCGCTTTGCCTTCGCCGAGCACGCCGGCGGCAGCGAGCGCGAGCCTCGGTGTGAGCGGCCGCGCCGCCACTGCCAGCACCGCCAACAGCTCGCTTGCGCCCTCGGGCAAGAGCTCACCCATCTGCGTCACTAGCGATTCGATCGACAGCGCTTCGAGCTTCGTGTCGCCGCGTGCGATCCGCGCTGCTGCGAGCGCAGCCAACTGCGAGGCGAGGAACGGGCTACCCTGCGCCTCACGCACGATGTGATCGATCAGCGACGCGTGGTCTTCGGCCTGCGCGCCCAAACGTCGCACGCAGATCGCGCGCAAGTCGGTATCTGCGAGTGAATCGACCGCGATCACGGATTCGAACGCGTGCGACTCGTCTTCGCTCGGCCGATTCGCCAGCAGCTGGCGAAGGCACGGACTCGTGTCGATCTCGTCACCGCGATAGCTGAACAGCAGCATGATCGGCACGTCGGCGACCTGCTTCAACAGACCGGTGAGTAGGCTCGCGCTGTCGAGGTCGCCCCAGTGCAGATCGTCGATCGCGATCACGAGTGTCTCGAACGTAGCGAGGCGCTTGAAAAGATCGCCGAGCGCCACTTCCGCACGCTTGCGATCTTGAAACCGGTCGGCGGCGGGCTTCGATCCGGAAAGCGATCGCTGCACCGCGGGCAAACGTTCGAACGCCGGAAACAACTGCACGAGCGCGGCGATATCGGACGGCATCAACCGACCGATCTGCAGGTCCGGCAAGCGCGAGAGCCGCGTCACGAGCGCGTCGATCACTCCGTCGAGCGCTTTGAACGGCATCGCTTCTCGTTCGTAACAACGGCTGCGGAGCACGAGGGTGGCGCGCTGGTCGGGTTCGCGCGGGCCGCGAGCGAGCTCTTCGAAGAAGCGATCGATCAAAGCGGACTTGCCGGCGCCGGACGGTCCGCGCACGTGGACGACGACGGCTTGGCCTTGATCGGCTTGCACGAAGTTTCGCGTGAGCGCTGCGAGCTCGCCCGAGCGACCGAACAGCGGAGCCGCGGATGGCGGCAGATGCGGCTTGAGAGACAAGTCGACCCCGGCCTGCGGACGGAGCGTCGCGCTGAGCAGGGGCACGATCGTCGCGATGACTTGCTCGCCGCTCGGCCGCGCCGACGGGTCCCGACTCAAGAGCGCAGCGCACAGCTTGGCGAGCGGTTCCGGCACGGCGTCCGCGCGGTTTTCGATCGGCTCCGCGTCGCAACTCAGCTTGGCATTCAGGATCTCGAGCACGGTGCCGTCGAACGGCAGCTCACCGCAGAGCGCTTCGTAGAGCATGATGCCGAACGCGTACCAGTCGGTCGCTTCGGTCAGCGAGTCTCCGCGCGCTTGCTCCGGTGCCATGTACCCGGGCGTGCCGGAGATCACCCGGTCGAACGTGACTTCCGACAACGCGGCGCTGTCGAGTGCGCGGACGAGGCCGAAATCCAGCACGACCACGCGATCCTTTGCGACGATCACGTTCGAGGGCTTCAAGTCGCGATGCAACATGCGCGCGCGATGCAGCGCTTGAACGCCGTGCGCGAGTTCGTGAAACGCCCACAGCCAGCGTTCGGGCTCTGCCGCAATCAGCTTCAGGTACTCGTGGGCGGGAGTGTTCGCGCCACTCACAAGCTTCACGTAGCTCGACAGATCGGTACCCGGGACGTACTCCATCGTCAGAAACCAACCATCGTCGGCGCGACCGAGGTCGTAGAGCCGAACCAGGTTTGGATGGTTCATGTCCGCGAGTGAGCGGAACTCGCGCTTCACCCGCAGGACGCTCGTGGTGTCCATGCGGAAGAGCTTCTTGAGTGCGACCTGCTCTCCGGTCTCACGGTCGCGCGCGAGGAACACGGCGCCGGTGCCGCCCTCGCCGAGCTCTCGCTCGACCTCGTAGCGGTCGATCCCACGCGGCGGAATGGTCGTGTCGACTTCCAGTTTCACCGCTCGACCATCCTTGGGTATCGGACGAAAACGTCAAAAGGTGAGGTGAGAGCGTGGACCGCATCGTGCGACCTTCACGCGGTCACGGGCCCTACTGCTCGTGTTTGGGGACGCCAGCCCTGAGGGTGGACCTCCGTCGGCCCGCCTACTTGGCCGTGAAATGGCACCCTCCCGCCTACAGATATTCTGAGAAAACCCCGGGTGTGCTTACATGGCCGGAAGATGAGTCTCAGGTCGAACCCGGCGTTATTGGGCTCGCCGCTCCTTGTGCAGGCCGCGCGGCCGATGACGGTGGCGAGCACACGGGAGATCTTCGAGACCCACGCACCGTTCGTGGTGCGCATCGTGCGCCGGCTCGGTGTTCGAGCGAGTGACGTCGAGGACGTGGCTCAAGAGGTGTTCGTGATCGTGCACAGGCGCCGGGCCGATCTGCAGGCCGGTGTGTCCGTGCGTAGCTGGTTGTTCGGAATCACGCGACGTGTCGTGGCGAACTATCACCGGCAAGCGAGGCATCGGCACGAGGAGTCGAGCTCGGGTCTGGACTCCGTACCGGTCCACAGCGATCCGACGCAAGCGATCGAGGGTTCGCGTGAGCGTGTGTTGCTCGACCGAGCACTTGCGAAGCTCGATACGGACAAGCGGGCCGTTTTTGTGTTGTTCGAGCTCGAGTGTTTGGACATGCGTGAGGTCGCGCAGATGGTCGGTTGTCCGTTGAACACGGCGTACTCGCGGTTGTACGCGGCTAGGACGTTGGTGCGGACTTACGTCCTGCGTGCGAGCAATCTCGGAGGTCGCCATGAGCGATGACACGAGCCGTTGGCTCGACTCCGAGCTGCCAGACGAGTTGAGAGCTGCATTGAGCAGTATGCGAGAGGATGATGCCCGTCCGGTCCAGCTCACGCGTTTGAGGGCGGGCATCGAGAATGCGATCGGGTCGGCGGCGTTCGGCTTGCGCGATGCGAGCGGCTTCGGTGGTGCAGCCGAAGGCGGCAGGCACACAGCGCGCGAATCGCGCGAACCGTCCACGGCAAAACTGACCGGCGGCTCTTCGAACGCGACGCCGATCGTGTGGACGCTCGGCGCGGTGATCGCGTTGGGTCTGGCAGTGTTGACCGTACGAGTGGCGTTTCCGTTTTCGTCGCCTGCACTCGAAAAAACCGCCGCTACCCAGCAACCAGAACAGCGCGAGTCCGATGAATCCGCAACGCGGTTGGAAGCAGCCGCGAGTGGAACTCAACCGGGAGCAAACCCAAGCGGGCAGGCGGGGCAGGAGCTGGCGCCGCGCGCAGCTGCACCGCTCGTAACCCCGCCGCGCGCAGCTGCACCGCGGGCGGCACAACAACCGGCGTCACGGTCGACGGCCGCCGGGCCGCGCGCTGCAAACGCTGCGCCTGTGTCCGCCC
>Ga0193752_1001601_pt1 | contig 18551 bp, 19 predicted proteins | sample H1c1metaG_FD_144924 | JGI IMG/M metagenome (GOLD analysis project Ga0193752, IMG submission 144924) | Soil microbial communities from a riparian zone of the East river system, Colorado, United States - H1c1 | ecosystem: Environmental > Terrestrial > Soil > Riparian zone | place: USA: East River...
GTGAAGGCGGGCGTGATCGATCCGACGAAGGTCGTGCGCGCCGCGCTTCAGAACGCAGCGTCGGTCGCTGCGCTCATGCTGACCACCGAGGCACTGATCGCGGAATCAGGCCGAGCTGAGTCGTCCACAGGTGGCGGCGGCATGGGTGGCATGGGCGGTATGGGCGGCATGGGTGGTATGGGCGGCATGGGCATGTAGCTCGCGTCGGGAACGCTTTGGCCGCTGCGAGCTCGCTCGCAGCGGCTTCGTAGCTTTCCCACGATCGCGGCGCGGTGACGGTTCGAGCGGCGGAACTAGCTCATCGTCGCCGGCGGCCGCCGCGTGCTTCTGGCGCGTAGCGCGTTCAGATGTGTGCTCAGGCTGGTTTTCGGCTGGTATCGCCGTTGCAGAGAGGTCCGCTCGAAAGGATTTCTCGATGCAACCTTCATTGAAATGTTCGTGGTTCACGGTCGCGCTACTCAGCGCGTGTGGTTCGCCGGCTCCATCGCTCGTTACCGACCGCGGCTCGGAGCTCGACTACGAGCCGACGTGCAGCGAGGCCGACGCAGGAGACGAAGTCGAAGCCTGCTTGTTCGGAGAGCAGTTCGCTGACATTCGCACTAGTCCTGCGTTGCAGCTCACGGGCGAGATCTGGATCGACTCTGTCGATGGGTTGTCGGAGCTCGAAGGCGAGCAAGTGCTGCTCGCAGTGCATCAGTCATCGCATACGGATGTGACCACGCCGGGCGAAGCGTTGGAGCGTGTCGATCAGCAAGAGATTCGCCGAATCGACTTCTACGAGATCGCGAGTGGTCGCGAGTTCGTCGTCTTCGAATACGGCGTGGGCGACAACTCGTACGGCGCGTTCTTCGAGCGTGAGTCGGTCGAAGTTGTAGGATCAATTCACGACGGGGATGTGCTCGGCTGCATCCGCTGACCGGGGCGCTGCTATGCCGCCACCTCGCGTCGCGCGGCACGTGGCGTGCAAACGACGAGTCGCGTTGGACGCGGTACTGAAACTGTGTCGAACCTGTCAGCAGAATCGTTCGAGCCTGGGGTCGCGTGTATGTCCGTTTCCACCGTGTGCCACACGCGCGACCCTGCAAAATGCTGCGCCTCGTTCGATCGTGCCGCAGATTCTGCGCGCAGACGCCGCTCCGGGCTGCAGCGCGCTATCATGCACACGCGTCGCTTGGCACACGTTTTACGGCGGCTTCGAGCCGGTGTCACGCCTCCAGTGAGGAGTCATGTTTCGTCAGCAAGGTCCAGCTCGCTCTGCGCGCGACAATCGCCACGTTGCCGCGTACTTGGCCTTCATCGGCGGTTTCGTGAACTCGGGTGGATTCGTTCTCATTGGAGTCTTCACGTCGCACGTCACCGGCAACGTCGGCCGCTTCGCGAGCGACGTCGTACGCCGCGACGTCTCCGCATCTATCGCTGCGCTCGCCATGATCGTCGCGTTCTTTTCGGGCGCGTTCATCGCGAGCATGATCGTAGAGAGCAACTTCTTTGGCCGCCCTTCGAACGCGTACGGCATCGCGATGTTCGTGGAGGCGGGAATACTCGCCGTGTTTCTCGCGACGACCCACCTCGGAGCGGTGAACGATCCGCGGCATCAAGATGCGAAAGCGCTGCTCCTGTGCGCGGCGATGGGGATGCAGAATAGTCTCGTGACCCGACTCTCCGGCGCAGTCGTGCGGACCACGCACCTCACGGGTGTGGTGACGGATCTCGGAATCGAAGCCGCACGTTGGTTCAGGTATTTGAGCGGTCGCGCGTCGGTTGCGCTGCACGTGAAGCTCGCGCTCGGGCACAACCCAGCGGAGCGGCCGCATCCAGACCGGGTTCGCTTGTTGCTGACGATCGCGGGCGCATTTGTGGTCGGGGCCGTGTTGGGCGCGAGCACGACCGCGGCGTTCCACTCCGATGCGATGCTCATTCCGATCATCGCGGTCGCATTGGGTGGGGCGTACGCGTTGTTGCGTGGGCGGTCTCCGACCGGCCTCTCGAGCCGCCCGACCCCGCGTACGTAACGCTGATACGGTCTCGTCGTGTACGCGCGCAGCTCCGGCGCGCGCTACCATTCGCGCATGCGAAGCATTCTGAGCTTCACGTGCTGTGTAATCGCGTTCTCGGTCGCTTCAGCCGGTGTGACTCATGCGTACGACTCGTGGTTCGAGCGCATCCGGCCGGAGCGCCCACTTTCGCGACTGTTTCCCGCGTCGGAGAGTCGTGCAGAAGTGAGCGACGGATTTCTACTCGGCACTGGGAGTGAGATCATTCGCCCGCTCGCCGACGGTAGATTGCAGATCGAACGCACTCGTATCTACACGCGAGTTCGTGACACCGAGACTGGCCGGATCGCGCCGCTCCCCGAGCCGTGGCGGGCGCGGTCGGTGCTGACCGTTTTGCCCTCGCTGAGGCTCATCGGCGTAGACACGCAGCTGTTCTTCAAGCGGTCGGGCGATACGGTGTTTCAGGGATCGCGCCTGAGTGAGCGGCACGATTGGCTGTTCAAAGTCGATCGAACGCGTATCGCGGCATCGGCGGACGGTAAGCGACTGACCCTCGAAAGTTATCAAGCACGCAAGCGCACGAAATCCGAGACCTACGACTATCCAGCCGATGCGATCCCATTCGAGGTCGTTGGAATGTTCTTATCGGTTGCGGTCGAACGCCAGCTCGACAAATTCGACTTCGAGTTGCTGTTGCCGGGTGGCTCGACACACGGGGTTCGCGCCGAGACGCATCGCACGCGCGACTTGCGCCACTACGCCGAAGGTTATCGTATTCCGAAGTCGCGCTTAGTGGCGCGTGAGCCGCTGGCACTCGTGGATTTGAAGCTCGCGTCGCCCGTGAAATACGTGTTCTTCCCGCACCACTTCTACATGGCGTTTTCGATCGGGGAGCCATGGAAGCTGACGATGTTGTGGGGCGGAGACCCGGACGAAAACCTGCAAGCGTTCCGCATCGACTAACGCGGCGGATCAGTTGCAGCCGCAACCACCACCGCTCGTTCCTTCGGCGCCGCTCGAGGCTTCACGGTACGCGTTTGCATGTTGTTCACCCGCGCTCGCGTCGGCGTTCCGTTGCATCTGCATGTCGCGGCTCGCGAGGCGCTCGCGCTCATAGGGAGCGACTGCAGCGCAGCCCACGAGCGAGGCGACAAACGACAACACCACTAGATGACGCATGCGCTTCTCCTCATCGTTGCACACCGGATCCAGGCGGTGTGCCACTCGGTAGGCCACTCGAACCACTCGGCACCGCGCCCGCCGGCACCGTCGCACTCGTTCCGAGCACCCAGGCCGAGATCGCTGCGTAGGCAGGATCGAGCTTGGATTGATAGACGTTTCGACCGAGCTCGTCCGTGCCTTCGTGGCCGGAGCCGCCCGCTTTTGTCGCGAGCGGCTTGCGGAGTAACAGGGATTGATCCGGATGGATCGCGTCGACCATCGAACGCGCGCGATTGTACGCGTGCTCGACTTCGATCGGCGAGATCGGATCGAGCGGCTTGATGTCGAGCGAGATGCGACCGCGGCCCGGGCCAAACACTTGCAGGAACCGTTCGGCCGACCCGTGACACGCTGAAAACGCACAGTCGCGCATCAGAACTGGGTACACGGTTTGCTCGAAGGACGCGCGATCCGGCGTGCTGACTACGAGCTCAGTCGTTTCGTTGGCACACGCACCGGCTGTCGCCAGCGCGAGCGTGAACGTGAGTTTGTAAAGCTTGCCGCTCATGGCTGCCACACCAGTCGGGTCGTCGCAAAGAATCCCGTGTCGGTCGCCTTCGCGCCATCCCGCGATGGCAACCAGGCGCGGACGTCGCGCGCGGTGAGCTCGAGTCCGAGCTTCTGGGCGAGGGGCAACTCGAGCGCCACTTCTCCGCCGACGGAAGGCCCGCCGCCTTTCACTCCGATTTCTTCGAGCGGGTCATCGGTGAGCAACCAGGCTCCCTCCGGCGCAATCCGCAGTGCGATCGGTCCGATCCGAATACGGAACGTGAGACGCACCACCGGACCCACGAGCGAGTAGCTCGGCGTGAGCAGGTGATGGACCTCCGGACGCAGGTTGTGCATCGCAACGCCGATCGCTGGCGAGACCTGAAAGCTCGAGGCCGACCCGACCTGCACGACGAACGTCACATCGAGGCGGTGCGCGCGTATTCGCAGTCTGTCCGTCTCACCTGCGATGTGTCTTTCGTCGATCTCGTGTGCGATCGAGGTCTGATAGGCGAAACTCGGACCGAGCGCGACGGAGTCTCCGAGCGCGACCAAGAACTCGATTCCGAGCTCGAGCGCAGGGAATACGCCGGTCTCGACCGCGCGGCGCTCGCCGGACGACGGCCAGTCGAAGCTGCGCATTCCAAACCCAGCGCCACCGTACACGCGCACGAGCGGTCTCACTTCGTCGTTCGACTCTTTCTCCGACGCGCCGGCCTCGGAAGTACTGGAGCCACCTTCGTCTGCAGCTGGCGGCGGCATCCCGAGACGGCCGCTTAGCTCGCCATCGAGCGCCTTCCGGCCTTCATCTCCCACTTCGCCGTCTTGAAGCGGAATCGTGGCTTCTCCAAGGCTCGCGCCGGTGCCGCCATCCCGGAACTCCACGACGACCGAATCTTGACCACCCGCGCGTGGCACGACGGCGATCATTGTCCGCAGAGGCGGAACGAGCTGCTCGAGCGTGTACTCACTGGCAGGATCCATTCCAAGTCGGCGCGCCTCCGCGTAGTAACCCGGATCAGGAACGACGTTCCATTGCGTAAGGCCGGCTTCGAGTGCCTCACTGATCTGCTCTGCGGCGGGGTCGACGCGCACGACGACGACCTGAGCACGTGCGATCGAGACCTGGGTGAGGGTCGCGATCGACAAACATGCGAGGAGGATGAGTCGTTGCGTCATGGCGTGAACACCAGCGCAAAATTGACTTCGAATGCAGTGATGTGATCGAGCGGAATGAAGTCGTCGTACGAGTAGAAGAGAGCGGCTGCTGAGATCGTGCTGGTGAGCACCGGGCTGCCTGAGAAGCGCCATAGGCGATCGAGCTCGAGCGCGATGCGGTGCGACGACAACGGCGAGAGCTCTTTGTCAGTCGTCACGTACCGCTGTGGCTCGGCGTAACGCGAGCGGTAGTGGTTCGCTGCGTTCTGAAGGTAAAACCGATAGCGTGGGCTGAGGATGGTGTCCGCATCGAGCTTCCAGGCGAGATCGGCGCGAACAGTGTGCGAGAGCACGCCCCAGTCGTCGGTGTAGAAGCGATACGCGCCGCCAAGCGAGAGCAGGTCACCGAGCGCCTGCCGAAGTTCGATCGATGCAGCATGACGCAACCGCTCGTTCGGGTTCGCTTCTGGAACGCACAGCGACGATAGTCCGCTCTGACCCTCCGTCGCCGACGTGCACTCCGCATCGTTCCCGATCGGGATGTAGCGATACGGGCTGCCTTGGTAACCAGCGACGTGCGAGAGCTCGTACATCACCTGCGCGAGCGTGCCGGTTCCGAGCACCTGCGTGAACGAGAGTCTTCCGCCGAACGTCCCAGTCGATCGCTCGAACCTCGGATCTCCGGCTTTGCCAACCTTGTCTCCGCTACCCGCGATCCCCACTGCGACTGTGCTGTTGTTATCGGCGAAGTCGTAACTGAAGCCTCCCGAGCCGCCGTGCGATACGTAGTCCGGCTCGTTCGAGAATCGATAGGCCGCGGTGAGTGTGATGTCTTCGAGCTCGTGATCGAGCGAGACGTCGAGCTCGTCACGCTGTTCGGTAACGGGGACTTTCGAAGCGGACGCCATGATGTCGACCGACGCGCTCGTCCAGACGTCGACCGCATAGGTGACACTCACGCGCGTGGTCGGGACGATCGGCGTCGTGACGCGCAGGCGCGGTGCGACGACGACCGTGTGATCCGTATCCGAGCGCACGTAGATTGCAGCGGCCGCCTCTTGCGCGAACGCGTGCGAGGAACAGGCACACAGAGCGATTACAGACGCGGACGCCTGCAGCCAGCAGCTGCGCCGGCGGCTTCGAGACGATGCGATCACGGAGTCAGGGTTGGTAGTTCAGGACGAGGCCGGTGTAGGGAGCTTTGTCGGGCGCGGTGACCATCTGCGGAGTCGGGCTTTTCATGAACGCGACCTTCGCGACCGGTCCAGCGCGCCGGTTGTCCTCCGTGCATTCGATGACGAGGTTGTACATCCCGTCCGCGACGACCTTGCCGGTCGAGTCTTTCATGTTCCACATCGTCTGATGCATCTCGTGCGAACGCAGCGTGGCTCGGCTCACTGCATCCAGCATGTCCGCCGTGTTGCCACCGCCGAAGATGGAGCCCCAGCCGCTCGAGGCCGCGTTCCACGCCGTGAGGTGATTGGCTCGGATCCCGGCCCAGCGCTCGATGGTTTTTACGAACATGCCCGCAGCTGTTTCGATCCACACAGCACCGACGTTACGCGGCGCGTAGTTGCCGCCCGAGGTCACCGACTTGAAGTCGATCGTGAGCGTGCCTTGGGTCCCAGTTGGAGCGGTTGCACCTGCGCCGGGTGGCATGGCGGAGGCACCCCCGGTCACCGGCGTTTCGCCCGCGGCCGACATTCCTGCGGCTCCGCCGCGGCCTGCTGCGCTGCTGCCAGCTGCACCAGACCCTGCCTGCGGGGCCGAGCCGGCAGTGGGTTGAGACGCCGTTGCAGCCGGCGGCTGCGAGACGTTTCCAGTCCCTGCCGTCGCAACCTTGGGTGGAATCGTCGAGCCGGCGCCGGAAGTCCCGGGAGTCGAGCCGCCCGCCCGCGGCCCGGCCGGAACGTAGTCCTGAGTTGCGAGCGCGCCCGAGGCGACGAACTGCGCTTCTCCGAGCGGCTCCTCCGGCCGCGCTTCGACGCATGCGATCGCGAGTAACGCCGCCGCCAATCCGAACGATCGCAAATTGCGTTCAGTGAAGCTCATGTTCGCAACTCCTTACGGCGAACGCGCCGCAACACGAACGCGCCCATGAGCAGCGCGATGCCGGAGAGTGGCGCTGGTGTCCGAGCTCGCGTGACCGCCGCGCAGCCTTGCGCGATCTGTCGCGTCTCGAGCGGAGCGCCAGCTGTAGCGAGTGCACGCGAGACGAGCGTGACTCCATCGCCGGCGGGACTCGCGTCTTCGTTTGAAGTCACGAACCCTGCGTTGAACCAGACCGGTCCTGCGGCTGAAAGCGGCGCAGTCCATTGGAACCGCACCGACTTCGCGCCACAATCGACGACGCTCACGAGCTCGCGCATGCCGTCGGCTTCGTGCAGCGATGCGGGTGATTCTCCGCCTTGATCCGCGGAGCAGCGCTCGGAGACTTTCAGCGTCTCCGGGCGCGGAAGCGCGAGCGCACCGACGCCGAGCTTCTCTTCGTTCGTGAACTCGGCGATGAGCGCGAGATCGAGAACGTACGGCGGCCAGGTCAATATGACTTCGTACGCGCGTCCCGAAGTGTAGCCATCCATGGGCAGACCCGATACGACCAGATCATCTCCCGCCTTGCCGGTATGACAGACGTTGCACCCGAAACCATCTGCGGATGAGCCAGTGAACCAGCGGCCAGCGCCACCACCGAGATCGATCGGGTCGGCATAGGCCTGTGGATCTGAAAACGCGTGCGCCGCTCCGACCGGCAAGCTGAACGAGAGCCCGACGACAACCGCTGCGGCGCAACGGTAACTCACCCAACCGCGATCACGCCGCGTGAGCTCGACTCGACGATGCTGCGGCATGAACTCACGTCCTATGTCCGGCAGAAGAGGATTCCGTGTGGTATTGCGCGCCAAATCGAACCTTCGAGCACATTCCCCGGAACAGCCCGTGCACGAGTCCGAATCGAGCACCGCACCCGCCGCTATCAGCTGCAGAGACCGACCTTCCTCGCCGTCGCATGTGTCTCATTCATGTCCGTGTCGGAGGTCGCGTCGGGTCAAAAATCTGCTGTGAGTGAGCTGAGTTTTGATTGGACTGCACCCGCGGCGTGTCCCGAACGGGGTGACGTCTTGGCGCGTATCGCGAATCGTTTGCAGCTGCCGGAGCGAGGCGGCCCGCAATGGCACGTAGAGGCCCGCGTCCTGACGAAACGTTCTCAATACGAGCTCGAGCTGAGTGTTCGACGGGACGGATCAGAGCCGCGCATGCGCTCGCTGCGGGCCTCCGATTGCGGGGCACTTGCAGATGCCACGGCGGTCTTGGTCGCGCTCGCCCTCGAACCGCAGCCGTACGCTGCAACGGCTCCGGACGGTTCCGTACCCGATGCAGATGGGACAGCGGTCGAGGGAACCGCCGATATCAGGGCGCGTTCGCCCGAGCCGAAGGAGGCGAGGGCACCCGACGTGCTCGAGCGGAAGGCTGCGGCGGCACCGAAGACACCTCCTGTGCGCGCCGCTGCGGAGGCCGACCAACCTGCAGCTGAGGGCGGCGGTACCCAAAGCTGGCCAGTTAGAGTTGGCCTCGGCGCTTCTCTGCGCGTGAATTTCGGCATGCTTCCGCAATCGCCCGGCTTTGGCGGGGTGGCGCAGATCCAGTTGCGCCTGCGTCGCTTGCGCGCTGCCGCTGGAGTATCCTTGTTTCCCCGCGCCGAAAGCACGAGCGCGAAGTACCCGGCTGCGCGGATGCGCACGCAAGCGTGGCTCGGCGAAGGTCTGCTGGGCGTCGCGGTCGTCGAACAGCCGCTATCGCTGGTACCGTATGCGGTCGTCGAATACGGGAGCGTGACCGCCGACACGCGGAGGATTGCCGTGCCTGACGCGCAAGAGATTCGCTGGACGGCGGTCGGTGTCGGGGCCCAGATTGGTTACCGGTTGATCGGAGGTTTCGAGTTCTGTCTCGATGTGACAGGACTCACGCCGTTGTCTCGGCCGCGTTGGTGGGTTCGCACGGACCAAGGTGACCTGACGCTCTTCGAAGCTGCGACCGTTGCGGTGAGCACTTCGGCCGGGTTTGTCTACGTGTTCGAGTGAAAACTTCATGGATCGTTCATCGCCACGCTCACGGATTTCTGCCGCACCGGACATTGGATGGGACGCGAATGATCGCCGTTTGACCCTCGACGGCTCTCCGATCGAGCTCACCCCCACACAACGCGAGCTGTTCAATGCGCTTTACCGCGAGCACTTCGACTTCGTGTTCCGGAATTTGCGCCGGCTCGGAGTTGCGGAGTCGACGATCGACGACGCCCTGCAAGACGTGTATCTGGTCGCGCTGCGGCGCATCCCCGAGTTTCGCGAGGGCACGCACGCAAAAGCCTGGCTATTCGCAATCTTGCTGCGAGTGGCTGGAAATCATCGGCGCAGCCAACGGCGTCGCGGTCAGCCTGTGGCGCTGACGGAGGAACGGCTCGAAACGGATCTGGCAGGGCCTTTCGACCAAGCCGCGGAGCAGCAAGCGCGCCGCATCTTGCACGCGTTTTTAGAGCGTCTCGATGACAACCGCCGCGCGACGTTCGTGATGGCCGAGCTCGAGCAGATGACGGCTCCGGAGATCGGCGAGGCACTCTCGGCGAACGTCAACACGGTCTACTCGTGGCTGCGGGCCGCGCGCCAAGAGTTCGTGCAAATGCTGGATGGGTTGCGCGCGCGAGATGGTGGCCAACATGGATGAGCTACCTCCCGATGCGCGCGCGCTGCTCGAGGCGTCGCAACATGCAGACGACCCGAGCGCCGCCGAAAGAGTGCGCAGTGATGGCGCTGTGCGTGCGGCGCTCGCGCAATACGGCGTTCACGGGCTGCCGCCGTTGCAGGGCGCCGCTGCTGCGAGTGCGGGCACCGGGCACGCTGCGAAGGGTCGGGCGACGTCGCGCGCGGCTCTCGCGGTGAAGGTTGGCGCGGGTGCAATGGTGATCATCGGTGCGGTGTACCTCGGCCTGCGCGCGATGTCGCCCGAGCTGCCGGTGGTCTCGCCTCGCTCGCAGCCATCAGCGACGAGCGCTCGGAGTTTCGAAGAACGTGGCCGGAGTAGCAACGTCGAGTTGGTAGCTCCGGTCGTACCCACGCCGCTAGAAACGCCTTCGAGTCTGACTGCCGAGCCCGTAGTGCGTCATCACGAGCGACGCGCGCCCGCCGCCTCCTTGCACAAACCCGACCGCCGCGCCCCTGCGGTCGAAGACGACCATCTCGCAGCCGAGCTTCGAACCGTCTCAGCAGTCAATGAGCTCATGCGTCACGGTGGTTTCGCCGCCGCGCTGCAGTTACTCGAGCGCACCGAGTCCGAGACCGCGTCGGTATTGCGTGAAGAGCGCACTGCATTGCGAATCATCGCAAGGTGCGGTGTATCGCCGGATGAGCGCGCACAGCTCGAACGTGACCAGTTTTTGCGAGCTTCGTCGCGGTCCGTGCTCTCGGATCGGGTGCGAAAAGCGTGCGCAGACAGCACGGTCGAGCGACCATGATTCGCGCTTTAGTCGTCGTCGTGTCGTGGCTCTGCGCTTGCGCTCCTTCGGGCGGCGTCTACTTGGGCAGCGATGTTCACCTCGACCCGGCGATGCGTGTCGACGCGAATGCCGCACCGGAAGACGCCGCGAGCGACGGCGGCGTGCATCACGATGCTGAGACACCACCTGTGCTCGAGGACGCCGGCCATCCGAATCTGCCGAACATGATGCAAATGGCAACGCCGATGCCTGCTGAGCCGCCGAGCTGCGCGGCAGGCACTGCAGACTGCGACGACGACGCTGGGAACGGCTGCGAAGTCGATCTCATGAAGGACGCAAAGCACTGCGGAGCCTGTGACGTCGCGTGTTCTTCTGCTGACTGTGTCTGTCAGGACGGTCGTTTCGTCACGGTGTGTCGCGCGGGGCGCGCAGATTGTGACGCGAATCCCGCAAACGGTTGCGAGGTCGATAGCGCAAATTCACTGCAGAACTGCGGGAATTGCGGGCGGTTGTGTCACACCAACGGTCACGACGCCATCACTGCGGTGTGCACGAACGGGCAGTGTCACCTCACCTGCCAATCCGAGTTGTTTCCTGAACTGGATTGTGATGGAAATCCGGACAATGGTTGTGAGACCAGCATTTGGACTGACAACCAAAACTGTGGCGCATGCGGCGTGCGGTGTAATTGCCTCGATGGCGTTTGCACATGAACGCGAACGCTTGCGCGCGCCACTAACGATCGGTTTGCGTGGCCGCGATGGAATTGGCTGTATCCGGCCACTCATGGTGGAACGCGTCTGCGTGTCTTCGATGTAACTGAGAATGAGGATTGAGATGTTCAAATCGAGCGAACACCGTATTGCTTGTGCGATCTTGATCGCGCTTTGCGCCGCATGCGGCGATGACAGCGGGTCGTCTACGAATCCGACGCAAACTGGCGGAGCGGGTGGGGCCGCAGGCTCGGCGACGATTCCGGGCACGACGGCGGGCAGCACGGCCGCGGGTCGTTCTGGTACGGCGGGTGGCGCTGCGGGTCGAGGTGCTGCGGGCAGCAGCGTTGCGGGATCATCGGGGCGTGCGGGCGGTGGTGGCTCGACCGCTGGGACGAGCGCGATGAGCGACGACGACGCGGGCGTTGCAGGCTCAACTGCGGCGGGCTCGGGTGCGGCAGGGCGTGCGGGCTCGAGCGGAAGTGCGGCAGGCATGGGTGGCGCTGCAGCTGGGAGCGGCGGAACCGGTGGAACTGCCACAGCTGCGACGTTCACGGAGGTCTACGCGATCTTCATGACGAGCTGTGCGGGTTCGACCTGTCACGTGAGCGCAACACGTCCAGGCGACATGTTGGCGATGACGGACAAGGCTACGGCGTACATGAATCTCGTCGGCGTGAACTCCGTGTCATGTTCGGGAGAAAAGCGCGTGGTCGCGGGGAATCCGACTGCGAGTGAGCTCGTTGCAACGCTCGCGCATACGCGCGCGGGCAGCTGCGCGCGCACACCGATGATGCCCGACAATAAACCCATGTTGCCGGCAGACCAGATCGAGAAGGTTCGCTCTTGGATCATGGCTGGCGCGATGAACAACTAGTGACGACCAAGGCGCTTTTGGCAGGCTGTACGCCCGCCAAAAGCGGACCGTCGCCAGCGGCCGGCGTTTCGCTGACGGTGTTCAGAGCCACCATGACGCTCTAGCCGCCCGCCTACACTTGGGATAGACGTAGGCTGGATGAACCGAACTGACGCGTGGGGATGGACGCGACGGACAGCGGTCGGGTTCCTCGTCGCTTGGGTCGCGGCCTGTACTCCGATCTCCAAACAGAGCGGCGTGAGCGTCGGAGACGCTGGCTTGGACGCTTCGACCGCCGCTGCTGACGGCGGCGATGACGCCGGCTCGACAGACAAGCCTCGCGACGACGGCGGAGGTTCGATCGACACCGAAACTCCCAAGGGTGAACCGTGCGAGACCGACGGCAGCATGCGCTGCAGCGGCACCGGCAGCGGGACACGCCAACGCGAGATCTGCCAAGCCGCCACCTGGATGCCGACCGCTGAATGCGGCGAAGGCGAAGTGTGTTTGGCCGGTGAAAACGGCAGCGGAACGCGCTGTCTCGGCGTCGCAAACATCTGCCGCGGTAACCCGAGCGCCGCGGTCTGCGACGCGCAAGGTGTGATGTACCACTGCGGTGCCGACGGCGTGGCGGGGGCGTCCGAAAGCTGTCCAAGCGCGCGCAGCTGTCAGGTCGGCTTGGCCGCCATGAGCTGCGCCAGCTGCAACCCCGGAGAGTTTCGCTGCCGAGGCGACGCGCTCGAGCACTGCAGCTCGGGCGGAATGGGCTTCAGCGCACTCGAGACGTGCGCCGCCGGTAGCTGCGATGCGGAAGGCGGCCGGTGTCGCGGCGCTCCCTGCGCGGCGGCCCGTTCCGTTTGCCGCGGCGATTCGCTCTGGGCCTGCGCACAAGGCGACGCCGACCTGCACGAAGTCGCGCGCTGCGACGCTGGGTTGTGCGATGCCGAACGCGCGATGTGCAATCGCTGCGTGCCGGGGCTCCACAGCTGCGACGCTGAAACAGCGGTGCGATGCTCCTCGGACGGAGCCCGAGCGGAGCGCGTCGACTGTAGCGCGGAGGGCTCGCACTGCGTCGGCGCTGGCCAGTGCGTGAAATGCGCGCGCGACGCCGATTGCAGCGACCCCGGCGCGTGCAAGCGAGCGTACTGCAACCTCGCAAAAGGGACGTGCGACCCGCAGCCACAAGCTGCAGGCAGCCCGTGCCCGACCGGCGTGTGCTCATCGAGCGGCGCCTGCGTGAGCTGCGTCAATGCGGCCGACTGCGCCGACCCGGGCGATTGCCTGACACGGCGTTGCGATGCCGCCGGTCTTTGCATGCCCAAAGCAACGGCTTCGGGTGAAACGTGCGGCAACGGCGGGAAGTGCGACGGCGACGGCCACTGCGCCGCCTGCGTCGCAGATGGCGATTGCCCCGCACCGCCGGCTTGCCAGGTGCGTCACTGCGACACGTCGAGTGGGCAGTGCCAGCCGTCTCCTGCGCCAAAGGGCACGCGGTGTGAAGCCGGAGTGTGCGACGGCACGGGCCAGTGCGGCGGCTGCAATGCCGATGCTGACTGTCCGGCAGTCGCCGTGTGCCAACAGAAGTTTTGCAATCCGAGCACGCGCGTTTGTGAGCCAAAATCCATGTCGGACGGCGGCGCTTGCAACGCGGCGTTCGGCGCTGGCAGTTGTCTCGACGGGCGCTGCGTTCAGTGCGCGAACGATGCCGGGTGCAGCACCGCCGGCGTCTGTCAGGAGCCGTTCTGCCGCTCGTCCGACAACACGTGCCAGCAGCGTCCCCTCTCGAACGGCGCCGACTGCGGCGGTGGCAAGGTCTGCGACGGCGCGGCGCGTTGCGTCGAGTGCACGTCCAACTTGCAGTGCGGCAACAACGCGACGTGCGTCGCAAACGCGTGCCGCTGCAATGCGGGCTCCGTGAAGAACACGACCGGCAACGGTTGCAACCTCGACGAGTGCGCGAAGGTCGACGACAACCGGTGTGGTTCGGATACGTCGACCGGTAACACCTGTCTGAACACGCAAGACGGCTTCGACTGCATGTGCGCCGCGCCGTGGAAGCTCGGCACCGACCAGTGCTTTCAGAACGGCAGCGGGCGAATGGCCAAGAACACATCCTCTTGGAACGTGGTCCCGGCGTTTGAAGTCGTGTGCGACAACGCGTTCGATACAGCCAACCCCTGCCCGGGTGGACAGCTCACGTGGCTGAACGTCTGCGGGTTGCCGGACACGAACCCCGCCAACTGTTCATCGCTCGCGGGCAAACAAGACACGCTCGGGACCGTGCAGCTCCGGCGCGTGTCGTACACCGGTGCGCTCGAACAGTTCGGTGGCGCTACGCCCGGTGACGTGTTCGTCGATCACATCGATCTGCCTGCGGTCGGCGACGTGATCTTGGTGCAAGGCTTGACTGCGCTCTACGTGATGCGAATCACTGCGGTCGACGGGAGCGCGCTGACGTACGACTGGGCGATGCTCTGGCGAGACACGTGTTGGCGTCCAGGCGGCGCGACGTGCAGTGCAGCCTGCGGCTGCCCAGGCGGCAGTTAGGAACGAGCGCCGCGGCGAGAACCTACCGAGCGAAATCTCCGAACCACATGTCCGGTGCCGACGCGTTGTGCTGCGACACGATCGAACGGCCGAAGTTTACTTCGGCGACCTGCGCGCGCGAGAACCTGGGTAGCGGCTCTGTCAGAAGCCTTTGTGCGCCGGCGGAACGCCACGAGACTTCGGCCGTGTCCGACTTCTCCGGCAGCACGTACATCGAACGGATCGCAGCCAAAGGCTGCGCCGCCGGTAGCGGGCGATCGTGTGCATAGTCGAGCGCGACGTGCTCGCGATTCACCTCCGAGATCGTCAGCTCACCGTGCGAGCCATCCTGATACGCGAGCTTGAACGACATCGTTTCGGGCACGAACTCGACCCGCGAGATCTCGACCACCGGACGCGCCGCGTCTTCGACCGGACCGACTAAAAACGACGTCCCGTACACGCCGGAGTTGAGCGGCAAGATCGGGATCGGTTTGGCGCGCCAATAGCCGTCCGGCGGATACAAAACGAGGAACTGATGGCGCCCGAGCGTCGGTTCCTGTTTGTCCTTCAAGTACACCTGCACGAGGTGAACCTCGTGGGTGACGACACCTGACACGACGAAGTCGACCTTGTTAGGCCGCCAGAACGTTTCGTAGGTGTTCCCGACCATCAAGTACTTGTCGGTCTCCCACAACACCACGCGTTTGGGCGCGAACCTAAACCTCGGATCGCTCGGGTGCGCGTTCTCGTCGAACCGACAGTTCGAGAAGTCAGGCGCGTAACTGTCCGCGTCGATAGTCGACATGTAGCGCGGATGACGCGCTTCCACGCGCAGCTTGCGAAGGCCTTCACCTTGCAGCTTCACGTACACGTTGTCTTCCTCGGCGCATTGCGTCGGCCGAGTGGCGTTGTCCACCGAGACGACGCCTTCCAACGGATGCGTGAGGGTGTATCCCGTGCCCAACAGCAAGACTGCGAAGCCCCAAGCCCAAGTACGCCGCGTCAACAAAAACATCTACTTCCTCGTCACCGGATCTGGGTATCCCACCCGGACTAGCAGATCCCACAACCACGCCTCAAGCCCGATATGTCACGATTTGTGATTTGTTGCTCACACTGCCTAGAAATGGCGCTTTTTGCGGTCGACGGCGTGTGTAGGAGGACGTGAGGGCGCGCGTGCCTATACTCCCGCGCGATGTCTTTCCGCCTGCTGCTCCCCATTCTCGCGGCACTGCTCAGCGCGGCGTGCACCACCGGTTCCGCCCAGGTATCGAGTGCGGTCCCAGCGAAACCCGTGAGCCGCATCGACACGCTACTCGCGCAGATGACGCTCGAAGAAAAGGCAGGCCAGCTTTCGCAGATCGGAGCGCAGCAGATGCCGACCGGTCCGCGCGTTCAAGCCGGGGGCGATGACGACGACCTCCGATCCGGGCGCATCGGTTCGATCCTCGGCGCACACGGCGTCGAGAGTGTGCGGTCGCTGCAGCGCATCGCAGTCGAGCGTTCGCGACTCAAGATTCCGCTGCTGTTCGCCTACGACGTCATCCACGGCTACGTCACGCAGTTTCCGGTGCCGCTCGCAGAGTCGGCGTCGTTCGACCTCGCGCTCGCGGAACGGACTGCGCGAGCCGCTGCAGTCGAAGCGACCGCCCACGGTCTGCAGTGGACTTACGCGCCGATGGTCGACATCGCGCGCGACGGACGCTGGGGCCGCGTGGTCGAAGGTTCTGGCGAAGATCCGTTTCTCGGCTCGGCGTTCGCGGTCGCGCGCGTGCGAGGTTTCCGCGGACAACCCGGCGAGCTGACGAGTTTGCTCGCGACTGCAAAGCACTTTGCGGCCTACGGCGCAGCGGAAGCCGGGCGCGACTACAACACGGTCGACCTGTCCGAGCGCACGCTTCGCGAGACGTATCTTCCGCCGTTCCGAGCTGCGATCGAAGCCGGCGTCGACTCGATCATGCCGTCGTTCAACGAGATCGCCGGCGTTCCGATGCACGCGAATCGGCCGATGATTCGCGACCTCTTGCGCGGTCGTTGGGGTTTCGACGGCATAGTCGTAAGCGACTACACCGGCATCGAGGAACTGAAGATGCACGGCATCGCGGCGACGGCGGATGAAGCGAGCGTTCGCGCGATCGATGCGACTGTCGACATCGACATGGTGAGTGGGCTCTACTCGAAGCAGCTACCCGGCCTCGTGCGCAGCGGTAAGGTGCCACAAGCGTTGCTCGACGCGGCCGTGCGTCGCGTGCTCGAGGCAAAAGAGCGCGCGGGGTTGTTCAACGATCCCTACCGGCACATGGATCTCGCGCGCGAACGCGCAAACGAGCTGACGCCCGCCTCGCGTGCGCTCGCACGCGAGGCGGGGGGCAAGTCGATCGTGCTGCTGAAGAACACAGCGGGGCTCTTGCCGCTCCCGAAGGCCGGAAAGACGATCGCAGTCATCGGCGAGCTCGCAACTGACAAACAATCGACGCTCGGCGCGTGGGCCGCGGCAGGGCGACCCGAAGACACGGTGACCGTGCTCGACGGAATTCAGCGAGCCGCCGGTGCAAACGGGAAGATCCTGTATGCCGCGGGTGCGTCTCCGAAGTCTGCCGCTACGCGCGGCATCGAGGAAGCCGAACGTGTCGCGAAGACTGCCGACGTGATCGTCTGGGTCGCGGGCGAGACCGAGGACATGAGCGGTGAAGCGCACAGCCGCAGCTGGGTCGGGTTACCGGGCGCGCAGCAAGCGCTGTTCGACCGCCTGCGCAAGCTCGGAAAGCCGATCGTGGTGTGTCTGATGAACGGCCGGCCGCTTGCGATCCCGCAGCTCGCGGAACAAGCGCAGGCGATTGTCGAAACTTGGTACCTCGGCCACGAGATGGGCAACGCGGTCGCGGACGTGTTGTTTGGCGACGTGAACCCGAGCGGCAAGCTGCCGATGACGTTTCCGCGCGCGACCGGGCAGAACCCGATCTACTACAACCACAAACACACCAGCCGCCCGCCGCGCGAAGCAGAGCGTTACACGTCCAAGTACATCGATGTGCCGTGGACGCCGCTCTACGCGTTTGGTCACGGGCTCAGCTATACGACGTTCAAGTTTGGAACGCCGCAGCTGAGCGCGGCGAAGCTGGGGCCGACCGATCCACTCACGGTCTCGGTGAACGTTCAAAACACGGGCTCGCGCGCGGGAACCGAGGTCGTGCAGCTGTATCTGCGCGATGACTTCGCGACCTTCACCCGCCCGGTCAGAAACCTGCGCGGCTTCACCCGCGTGACCTTGGCGCCCGGTGCAGCGCAGGATGTGCGTTTCACGCTCGATCAAGAGGACTTCGCGCTGCTCGGCGAGGACTTTCTGCCGATCGTGGAAGCCGGAACATTCACGGTGTTCGTGGGCGGCAGCTCGGACACGACGAATCAAGCCACGTTCGAAGTGACAGCGACCGCGAAGCTCGAAGGGGAGGGAAGCGCAATTCCCCGAATGCTTCGCACGACCTCAGTCGCGCACTAGGACTGCTGCATTAGTGGGCTGAGCGACGGGTGTGGGGACAGGCGGCAGCAGATGCGCATCGACGAACTTGCGCGCCTTGTGTGCCAACAAACGCGCGATGACGCTCGGGTGGAACAACGCCGTCGGCGGTGCGAGCAAATGCTGGACGGACAGGAACGCCTCGAACGCCAGAGTGCTCCTCGGCATCACCTCGAACAACTGATCGACGTACCAATGCGCGAAGCGCGTCGACCGATCGGGCTTGCCACCATCGGTTGTCGGCCAGCGAAAATCTTCTCCGGTCGCCAGCAGCCAGGCCGACCTAAAAGCGTTCGGCAGCGCCCGCTGAAACCGCGGCGCGAGCCCGCGTAGATCCGGACCCTGGCCGCGATGCGCGCGAAGCGTCTCGTCGAGCAGCATCGCTTCGACGGCGCTGACTGCCATGCCCTGCCCGTAAAACGGATTGAAGCAGCATGCGGCGTCGCCACTCACCAGAAACCCATCGGGCCAACGTTTCAGCTGCTCGAAGTGCACCCAGCGATTCTCGGTGCGACGGTACCCGTAGATCGGCGAGATCGGTGTGAGCGTCTTGAGCGTCTCGTAGATCGTCGGGCGAATCAGCTGC
>Ga0193752_1001603_pt1 | contig 18525 bp, 21 predicted proteins | sample H1c1metaG_FD_144924 | JGI IMG/M metagenome (GOLD analysis project Ga0193752, IMG submission 144924) | Soil microbial communities from a riparian zone of the East river system, Colorado, United States - H1c1 | ecosystem: Environmental > Terrestrial > Soil > Riparian zone | place: USA: East River...
GGCGAAGCCGCCAGCCGCTCGCAGGTCCGGTAGCCGTCGATCATGTCGCCGAGATTGAACGCGGTGACGAAGAAGCGGTTCTTCTGCATATGCTCGAAATAGTGCGCGGCGTCCGATGCCAGCACGACCCAGCCGCGTTTGGTCATGACCCGCACGATCTGCAGGCCGGGCGTGTGGCCGCCGACGTGATGCAGGCTGATGTCGGGCGCGAGGTCGAATGCGCCGCTATGCTGTTCGACCCGTCCCTTGAAGTTCAGCTTCACCATGCCGACCACGTCCTCGACCTCGAAGCTGTGGCCGAATTTCGGGTAGCGCATGTAAGGCCCGGTGACGAAGCCCATCTCGCGTTCCTGCAAGTGGAAGCGGGCGACCGGGAATTTGTGGAAGTTGCCGACATGGTCGTAGTGCAGATGGGTCAGCACCACATCGGTGACCGTTTCCGGCGCGATGCCGAGTTCCGCCAGTGTCTCGACCGGGCAGCGCAGGAATTGGCGCTTGCGTTTGATCGCCACTTCCTCGGTGAATCCGGTGTCGACCACCACGACACGGCCATCTCCCCGGATCACCCAGGTGAAATAGTCCATCGGCATCGGCCCGTCATGTGGGTCTCCGCCGATGAAATGGTCCGAGCGTTTGGCCTCGCGCATGGCGTAGCGGATCGCGAAAATCTCGTACTCAGCCATTGTCGGCCCTCGGCGCGCGCCCGGCGTCGTGAAGGGTCGGTTTATCGCCTGCTGTCTGCATTCCGTTTCCTCCCGCTCTGGCCCGCACGTGATCCGTCGCGCCTACCGCGCGACCCAGGCCTCGTAGTCGCGCGCCACATCCTCGACGGCCGTGTCGTAGAAGCGCTTGCCGTGTTCGGGCGTGGCGAGATTCGGGTCCGAGCCCATGCGGCCGTCGGGAAACTTGCGGCGAAAATCCTCGGCATCGGCGAACGAGCCGTTGGGTGCGATCCGGGGTTCCATCGGCAGGCGCTGGATGGTCTCGGGATAGCCATACCAGGTGAGCGCCACTTCCGATGCCGTGGCGTGGCTGCCTTCGCCCACCGGATAGAGCTCTTGGCTCAGCCGCTTGATACCCGCACTGTCCCACCAGTTGCGCAGGGCGCACTTGATGGAGGGCTGGTTGCTCATGCGCTCCATCGAGCGTTCGGCATAGATCTCGGAGAAGGCCGCCGTCACGGTGGCGATGTTGCCGCCATGGCCGTTGACGAAGAAGAAGCGTGTGAAGCCGTGCCGCGACAGCGAGACGACGGTGTCGCGCACCACGGCCATCAGGGTGCTCGGCCGCAAGGTAATCGAACCCGCGAAGCCCAGGTGATGCTGCGCCATGCCCACCGAGATGGTCGGCGCCACCAGCGCGCCCACTTTCTCGCCGACGCCGCGACCGATCATCTCCGCCGTCAGCGCGTCCGTACCGATCAACCCGGTCGGGCCATGCTGCTCGGTCGAGCCGATCGGGATGATGATGCCGGTCTTGGTCTTGAGATACTCGTCGACGAAAGTCCAAGTCTTGAGCTGAAGCTGCATGAACGACTCCTGATTGCCGGGATACTAGCTCAAATCGACGGCGCTGGAATCGACGATCGGTGCCTGGCAGCTCATGTCGCGGCAGACGTAGAGCGCGGGCCTGCCACCCACAAGGCCCTTGCCGGCGGCAGGATGCGAGGCGGGCAGCGGCGCGTCGGGCGCGAGGCGGCGTACGATCTTGTTGGGCAGGCTTTTAGCGTAGACGGCACGGCGCAGCGCCTCGGTCGCATCGTCGTCGGGGGTGCCCACGATCACCAGCTCGGCGGCACGCTGCAGCAGCTCGTAGCCGTTGAGCAGGGTCATCAGCGGGAAGAAATTCTTTTCCAGCCCGGCTGCGAAGGCTGCCACCTGGCGTTCGGCCCTGTCGCGCCACGCGGCCTCGCCGGTCAGCACCCACAGGCGGGCAAAGGCCGCCACCAGCGTGCCGTTGCCGGCGGGCACCGCATTGTCGTGGCAATGCTTGGCGCGCACGATGAGATCGGCCGCGTCGTCGGCGGTGATGAAATAAGCGCCGCCCGCGCCGTCGGCGAAATGACCGTCGAGCACCGCCACCAGCGCCTTGGCCTCCTCGATATAGGCTGTGTCGCCAGTCACCTCGAACATGGCGAGACCGGCGCGCGCCATGTTGGCGTAGTCGTCGAGCGTGCCGCGGTGAAGCCGCATGCCGGCGCGGTGAGAGTGGAAGAGCCGGCCGTTCTGGTCGCGCATTCGATCCATCACGAAGCGCCAGGCGCGGGTTGCAGCGGCGAGCCAGTCGTCGCGCTGGAAGACGGCGGCGGCATTGGCCAGCGCCGCGATCATCAGGCCGTTCCAGTCGGCCAGAATCTTGTCGTCCCAGCCTGGCCAGGCACGCTTGTCGCGCACGGCTTTCAGTCTGGCGCGCAGGTGGGCGAGGCGCTCCTCCTCCTCATCGTTCAACAGGCCGGGGCTTCGGTTGCGATGGAGGATGTTGTGGCCTTCCTCCCAGTTGCCGTCGTCCCGCACATCGTAGACGCGCTTGAAAAAACCCGCGTCGTCGCCGAGCACGGCGTCGATCTCGGATGAGCTCCAGACATAGAATTTGCCCTCGACGCCTTCGCTGTCGGCGTCGAAGGTGGCGGCGAAGCCACCGCCCTCGGCGATCATCTCGCGCAGGACCCAGTCGCACGTTTCGGCGACGCGCGTGGCATAGAGCGGGCTTTTGGTGTCCTGCCAGACCAGAGTGAGCAGGTCGATGAGCTGGGCATTGTCGTAGAGCATCTTCTCGAAATGCGGGATCAGCCACTCGGCATCGGTCGCGTAACGGGCAAAGCCGCCACCGAGGTGGTCGTAGATGCCGCCCTGGCACATTCGATCGAGCGTGACGGTAACCGCATCGTGCAGGCGCGGCACGGCACGGTCGCCGCGCAGCCAGGCGCGCCACAGCAGCTCGAACAGGTAGGGCGAGGGGAATTTCGGCGCCTTGCCGATACCGCCCCATACCGGATCGCATTCCTGCACGAGACGATCGGCGATGCGGTCGAGCGTCTCGAATTCGATCAGCGGTCCGCCGCCCGTGAGTTCCATGGCCTGGCTGGCGGCTTCCTGGCGCAATGCCTCGAGCAGGCCGCTGCGGTTCTTTTCGACGGCTTCGGGTTTCTCGTGCCAGGTCCTCGCCACGCTGTTCAGCACATCGACGAAGCTCGGCCGGCCGTAGCGCGCCGGTTGGGGAAAATACGTGCCGCCCCAGAACGGCTCGCCGGCCGAGGTGCAGAACATGGTAAGCGGCCAGCCGCCCTGCTGGCCCAGCAGGTGCAGCGCCTGCATGTAGATGCCGTCGACGTCCGGCCGTTCCTCGCGGTCGACCTTGATGTTGACGAACAGCGCGTTCATTACTGTGGCGACTTCGGGCGATTCGAAGCTTTCATGCGCCATGACATGGCACCAGTGGCAGGCGGCATAGCCGACCGAGAGCAGGATCGGCCGGTTGGTGCGCCTGGCCTCGGCCAGTGCCTCGTCGCCCCAGGCCCACCAATGCACCGGATTGCCGGCGTGCTGCAGCAGATAGGGACTCGTCTCGGCATCCAGCCGGTTGCGTCCGCTTGCCTGATCCGGGGTGCTCATATCGGTGCCTCGCCGAGATTGCCCTCGCTGTTGATGAGGAGAACACGCGAGCGTTCGTTCAGTCGTAACGCCTCCCGCGCCTGGTCACAGCCTTGCACGCGCAACAGACCGGCCATGCCCGCGCAGCCCGAGGGGCCCGAGACGATCGCCGGATCGCCGCCCGTCGGTCCGCCGAGGATTTGGCGCGCGGGCGGAACGCTGTCTTCGCCGATGGTCATGAACCAGTCGGCGCCGAGGCCGATCACGGGCCAGGTGATCGGCGAGATCTCACGGCAGGCGAGCCCGCCCATGACGGTGTCGGCATCGCCGCTGGCGGGCATGATCTGGCCGGCGCGGTTGCTCTGGAACCAGCAATCGGCGGAGACCGGCTCGACGACGATGAAGATCGGTCGGGCCGCTTCCATCATCTCCCACAGATAGCCGATTACGGCCGCCGCCAACCCGCCCACGCCAGCTTGCATGAAAACGTGGGTCGGGGGCGCCTTCCATTGAGTCATGGCCTCGTGCGCCAGCACCGTGTAACCGCGCATCACGGTCTTGGGGATGTATTCGTAATCGTCCCACGACGTGTCGGAGATGACTGCCCATTTCTTCTCGGTGGCGACGCGGCGGCATTCGGCGACCGCCGCATCGTAATCGCCGTCGACCCGCACGACCTCGGCGCCGCGGGCGCGGATCGCAGCTTCCTTGTCGGCGCTGGTGAAGAAGGGCAGGAAGACCACGCAGCGATTGCCGAATAGTTTGGCACCGGCAGCGACCGAACGGCCGTGGTTGCCCGAGCTTGCCGTGGTGAAGACCAGATCGGCGGTAAGGTCCTTGTGGGTGCCCGCCATCAGTTCGGCGAAACTGGGTGCGATGCGGCCGTCGGCGCCCACCACGCCGGTCAGGCGGACATAAACGGCAAGCACGCCGCCCAGCGCCTTGAAGGCGCCGAAGCCGAAGCGCTGCGATTCATCCTTCACCAGGATATCGGCGAGGCCAAGCCGCCGGGCCAGGATCGGCAGCCGGTGAAGTGGCGTGACGCGGTGGGCGGGACACTCTTCGAGCATCTGCGCCAGGTCGGCGACGCCGGCGGCGGTGATCACCGATCGTTGCGCATCGCCATAGGGTTGGTCGCGTCGCGCACGCAAATTGGGGGCAAGCCAGGAAAGAGCCATGCCCAGTCATAGCATGGCAAACTCATGGCATGCCCCGGGGTTTCTGCATGCCCGAGGCCCTGTGCCGGGGCAGGAAGATCGCCTAAGGTGGGCCGCGAAGGAGCTCGCCGATGAAAGTGAATGTCACGATCGACTGCACGCCCGAGGAAGCGCGGGATTTCATGGGTCTGCCGGACCTCAAGCCGATGCAAGACCGCCTGATGGGTGAAATCGAGCAGCGGCTGCGCGCCGGGGTGGAGTCGATGAATCCGGAATCGCTGGTCAAGACGTGGCTGCCGGCCTCGATGCAGGGTATCGAGCAGGTTCAGCAGATCCAGCAGGCCTTCTGGCAGCAGCTTGCCAGTATCGCCAGCGGCAAGAAGGAATAGACCGCAATGAGCGATCGTGAAAAGCCTTCGGATCCGAAGCCATACTACGAGGCGCACATCTTTTGCTGCACTAATCGCCGTCCGGCCGGCCATCCGCGCGGCTGCTGCGCCGAGAAGGGCGGCGAGGCGCTGCGGGATCACATGAAGAGCCGCGCCAAGGAGCTTGGCTTGAAGAATGTGCGCATCAACAGCGCCGGCTGTCTCGACCGCTGCGAACTCGGGCCGACATTGGTGATCTATCCCGAAGGCGTCTGGTACACCTGTCCGACCAATGCCGACATCGATGAAGTGCTGGATACGCACCTCGTCAAGGGGGGCCGCGTCGAACGGCTGATGCTGCAGAAGGCCGACAAACTGCCGGCGCACCGCGCCAAGCGAGCCGGTTGAGGTTCATCCCTGCGGTGGGGGTCCGGCTTTTTTGGCCGAACCCCTTCGCCGAGGCGGATTTGGAAGCGGCTACATCTTGGGAAGGATGGCGATGTCTTTAACCACACCGCCGATGCCTTCGATTTTAGCTGCCGCCGTGGCTTTGCCCGTCGAGAGGTCGATCGACCAGAGTTGACCGTCGGCCAGTGCCCAGGCTTCGTTCTTGCTGCCATCCGACCAGATATCGAAGGCGATGTTATCCGACTTCATGCCGAGCATGCCGACCGTGTTGAGAATGCCGTCATTCGGCGGCGCCTGCTTCACGAGGGCGCCGGTCGTCACGTCGATGTCGAACAGGGCGGTTTCCTTCGTGCCTTTCACCGAGTTGGTGTAAGCGCCGGCGACGACCTTGGGCGTCTTGCCCTTGTTGGCGTCGGCATCGGCATATTTCAAGCTGCCGTCCTTGGTCGCCTTGCCGTCGTCCACGTTGACGCGAAGGCTGGTGCCGTCGCTGCCGATGACGCGGAGCCGATCCGCCGCCGGATTGAAGTCGACCGTTGCCACGATGCCGGCGGGCAGCATCGTGTCCAGCTTCGCCTTCATCGTCGCCTTGCCGTCTATCGCGATGGTGTAGAGCGTTCCCCCCGTGGTCAGGCCATACAGCATGCCGTCGGCCGGGCGGACGTCGATGCCGGCCAGTGAGCCGTCGATGCCGGTGACCTTCACGCTCTTCATCACCTTGCTGGTGTCGGTATCGACGATGACGAGGGTGTCGTTGCCGACCAGCGCGGCGACCTGGGTGGCTTGCGCCGCGGTTCCCAGCGCCATTGAAGCCGCCGAGGCGGCCAATATTGTCTTGAAATTCATCCGATTGCTCCCTGTCTGCTACAGACCCGAGACGGGTCATGAAGTGGCTACCGACCGGGGCCACCGATTGGATGCAGGCCATCGAAAAATATTTTTTGTGAATTCCCTTTCCGTGCATCCAATTGCCGTGTTGCGACGGTATTGCTAGTAGCGTCGATGCGAAGGCGTGCTGGGATGAGGGTGCCTCGCGGCACATGTCGGACGATTCATGGCAATGACGGCGGCTTTATCTTCCCGCGATTCCGTTGAACGCCAGGGGCTCGAGGCGCAGCTCTCCGCCGCGATCACGCGGTGCGCTGGCGGCGATCGCGCGGCCTTGCGCATTATTTACGAGTCGGAGTCGGCCCGCATGGTCGGGGTGGCGATGCGCATCCTGCGCCGAAAGCAATTGGCCGAGGACGCGGCTCATGAGGCATTCATAAGAATTTGGCGCGGCGCGCGGAGCTTCGATCCAGCGCGCGGTGGCGCCCGTGCGTGGATTTACGCCATCGTGCGAAATCAGGCTTTCACCATCCTGCGCAGCGAGCGGCGGTTCGAGGCGGAGGATCTTGCCGAAAGCGGCGAACAGGAACCCGACGCCGCGCTCTCCCTTCTGCCCGAGACGAGTGCCTTGCGTCGTTGCCTGCAGCAACTCGACGCCCGTCGCCGTGCCGCAATCGTGCTCGCCTATGTGCACGGGTTCAGCCATGGCGAGCTGGCGGGGCGGCTGGGGGTCCCACTTGGCACAGCCAAAAGCTGGATCCGGCGTGGTCTGGTCTCCCTGCAGGAGTGCATGGGATGACGCCGGAGCGTGACGACAAGATGCTCGCTGCCGAGTATGTGCTCGGCCTGCTGTCGGATGAAGATCGTGCGGATGTCGAGCGACGCATCGCGTCCAGCCTCGATTTCGCGCGTATCGTGGAAGTCTGGCGCACGCGTTTCTCGGAATTCGACGAGACCGCGGAAGAAATTGCGCCGTCCGGCGACCTGTGGCTGCGGATCGAGGGTGCAATCGATGCACCGGCGCAGGTGGCGCGCCGGCCGGCGGCAGGGCAGATGAGGCGTTTCTGGAACAGCGTCAGCGCCCTTCGTTTCGCCACTCTCGGCAGCACCCTTGCTGCCGTGACGTTGGCGGCCTTGGCGGTGGTGGCGCTCCTGTATGCGCAAAATCCGTCGGCGCGGAATCCGGCCTATGTCGCAATTCTCGTCAACGATGCGACCAAACAGGCGGGTGCGGTCGTGAATGCTTTCGCCGACGGTCGTGTGGAGATGGTCCCGCTCGCCGATATCGACGTGCCCGAAGGCCGCGCACTGCAGATCTGGACACTTTGGGATCGGGCGGTCGGTCCACGGTCGGTTGGCCTGATCGCCCGCGCGCATGCGACATGGCTCAGCCTCGACGACCTGCCAGCCACGACCGCCGGCCAGCTCTTCGAGATCACGCTCGAGCCGGCAGGCGGCTCGCCCATAGGCCGCCCGACGGGACCCATCCTGTACAAGGGTACGGCGTCGCGCGTGCTTTGAGGACTTTCCGGCAGGCGAGACTTCAGGCCGCCAACGGCTCTTCCAGCAGCTCGGACAGGCGCTTGATGATGCGTGCCGGCTTTGCTTCGGCATGAACGGGCACGCCGGCCCCGAAGGGGTCGTACCAGATGCCGCAGATGCCCAGGCGTTGCGGCGCCGTAACCTCCCATTCGAAATTGTCGCCGACCATCCAGGTATCGGCCGGTTCGACGGCCAGTCGCTCCAGCGCGTGCGTGTAGACCGCGGGCTCGGGCTTGCCCTGGCCGAACTCGCCCTCGATCTGGATATGGTCGAAGCGGTGCTCGAGTTCGAATCGTTCGATCTTGGCGCGTTGGGTGAGGGCGGCACCGTTGGTGACGAGTGCGAGCTTCACGCCGGCGGCGCGCAGCGCGTCGACCGTGGCATGGGCATCGGGGTAGAGGCGATATTCCGTGCGGCGCAATTCGGTGAAGGCGTCGGCGATGCGGTCGGCCAGCGCCTCGTCGGGCCGGCCGAGGCGTGCCAGCGCCCGACGTACCGACAGCCGCCGTGCGCCGGGAATATCCAGCCGCCAGCGTGCCGCCGCCGACGGCTCGGTCCAGAAGGCGCGGGCTTCCTCCATCACCGCCACACGCACACGGGCTATCGCAGCCTCGTCATGGGCGTCGAGATGGACGGCAAAGACGTGGAGCAGGCGCGTCCAGGCTTCCTCGGGTTGGGCGTAGGCGCGGATCAGCGTGTCATCGAGATCGAACAAGATGGCGCGCGGCAAAACGACAGGCATGCCGGCTTGCTCAGTTGGTTAGGCGGGCGAACGTGCTCGGCGCCGGGCTGACGACGACACTGCGGTCGCCCTGGATCTCGATCACCGCCAGCGCGCGCTCGGAGCGGCCATCGGGCAGGAACCGGAAGGCGCCGTCGACGCCGGCCCAGCCATTGGGATTGGTGATGGCCGCGACCGAGAAATCGCCGCCCGGTTTCAGGCGCGCGAGGTTGCCGGCGAGGGCCACCGCGTCATAGGCCAAGGTCGCCAGCCGGTGCGGCGGGCGGCCGTAGGTGGCGAGATAGCGACGCTCGAAATCGCCGCGCTTGGCGGGATCGGGGGCGGCGTACCAGGCGCCGCGTAGCATGGCCTCGGAACCGATATTGGGCGTATCCCAGACGCCGGTGCCGATGAACTGGACCGAGCGATTGTCGATCCCGCCGGCCGCCAGCCCCGTCAGGACCGCCGACAGGCGGCCCGGCGCCACCGGCAACAGGACCGCGAGCTTGCCGCCATCCTTCAGATCGTCGGCGAGCCCCCGCGCGATCGCCGTCATATCGGCGCCTTCGGCGTAAAGCTGGGTCGCGACGAGGGTGCCGCCGCGCGCCGCGACCTGACTTTGCAGGGTCCGTGCCATCTGTTCGCCATAGGCGGTCTGTGGCGCTACGGCGGCGAAGCGCCGGATACCGGCGGAGAAGGCGTGGTCGACGACCCGGCGCACCTGTGGCGGTGCGGCGATGCCCATGATCCATACGCCGGGCTGGGCGATGGACTCGTCGTTGGAAAAGGAGATGACATTGACGCCACCCTGCCCCACTAGGGGCACGAGCGCCGCGGCCGAGCTGCCGAACAGCGGTCCCAACACCAGGGCGACACCGTCGCTGCGGGCCTTGCGATAGGCTTCGACGGCGCGGTCGGGGCCATCGCCGCTGTCATAGGCGGCGAGCGCGATATCCTTGGCGCCGCTGTCGAACAACGCCATTTCGGCGGCCTGCTGCAGCGACTGGCCGATCGCCGCGTTACGGCCCGACAAGGGCAACAAGAGCGCGATCCGCGTCTTGCCCGAGGGTGTGAGCGGAGAACCGGCCTGCGGCGTCGTGGCCGATGGCGGCGCTATGATAGACTGTGGCGCCGACCCGCCGCAGGCGCTCAGCAGGAGGCCCAAGGCGGCGAGCGCGAAGAAGGACGGACGCATCGGCAGGGAACTCCGGCGAAACGGATGAAAATGGACGTGGACGAACAGCCCCAAGCTAGCGGCGCGCAGGCCCCGCGTAAACCGCCCGCGACACCCGGACTGCACATTGTCGCAACGCCGATCGGTAACCTGCGCGACATTACCTTGCGCGCCATCGACGTGCTGCGCGCGGCCGATCTGGTGGCCTGCGAGGACACGCGCGTCTTCGCAAGGCTGGCTACCGCACATGGCATCTCGGCGCCGACGATTGCCTATGCGGATGCAACGCAGGACATCGCGGAGCCGCGCATCCTGCGCGCGCTGGGCCAGGGCAAGATCGTGGCGTTGGTATCGGATGCCGGCATGCCGCTGATTTCCGATCCCGGCTACCGGCTGGTGCGGGCCGCGATCGCCGCCGGCCATGACGTCACCTGCGCGCCCGGGCCGTCGGCGGTGCCGATGGCGCTGGCTCTGTCCGGGTTGCCGACCGACCGGTTCCTGTTCGCGGGTTTTCTGCCGGCCAAAGGCACCGATCGGCGGCGCGCCATCGGCGCGGTTGCGGGAATCGCCGCGACCCTGGTCTTCTTCGAGGCGCCGCACCGCCTGCCTGAATCGCTGACCGATCTCGCGGAATTGCTGGGCGACCGTCCCGCGGTGGTGGCGCGCGAACTCACCAAATTGTTCGAGGAAGTGCGCCGTTCCTCGCTGGCGGACCTCGCAGCCCATTATGCCGCCTTTCCCGACGTGAAAGGCGAGATCGTCCTGGTGATCGGCGCGGCGCCGGCCGGTACCGCACCCGACGAGGAGACTCTCGATGCCGCATTGCGGGTCGCGTTGGCGGGGGCGTCGGTCAAGGACGCGGCGGCCGAGGTCGCGGCGCGCTTCGGCAGGCAGCGTCGCGACGTTTATGCGCGGGCGTTGGCGCTCAAGCGCGAAGGCGGCGAATGAGCATGCGCCGGCCGGATCCGCGCCACCGGACCGCCGCGCGGCGCAAGGCGGAGCGGCTGGGCCATAACGCCGAATGGCGCGCGGTGTGGCGGCTGCGGCTCGCGGGGTATGCAATCGTGGCGCGGAGGTATCGCACCAAGATGGGCGAGATCGACATCGTGGCGCGGCGTGGACGCATGCTGGTTTTCGTCGAGGTGAAGGCGCGTACCCAGCACACGGCGGCCGCGGAATCGCTGGGCGAGCGGCAGCTCGACCGCGTGGCGCGTGCGGCCGGCCTGTTCCTCGCCCGTCATCCGCGCTATGCCGAGTATGCGGTGCGGTTCGATGCGGTGCTGGTGGTGGGGCTATGGCCACGCCACCTGCCCGATATCTGGCGGCCGGCTTGAAGAATGGCGGACGATAACGTGTCGAACTCGGAGTCTGAAACGGTTCGGCGTCTGGCGCGATTGCGCGATCTCTGCGCCGGCGACGGCAGGCGGCTCGATCTTTTGGAGGCTGGACTCGCCCTCAGCGCCGCTACCCGGCAGGAAGAGGTGGTCGATCTCGCGCCTTATCGGCTGCAGGTCGCGACCATGGTCGAAGCGCTGGCCGATCTGGTGCATCGGCGCGGTGCGGCGCCCGAGGCGCTGGGCGAGGTGATCGCCCGCACCTACGCCTATCGCGGTGACAGCGAAACCTATGACGATCTGCAGAATGCCGATCTCGTGCGGGTGATCGAGCGGCGCAAGGGCCTGCCGGTGGCGCTGGCGATCCTCTATCTCCACGTCGCGCGGGCCCAGGGCTGGACGGCCGAGGGCCTGGCCTTTCCCGGTCATTTCCTGATTCGCGTCGGCATCGAAGGCGCCCGCCACGTCGTCGATCCCTTCCATGAGGGCGTGGTGCGTGACGCGGCCACCCTGCGCGGCCTGATGCGCCAGGTCCTGGGGCCAGATGCCGAGTTGCGGCCCGACCATTTCGAGCCGGTGGCCGATCGTGACGTGCTGTTGAGGCTGGAGAACAACGTGCGTCTGCGTCTCGCGCGGCGCGAGGATTGGCCGGCCGCCGCACGGTCGCTCGACCGCATGCTGGCAATCGCACCGGACCGTCTGGAGCTTTTGTTCGAGGCCGGCGAGCTCAATGCAAGGCTCGACAAGCGCCGTGCCGCGATCGCTTCCTTCGAGCGCTTTCTGGCGCTCGAAGGGCAACATGGCGATCCGGGCCTGCGTCAGCGCGCTACCGCCTTGTTGCAGGAACTGCGCCGCGGGCTTAACTGATTCCTCCACACGACAAGTCAAGATAAAGGCCCCGCATGAAGCTCGCCGTCGCCATCCAAATGGACCATGTGTCGACCATCGATATCGAGGGCGATTCGACCTTCGTGCTCGGTCTCGAGGCGCAGCGTCGCGGCTATGCGCTCTATCACTACACGCCGCCGTCGCTGATCTTTCGCGATCGCAAGGTGATGGCGCGGGTCGAGCCGATGGAGTTGCGGCGTGAGAAGGGCAACCATTTCACCCTGGGCGCGCCCGAGTTGATCGACCTCTCGACCATGGACGTGGTGCTGCTGCGCCAGGATCCGCCGTTCGACATGTCCTATATCACGACCACCCATGTGCTCGAGCACATCCACCCCAAGACGCTGGTGGTCAACGACCCGGCAAGCGTGCGCAACGCGCCGGAGAAACTGTTCGTCACCCATTTCGACGGCCTGATGCCGCCAACCCTGATCACCGCCGATGCGGCGGCGTTGCGCGCTTTCCGCGATGAGCACAAGGACATCATTCTGAAGCCGTTGTTCGGCAATGGCGGCTCGGGCGTGTTCCGCCTGCGGCCGGGTGACGAGAATTTCAATTCGCTGCTGGAGATGTTCTCGCAGCGCAGCCGCGAACCGATCATCGCCCAGCGCTATTTGCCGGAGGTGCGCAAGGGCGACAAACGCATCATCCTGATCGATGGTGTCGCGGTGGGTGCGATCGACCGCGTGCCGGCCGAGGGCGAGGCGCGCTCCAACATGCATGTCGGCGGGGTTGCGGTGAAGGCCGATCTCACCAAGCGCGACCGCGAGATTTGTGACACGATCGGGCCGGAGCTTGCGCGGCAGGGCATGATCTTCGTCGGCATCGATGTGATCGGCGACTACCTGACCGAAATCAATGTCACGTCGCCCACCGGCCTGCAGCAGATCAACCGCTTCAACGGCGTTTCCCTGGAGGCCCGGATATGGGATCGTATCGAGGCGCGCTGGCAGTCAACGCGGGGAGGGGTGGCATGAGCCGTCCGATGAAAAGACGCGAAATGCTCGCCTCGTTGGTCGGCGGCGCCCTGGTCGGAGCCGGCGTTTGGGCCGCGGCCGGGCCTGCCGTGGCGCAAATCGAACCCTACACGCTGAAACCGATCGTGAAAGCGGTGCGCGACGGCGACGACGACAAGGTCCGTCAGGCTTTGTTGAAGGGTGAGAATCCCAACCAGACCGACCAGAGCAAGCCGCTTGTCATGGTGGCGACACTGGGAGGCTCCTTGCCGGTGGTCGAGAGCCTGCTCAAGGCCGGCGCCGTGGTCGATGCCACGGACGGTGAAGGCTACACGTCGCTGATCCGCGCCGCCGAGCGCGGCGATGCCGACATCGTCGAGTTGCTGCTCAAGCGGAATGCCAGGCCCAACGCCCAGACCCGGCAGGGTGTTTCATCGTTGATGATGGCTGCCCGCGCGGGCAATGCCGAGATCGTGCGCCTGCTGCTCGACAAGAAGGCCGACCCCAATCTGGCCGACTTCACCGGTCGGTCGGCGATGATCTATGCCCGTCAGGCGGGCCGCGCCTCGATCGAGCCGATGCTGCGCAAGGCGGGCGGGCGGGGCTGATGCCGGCGGCGCCTGCCGCCCCGATCGCGGTTACCGATTCCCTTTCGCTCGACCCGCGGGAGATCGAGGAAAGTTTCGTGCGCGCGGCCGGGCCCGGTGGGCAGCATGTCAACAAGACCTCGACCGCTGTGCAGCTTCGCTTCGATGTGCGGCGCTCGCCGTCGCTGCCCGACGACGTACGCGTCCGGCTGGAACGGTTGGCGGGGCGCAGATTGACGAATGACGGCGTGCTGGTGATCGTAGCCCAGGGCCAGCGCAGTCAGATGCGCAACCGGCTCGAGGCGCTGGACCGGTTGATCGAGTTGGTCCGTGCCGCCGTGCCGCCGCCTACGCCACGCCGCAAGACGCGACCGACCAAGGCCAGCAAACGCCGCCGGCTCGAAGGCAAGAAGCACCGTGGCACCGTGAAATCGCTGCGCAGCGGTCCGTCACGCGATGAATGAGCATTGATCCTCTGGCCGTGCCGCCCATGTGAAGGTTAGATTACACCAGCACGATCGGCGGGAACTGGCATGGCTGATGCGGCGCAGGTAAGGGGGAAGGGACTAGGCCATGGCGGCGCGCAAGCGTCCCAGCAGCCGATTCCCTTGGTCGAAGACGGCAGGCCGTGGCGGCGCGCCACCGCCTGGCTGGTTGGGCTGTCGATGTTTTTCTACGCCAGCTACAGTTCCTCGAACTGGTTGGCAAGCCAGCGCGCCGGCGTGCCCGTGGTCGTCTACCAGTGGGAACATGCCATCCCCTTCGTCGCCTGGATGATCATTCCCTATTGGAGCACCAACCTGCTTTTTGCTGTGTCGCTGCTTTTCTGCCGCTCGCGGCCGGAACTCGACAGCCATGCAAAACGGCTCCTGACGGCGCAGGTGGTGGCCGTTTCGTGCTTCATCCTGTTCCCGCTCAGAACTTCCTTCCCGGTGCCGAAGCTCGACGGCATCTTCGGCTTCTTCTTCGCGGCCCTCGGCGCCGTCGATCTGCCGTACAATCAGGCGCCGTCGTTGCACATCGCCGTCACCACCATTCTGTTCGCGCTATATGGCAAGGTCCTGCCGCGTTGGGCGGTGCCCTTGTTCGCCGGCTGGTCGCTGCTCGTGGTCGGATCCGTATTGATGACCTACCAGCATCATTTCATCGATATTCCGACCGGATTTCTGCTGGGGCTGATCTGCATATGGATGTGGCCGGCGGACGGCGGCAACCGGCTCTTCCATTGGCGGCTGACGGACGATCCGCAACGGCGAAAGATAGCGGGTTTCTACGCCCTCGCTGCCGGCGCGATAGTGTTGCCGGCAATCCTTCTAGGCGGCGGCTTTCTGTGGTTGCTGTGGCCCGCAACGGCCCTGGGCGCGGTGTCGCTCGCCTATTTGGCGCTCGGCTGCCAGATCTTTGCAAAGAGTGCTGATGGACGTATCGACTGGCCGTCGCGGTTGATTTTGGCGCCCTATCTCGCCGCCGCATGGTTGAAGGCGCGGTTGTGGATGACGGCCGGCAATCGCGCCGTCGAGGTTGCCGACGGCGTTTTCCTCGGACGATTTCCATCGGCGCGCGATTGCATTGAAGTGAAATCCGTCATCGACCTCAGCTGCGCGTTCGCACGTCCGGCCTTTGGAGGAGAGTGGATCAGCATTCCCATGCTCGACCTGGCTACTCCCGATCCGGGGGCGTTGTGTGCTGCCGTCGATGCAATCGAGCGCGCACGGGCACGGGGCGCCGTTCTGGTCTGCGCCGGCGCGGACCATGGTCAGAGCGCGGCGGTGCTTGCCGTCTGGCTGGTGCGATCGGGCCGGGCAACGCATCTCGATGCGGGGCTCGATCTTCTCAGGAACAAGGACACTCGACTTGTGCCCACGTCAGCCCAGGTGCGGGTCATGACGGCGGCGGTTCAATATGCTCTTGTCGGCTAGTCGTCGCCCAGCTCCGCCTGGAGCTCCTCCTTGCGCTGGCGCAATTCCTCGCCCAGTTCGTCGAGGTCAAGTCCGGCTTTCTTCACTGCGGGAAAAAGCGCGGCTTCTTCTTCCTCGACATGCTGTTGGACGAGTTCGCCCAACCCCTTGAGGCGATCGTCGAGGGCATCATCGACCTCGCCATTGCCCAGGGCTTCCTCGATCTCCGCCACGAGATCGTCGATGCTGCCATGATCGGTCTCCGCCTGATCGATGGCCTCTTCCATCTCTTCGTCGTCTTCCAGCGCTTCGGCGGCCGCAGGATAGAATATCTCTTCCTCGATCGTGCCGTGGATGGTCAATGCACGGCAGATCTGCTTGGCGAACTCGGTCTTCAGCGCTTCGTCGTCCTTGCTGGTTTCATATTCCTCGAACAGCCCGGCGACGATGAGGTGATCCGCTTCCAGCAATGTCAAAGCGCTGGTCTTGCCCTTGGTGCCGCGGCTCTTGCGGCCGGCGCTTTCCTTGTTGCTCGTAGCCATTGTCGTGCGTCCTCGTGGCGGGTGGGCTCGCGATCTGCCGATGTAACGGCTTGCTGATTATCCGGTTCCAACCGGCTTTTCTACAGGCTGAAAGTCGCGCCGACCGTGCGGACTTGCTGGCGGTTGGCGGCAAACGGGCCCCGCGCACGGCAATCGGCGCCGTCATCCGTGCTCCGGATCTATTCGTTCCTGGCGACAGAGCCCCTGGTCGCGTCGACGGGGCCGTGCGGGGACAAAGTCCGGATGGAAAAGGCTGGCGTGCCCGAGTCGTTTTGCGTTTCTTCGATTTCTGCGATCAAGGCAACGACTTCGCTTTGCAACTGCCCGATCATGCTGCGCAAGGCGATCAGATACTGATCCCTGAACGGAACCTGGGTACCCCAGATATGGCGCCTCACCGTGTCGACCGTCTCGGCAAGATGAGCGATCATCTGGTCGGCTTTCCGCCCCTTTCCGGTCGGGGCCCTCAACACGCGCTTGCCGCGAGACAGCGCCGCAGCAAGATTCATCTTGTGAAGGCCGCTTGTGGGCTCACGGAGAATACAGCCGCACAAAGCGTCGGTATTTTCGAGCCAGGCACTGACGTTCTTCAAATTCGACATTGCCTCCTCCTCTCGTCAAGTCCAACTCCCTATCTCACCGACAACTTGGGACGGCATCTTTCGGGCAATGGATGCCCTTGTCACGAGGTTGTCGCCCTACTGTTTGAAGGCGTACGGTTAATTATCCAAAATCCTACGCGTCCACAGCCCAGCCGATTAGAGCAGTCGCTCTTTACATTTTGGCGTCATTGCGTGACTTCAGCATGCTCCGCCCGGCGAGTCCTCTCCGGACTCACCCGCGCGCGATCACAATTTCACGATGATGAGCTTCGGCACCGATGCTTCGACGTGCGCCGCCGGCTTCTTGCCCGACCATGCGAAAGGATGCGCGCCATTTAAATGTCACTTTGAACAATGCCCTTTGTCGGCAAACTATCGGCGAACGGCTGCATTGTGCAAAACGAAAACTGAGTTTCACACGCTGTGTATTTATAGTCGCTCTGACTTCTCGACAGTACTGTTTGGAGTGTGCTGGGCATGTTTCTCGTGAAATGCATTCGAACAATCCTGAACGGGTCGGTTGGACTGCAGCGTGACACCTTCATGTCGGTTAATACGATCGCTGAGGCCCTGAAGGGAATCGGCGTCCAAAAACTGGTCGCTTGAAGGGGCTGCGCGTCGCCGTCGACGCAGTTCCAGTCCAATGCCCTGACCCCAGGGGCCGGAAAGGATAGCTGTGCAATCAGAGAGGCGCATAGGCGCACGAGTTGGAACGCTTATCGTCGCGACCAGCGGCATCCAGTTCGCCAACGGATTTTTTGGGACCTTCATTGCCCTGCGCGTGGCATTCGAGGATTTCGGTACCACCATGACCAGCCTCGTGCTCAGCAGCTATTTTGCGGGGTTCACGGTCAGTGCCTTTTTTAGTGGGCGGATCATCGAGCGGTTCGGCCACATCCGCGTCTATGCCGCCTTCGCCGGCATGGCCGTCGCCGCGACTGCAGCCATGCCGCTTCTGGTTGAACCGCTGTCGTGGATCATCCTGCGCGCAATCATCGGGTTCGGCTGTGCCGGACTCTTCGTCACGACCGAAAGCTGGCTGAACGCCAAAGTCCGGCCTTCGGAGCGCGGGTATGTCTTCTCAATCTACATGGTCGGCACGTTCATCGCCATTGCGCTCGGACAGCTCTTGATCGGGCGAACGGAGATAGAGACGGCAACACCGTTCAATATCATTGTTGTCCTGTTCGCCGTGGCGCTGGTGCTGGTGAGCACGACCAGCGCAGAACAGCCGCAGCCGACCACGACGGAGCATCTGCCCAATGGTCAATTGCTCCGGGCCGCTCCTGTCGCGGTGATCGGGGCTGCGCTGAGCGGACTTATCACCGGTGCATTCTACGCGCTCGTTCCGGTATGGATGCAGGACGAAGGCATCGAACGTGCGACGATTGGATTGGTCATGCTCGCGGCCGTGCTCGGCGGCCTCGCATTCCAGATTCCGGTCGGCTGGCTCTCGGACCGTTTCGACCGGCGTATCGTATTGATCGTGCTCAGCATTGGACTTGCAGGCGCCGCCGTCGCCCTGACTCTACTGCCGCCATTGCTGATGGTGATCCTGCCGGTTGCCGTCTTGTTCGGCGGATTGATGTCGACCGTTTACCCCGTTTGCGTCGCTCACGCCCATGATCGCATGCCGGCCGATCGCGTGGTGGCGGTGAGCGGCCGGCTCATCCTGGCGAGCGGATGCGGTTCGGTGCTCGGGCCGCTCATCGGCATGAGCCTGATGAGGCATTCCGGCATCGACAGCGTGTTCTACCTTATCGCTGCCGCGGCGTTCCTCCTGGCACTCCTTGCCGCCAGCAGAGCTTTGACATCGGCAGCACCGCCGCACCTTGCGAGGACCTTCAGCATCCTGTCGCCACAGGCGACACCGCTTGCGCACGATCCGCGCGGCGATTCCAGGGGGTGATCGCTTTCGGCTGAAGCTAGG
>Ga0193752_1001604_pt1 | contig 18523 bp, 16 predicted proteins | sample H1c1metaG_FD_144924 | JGI IMG/M metagenome (GOLD analysis project Ga0193752, IMG submission 144924) | Soil microbial communities from a riparian zone of the East river system, Colorado, United States - H1c1 | ecosystem: Environmental > Terrestrial > Soil > Riparian zone | place: USA: East River...
AGTCGGCGCCGATCGCGGTCATCACGACATATCCCACGATGGCCAGTCCAGTCAGGCCGTCATCGAAGCCTGCACGATCTTCACGATGAAGCAGCTCGCAGGGCTGCTGACGAAGTTCCGCAACACGCCCGACGGCGCAGGCAACCTACTCGACTCGATGGCGCTCCTCGGAACCTCGGATGCGTCCGACGGCGCCGCACACACCGTCAACGATTATCCGATCATCGTCGCAGGTAAAGCCGGTGGAGCGTTAGTCCATCCCGGCGTCCACTACGCCTCGAACGGGGAGCACACGAACCGCGTGCTCCTCACGATCTTGCGAGCAGTCGGTGTCCAGCTGCCCGAGCTCGGCATGGGCAGCTACGTACAGACGATGGGTGTATCGGCGCTCGAAGCTTGAGCTTTCACTGAAAGACGTAGAGCGCGACGCTCGAGCGAACATAAACACTCGAGGGCGTCGTGATCCGCCAGGCAGCGTGGTCGCGCCTACTTTTTCGAGTGCCAGTCTTCGGGGAAACGCGCTCGACACAGATTTTGGAGATTCTCGAGCAGCGAACACGAGGAGGACAACACCATGGATCGCGTCGAACTCTCGAAGACTTTGCTCGAAGCGAAGAAGCGCAAAGGCATGACGTGGGCCGACCTCAGTAAGAGCGTCGGCGCGTCGGAAGTGTGGTTGGCGTCCGTCTGTTACGGCGAGAGCGCCGCGCCCGAAGAGGTCGCGCAGAAGATCGCGAAGGCGCTCGACCTCACGGAGCCCGTTGCCAAAGCGCTCACCGAATATCCGCTACGCGGAAACAGCATCGGCGACAAACCGGTCCCGACCGACCCACTGCTCTATCGGTTCTACGAGATCCTCCTCGTCTACGGATTGCCGCTGAAGGATCTGATTCAAGAGAAATTCGGCGAAGGCATCATGAGCGCGATCGACTTCACGATGGACGTGCAGAAGCAGCCGGACCCGAAGGGCGATCGGGTGATCGTGACGATGAACGGCAAGTTCCTGCCGTACAAGCGCTGGTAGAAATCCTGCCGCTTACAAGCCGAGATCGCTCAAACCCGGGTGGTCGTCAGGTCTTCGACCTTGAGGCCACTCGAACTTTCGATCGGCCTGCCCGATCGGCAGGTCGTTGATGCTCGCAAACCGAACCTGCATGTAGCCGTCTGCGTCGAACTCCCAGTTCTCGTTTCCGTACGAACGAAACCAGTTGCCCGCTTCGTCGTGCCACTCGTACGCGAAGCGCACCGCGATGCGATTGCCTTCGAAAGCCCAGAGCTCTTTGATCAAACGATACTCGAGCTCGCGCGCCCACTTTCGAGTCAGAAACGCTTCGATCTCCGCACGCCCGCGCGGAAACTCGGCGCGATTGCGCCAGCTGCTGTCAGGCGTGTAAGCGAGCGATACGCGCTGCGGGTCGCGGCCGTTCCATGCATCTTCGGCCATGCGGACCTTCTGAAGCGCAGTTTCGCGGGTGAACGGAGGAAGTGGCGGACGCGGAGTCGACATGAGAAGGACCTCCCTAGGTGAGATGACCTCCGCTTGTAGGGCGAGCCTGCGCGGCGCCGCAAGCACTTCGCCCTAGCCACGGCATTCCGCCGCGTCACAGCGAGCTCGAAGCATCACCCTGCAAACGACGCAGGTGGATCGACTCCGGATATTTCGACTCGAACTGATGCAAACGCTGCGTCGCCTCGGTCGTTCGACCGAGCTTCCGCAACACTTCGATCCTCAGCACTTCGCGCTCGGGCCCAAGCAGCCCACTCGGAAAGCGCGCTGCGTGTTCAGCGAGGATTCGCAACGCCGCTTCGGGCTTCGCCGACATGGCCTTGCGCGCGTCGAAGAGCAACTCGACTTCCGAGCGTTGAGCCACAGTCGCTGCGGGGACGGGTACCGGTTGGACTGCCGGCTTCGGCTTCGCTTTTTCCGGCTCGGGCACTGGGTCCGTAGCCTCGGCTGCGCTCGTGACGGCGACTGCCGGTGTAGGCGTGGTGCTTGCGGCGGATTGCGCCGGCCCCGCCTGAGCCGTGGCACTCGGCCCGGAACCCCCGCGAGATCTCCGCGACGCCGAGCCGCTCGAACGCGTTGCCGCTGATGGCGGCGCTGCCGCGGGAATGACAGCGGCAGGTCTCTCGCCTTCGGGCTCGCGCGCCGGAACCGGCCCGGGTTCGAGCCGCGAAGTCTCGACTGCAGCCGGCCGCGCCGACTTCGCGGGCGCCTGATATTCGCCTGCCAAGTGATATCCCAACCAGCTCAGCGCTGCGATTCCGATCACGATGCCCGTGATCAACGTCTTCGTTCCAAACAGCTTACGCCAGCCGTTCGAAGTTCCCGGCGGAGGAGCATCTGCGAGCGCAGCCCCGAGCTTTTCGGCGACGCGTGCAAGTCGCGCCGCATCCGGACCGCCCTTACCGAGCGCATACAGTGCGCGCACCAGCTCCGGCGTCGCCTCGCCGCCCGCCTTCAAGGGAACAGGATCATCATCAGTCATGTTCACCCTCGGCTGCCATGCGCTCGACCAAAGCCAACACTCGCGCGCGGGCCTTGTGGAGCCGCGAATACGCAGTTTGAAGCGGACAATCTAGCGCCTGCGCAATCTCCGCCATCGGCATGTCTTCCACTTCGTACAGTAAGAATACCTCCCGCTGCGGAAGCGGAAGCTGACTCAACAATCGATGTCCTAGCGCAAGGGCTTCGCGGTCCTCCACGTGCTCGAGCTGCGTCGGCGCTGCTGCGTCCTCGAAAAACCCCGGCGACGACGTCTCACGGCGGCGGTCGACCTTGCGACGCTGCGCATGAGCCACGCGTGTGCAAATCGAGTAGAGCCAGGCGCGCGCACGCCCTTTTTCCTGATAATCGTTCAGGCGCTGATACACGACTAAAAACACCTCCTGCAGCGCGTCGTCGAGATCAGCCTCGCGGACGCCCAGGTAGCGCAAGCTTCGACAGACGAAGGGGCTATGCGCCTCGAAAACCTCTCGAAGCTGCGGCGGCAGATGGGTCGCCGACTCCTGCGGCCCTCGCGTTTCAGTCACTTTCGCAACTCCCTGACGCTATGACTTCAGGAACCCAGGATTATGAAGGTGAGCTGAAAAATGATCCCTCCAAGCTTAGGACGATAGACCGCCATCGGCTCCCCGTTTTCGCGGACATAGGAAAACCTAGGCCGGCTGAACGACAGGAGCGGGCCAGCCGCGAGGTCGATGAGCGCGAACCTTCCGAGCCGCGTCTCCCAGCCCAAATCCAACATTCCGTGGGCAAGCAGGCGGGTTTGCCGCGGCGGGCCAGCTAGCTCGAGCGGACTCGCGACCAGGGCTCCCGCTTCGGCGCCCGCACAGGCCCTCAAGCCAAAGGTACCGTCACCCCAGAGCTTGGCGCATATGCGCAACCTGAAACTGAACGCCCCCAGTCTCGCACCGACACCGCGCTGCGTCTGGATCGAGACCGGAACCCAGTACGCACCGTCGGCCTGAAAGCGCAGGTAGGGCCCTACCTCGAGAGACACCGTCGGACCTGCCGCAAACGTCGTTCGCGGCAGCGGAGTAGACACAACCTCGCCGCTGATCCCGAACCCGATTCGCGTGTCCAGGCTCTCCTCCGCGGACGCGTCCCCTTCGTCGCGGTCTACGAACAACGTGAGCACCAACGCGATCGCGCCACGCAACGAAGAGCAGCGACCCGCCGGTGCAGTGAGCTCACGCGTGCCGAGCAGGACTCCACCCTTGCTCCTCGCGTCGATTCGAACGTGCGCCTCAGTCGAGCCATCTTCGATCACACCGTGCACGATCACCGGCGCGTCTTCTCGCTCGGTGAAGATGCGCCGCCCCATCACTTCTTCGACGTCGGCCTCGAGCGCAGCCCGCGAAGGGCACAAACTTCCGACTGGGCGTTCCCAGACCAGGTGAACGCGCGGGTCCTGTGCAGCTGCGAGCGACATCCCGAACGACGACACGGATGCTGCGACCAGCAACGAGAGAAACGCCTTCAAAGCGCACCTTCGTAAAATGGATGGCGCTCATGGGCAACGGTCCATGGGCTTCAAATTGTCGACGAGTAAGTACGCCGGAGACGCCGACGTCATGTCCGCGTTGGCGCGAAGAGTGATCTGATTCAAGAACGAGTGCGGGTGAAGCGTAACGCAATATCGCTTCCAACCGACTGCCAATGCCGGCGATGCCCACAGCAATTCGTGCTGCGAGCAATCCACCGCAAGGCCGCCCCAGATCTCGAGAAACACCTGCTCGGTGTTCGTCCCGACGACCTGCGCCAGATCGACACGGGACAGATCCAGCTCGAGGCTGAGCGACGCGTCCTCGTCGATCGCGCTGCAGAACGGCTGCGAGACCTGTTGACCTTCCCCGAGCGCGAGGTACGTCGTCCCATCCATCGCTTTGGGCACTGACACGAGCTGTGAAAGCGTCTCGTTGGCGATCGCAGGCATGTTGGGGCTCGCGGTTGGCATCGCCGGATTCGAGCACAGGCTCCACGGTGCAGCATCGAATGCATCGCCCTGGCCGAGGTTCGGAACGGGCGTCCCCTCGAAGGAAGGATTTTCGAGGCACAAGAGCGCCGGGGGCACTGCAGCTATCGGCGGCAGGTCTTGCGGGCACGCGGCGTCGGCGAGGCCTTGCAAGCGAAACTCTTGGGTCAGTGAGCGTGCCTGCGCCGCGTCGCGCGCGAAGACCGACAGAGAAACGATCGCGTTCTGCACGCACACGCGCCGCGTCGGGCCTCGTGAGCCGTCTTCCCATTCGAATTGATAGGGAGGCACACCACCCGCACCTTCCGCCTGCAAGTCGAAACATTTGCCGCAGTCGACCGGTTGCACGCGCACGGAGACCGTGGGTCGCGTGCTCGCATCACGCGGTTGCGTCTCCGCATCGTCCTCGACCACGGAAGCATCGCTGGACTGCTCGTCACTCGTCGCGCCCACTGCGCCCAGCTTCGTTCCTGCGTCCGGCACGCGCAGTTCTTCCCCGAGCATCACGGGACCGCATCCGAGGAGAAGCAGACCGAGTACTGCGGCGCGCATGAGGTCTTGTACCGTAGCTAGATCCACGTGCGAACACGATCCAGGCGAAGATCCATCGCAGATGCGCGCTCGCGCAAAGAACTACGCAGCGCGGACGGGACAACCGTGGCCACGGAGGCGTTTTTTCACCACTGCAGCCATCGGCGGCGACGGACAAACGTTTCGAGCCCTCGCTCACGCGACGGTGACAACGCGCCGGATTGCTTACGGGTTAAAGCGCGAACGCGCCCACGCGTAGTCTGGCTTGCCGTTCGGATTGCGCTCGAGGCGCTCGCAAAAGACGAATGCACGCGGGACCTTGTAGCGGGCGAGTTGTGCCGCCACGTGGGTTGCGAGCTCGTCCGCCGCCGCCAGCTGCCCCGGCGCGAGCTGCACCACGGCGCACACTTCTTGTCCCCAGCGCTCGCTCGGCTTTCCGCAGACGAGCACGTCGTACACGGCCGGGTGTTGCTTCAGCACCGCTTCTACTTCTTCGGCGAAGATCTTCTCGCCACCCGAGTTGATCGTAGTCGAGTCGCGCCCGAACACGTCGATGAGCTCACCAGGAAGGATCCGCGCGCGATCGCCAGGGATTGCGTAGCGCACGCCCGCCACGACCGGAAAGGTCCGCTGAGTTTTGTCGGGGTCGCCGAGATACCCGAGCGGTACGCGACCGCGCTGCGCGAGCCAACCGAGCTCGGGATCACCCACCGCGAGCACGCGCTGCCGCTCGGCATCGAGCACACAGGTGTGAGACGTGCGAGCAAATTGTCCTGTCGCCGCCGTCTCGCTCGTGCTCAGGTGCAGGCCCTGTTGGCCGGACTCGGACGCGCCGATCGCATCGACGATGATGCGGCCCGGCAAACGCGCCAGCAGCGCGCGCTTGGTCTCGACGCTCAGAGGCGCGCCCGCGTTGACGATCACACGCAAGGCGCGCAGCTCGTAGCTGCCGCGATCGAGCGCGTCGACAATTGGGCGGCCGAACGCGTCGCCGATGATCAGCAGGATCTCGACCTGCTCGCGATCCGCACTCGCGAGCGCGACATCTGGATCGAACTTCCGCGCCCGGTCGGGCAGGACGATGGTGTCGCCCGAGTACAGCCCACGAAGCGCGAGCCAATGCGCCGCACCGTGCATGAATGGGGACAGTGGCATCAGTCGAGCGCCGCCGGCAGCGGCGCGAGCTTGCACGGCATCGAGGCTTTCGACCTCGTTCCCGCGGGGATCGCGGCCGCCGAACGCCGCCATGAAGGCGTCGGCCTGGCGCCACAACACTCCCTTGGGGGCGCCCGTCGTGCCGCCGGTGTACAGGATGTACAAGTCGTCCGGAGACGACGCGGGTAGCTGCACGTCGATGCCGCTCCCAGCTGCGGCCTCGTATGCAGCCACGCCTGCCTGACGCGGTTCGGGACCGACTTGAATCAGGACCTGCAGATCGGGTAGCGCGGCGCGCACGGCGCTCACCATCGGCGCAAACTCTGCGTCGAACACGATCGCCCGCGCGCGCATGTCGCGCAGCAACGACACTAGCTCGCCCTCGGAGTAGCGATAGTTGACGTTGCAAGGCACGACGCGTGCCGCAAAACACGCCAGCATCGACTCGACGTACTCTGGGCCGTTGTACAGATAAAGCGCGACGTGATCCTGCCCGGACTCCCAGTTCTGAAGCTCGCTGCGAGCGCGAACCTGTCCGAGGCCTTGCGCGCGTAGATAGCCGGCGAGCGCGTGCACGCGCCCTTGAAGCGCGCGATAGGTCAGCCCGCGTGAATCAGACCGAAAGGCTTCGCGCTCGGGCAGAGCGTGAGCAACTCTGTCGAACAGCTCAGCAAGCGCGAGCTCGGCCATGGATCGATGAATTACCACGTGCGCAACGTTCCGACGAGCTTCTGATTAAAAGCACACGGCGGCGCCCCGAAACGAGGCACCGCCGTGCGGAGTCACCGAGGTGACGTCAGATCACGGAGCGTTGATGCAGATCCGCAAGCCGCCGCCCACGTCCTGACACGTGTCGAAACCCGTGCCGAGCTGAGTACCGACGCCCGTGCAATAGGTGTTGGCAGGACCCTGACCGCCCCCTTGGAACTGGCTAGCGCAGCTCCAACCGCAAGCGGGAGTTCCACTCGGCACACACACGAGCGGTTGTGTCTGCGTCGGGTAACACATGTTGCCCGTCGCGCACTTCGACCCGAGGAAGGTGCCGTTCGGCAAGCACGCGTTCTCCTGCGCGGGTGCCGTGCCCGGGATGAGACACGAATAACCCGTGTCACATGCACCGCTCACGCAACCCTTCACGCAGATCGAACCCGCTGCTTGTGCGCAGGTGAGCGACGGATCAGCAAAGCCACAGAGCGCTTCACCGTAGCCCGCGTACTTACCCGACTCGCTGCAACCGATCACGCATGCACCGTTCACACACTGCATGTCGAGCTCGGCCACACCATTCAGATCCTGCGCGCACTGATCGTGATTCGCGCCGCCACACGGCGACCCTGGGAACGCGCCCTTGGGAAGGCACACGTCCGCGGAGTAGATGCCGTGCGCGCACACGCGACTCGGATCAGTCAAACCGCACGCGTCCTCGTTCGTGTCTGCAGTCGTCGGATCGTTCGGCGTACAAGTCAGAAGGCACTTGTTGTCTTCACAGGCCATCTGCGTGTTGCCGAGCTTGCCGCACATGCCGTGTGAGCACGGACCGCCTGGATACGAGCCTGCCGGCAAACACACCGAGCTGCCCGGATAGATGGCGTTGGTGCAGCTGAGCGAGGTCTCGATCCCCGCGCAGTACTGTTCGGCGTTCGCAGTGCCGATCGCGGCGCTGCTGCAATCGAACACGCAGGTGTTGCTCTTACACAACATCTTCGCGCTCACGCCTTCTTTGATGTTCACGTCGGCGCACGTGGTCGTGCACGACGAGCCTGGGTACGAGCCCTTCGGCAAGCACACCGCGTCTTCGAACACGCCAGTCGCACAGCTGAGCGTGCTGCTGACACCCTGACACAACGCGTTGCCACCAGTGCCGCACTCGACGACGCAGGTGTCATTCACGCAGGTCATCGGCGCGCTATTGGTTCCGACCTTGATGCTGTCGCACGCGCTATTTTTGTCCGCACGGCATGCGCTACCGGGGAACGAACCCACCGGCAAACACACGGGTGCAGCTGCGACGCTGTTCGCACAGACGAGCCCGCTGTGGATATCCGAGCAGCTCTTGTCCGTAGGACATTTCGGCATGCATTGGCCGCCCGCGCCGCCGACACACGCGGTGTTTTCGTCCGCGCACGCGCCTTGGTCATCACAGCGCGCCGGAGGTTGGCACACGGTGTCTTTGCAGATCGCACCGACGCTGCAGTCCGAAGTTTCCTTGCAGACCGGCGGCGCACAGATGCCCGTGTTTGCGGGATCTGCCGGAAGCGGCTGGCAGACGTCGCCCGCCTGACACTTGGAGTCGCCCGGGTTACACGTCGACAGACACAACCCGCCTTGGGTCGTCAACTTACGCGGGTCGGGATAACAAACGCGGTTCTCACCACAGTTGCTCTCGGCCGCTTTTGGATCGCACTCGCGAAGGATGCACTTGCCGCTGTCTTCGTCGCAGTACGTCTGGTCGGGACAGTTGTTGTCCGCACCTTGACACTTCGGTGAGCAGACACCGAGTGCGCTGCCGTAAATCGGTTGGCACACGTAGTCGTCGCGGCACTCGCTCTTGCCACTACAGAACGCGAGACAGACGCTGACCTCTTTTGCCACGGAGAACTGGCAGTAGGCGCCAGTCGGGCACGGACGCAGGTCATTGCAGCTCGGGATGCTGCAGTAGCCGCCGGGGAAGCCGTCGTCGTTCGGAAGGCAGGTGCCAGTCTCGCACTCGTTGCCCCTGGAACAGGAGCCGCCGACTGGCTGCAACCCGCGACAGACACCGTCGATCACGACCGTGTGCTCACCACACGAGGCGATCGCTGCATCGATGTCGACAGGTGCCGAAGCATCCTCAGTCGCACCGGCGTCGCTGACTGGAAGACATTCACCTGCGATCAATTCGGTTCCAGCACCGCATTTCGCGCCGTCGTCATCGGTACAGCCGATTACGACGAGGCACGCCAACGCGGTGCTTACGACGTTCCCAACGCTCTTCAATCTCATGAACTACCCCTTCGCGCGGAGCGCGAACATCGCGCTCCCCGCACTACATTGTTTGTTGTCAGTCGGTCCTCGACTCGTCTCGTTCGAACCACGCTCGCAACTCCTCACCGCGCGAATCGCAGCCGCATCCGCGGTCGTTCAACCGTCAGGGCCCGGCGTAGATCCGCATGTACGTAAACCAGCCGGCGCGGACCTGAACTGTCACGCGGCCGATCGAATCGCCGGTCGCCTCGAGGCGCCCTTCGAACGTGACGTAACCCGGCTTTATGTTGGAGAATCCACCGACTGCGCGCGGTTCACGACCGGCGCCGAGCAAGTTGCTGATCGTCGTCGCCGACAGACCGCGCGCGGGCAGCGCACCGTCGAAGTAGAACGGCGTTTCGTCGCCGATTGGATCGAATGACACACCGTCACCGGCTCCATCTTTACAGTCGCGCACTTCGAGGATCACGACGCCACGGGTCGGATCGTTCGGCCGGCCAGCGTGCTCCGAGAGGTCATCGAGGGACATCGGCGTCGAAAGCGCGGGGCCGCTCGTCGTGAGGTTGTCGAGGTACGCCCGGTCCGTAAACAACAGCGCGGGCACCGTGCTCGGTGAGCGGAACTCCATGAAGCCTTCGAAACCGTGCGACACGGTGAACTCGAAGAAGCCGTCTGAGCCCGGCCCGACGTCCGACAGGACCGGTGACGAGCACTCGACATCACCGGGCGCACACGCGTTCGCTTTCAGACCAGGCGGAACCTTCAAAGTGTTGAGGTCCACCGCGTCCATCCGGACCGTGACCTGACGGTCGGGGTCGGGGATGAAGTTCTTCGGCGCCTCGGTTACACACGCCCACCTTGCAGGCAGCTGTGATACTTCGCCGGCGTCTTTGCCGGCGTCCGGCTCAGGCGGTGCGACGCACACACCTGGCTTCTCGCAGGTGTAGCCACGGCCGAGGATGCCTACGCAGTCCGCATTGCGCGTGCACTGCGGAGCATCGACATCGAGCCAAACCTGACACCCCACCAGTAAGAATGCGACTACAGTCAGGAGGATCAACTTCATATGAACTGACACAACGTGCACAGCCAGTTTAACTGGCTAGCGGAGTTTGGCCAGTCGCAACTGCATCTGATCGCGCTGAATCAAACGTGTGTTCACGCGGTAAAACAAGGCTAAATCATCACAGCCGCCGCTCATGGCTGCGAATGTACACCACCAGCCCACAGCAGCGCCGCTTCGATATGCTGCAGGAAAAGCGGCTCTTGCCAGCTCTCCTGCGTGTGTCCGAGTCCGGTGTAGAACGCGCGGCCGCGGTCGATCGTGTGCGCCCAGACGATCGGATGATCGTCGCCCATCGTACCGCCTTGGTAACTCGCCTCGTCGAGCCTCAGTAGCACTTGCACCTTGGCGCGTGGGTTCGTGCGGAAGTTGTACCACTCGTCCGTTCGCTGCCACGTCGCAGGCAGGAAGCTCACTGCGGGATGGTCGGCAGACTCGCGCACCAGCGTGGCCGGTTGAATTGCGGGATGATCTGCGAACCATGCACCGTTGAGCGTCTCGTAGAATGGCCAGTCGTATTCGGTGTCCGCAGCAGAGTGAACGCCGACGAAACCTCCACCGTTCCGGATGAACGACTCGAGTTGCGTCTGTTGTGCGTCGTCGAGCACGTCGCCCGTCGTCATCAAGAACACGACGACATCGGCTTGGGCGAGTGCCGCTACCAGCTGCGCTGGGTCGTCGGTGCTGGCGACGGTCGCTTTGTGTCGCGCCGCGATCTCGGCGATCACTTTCTGACCAGGCTCGATCGTGTCGTGACGAAAGCCCACTGTGCGTGAGTAGACGAAGATGCGAAGCGGATTGGGTTCGGGTGATTCCATGGAGGTCGATGCGTCGTCATGAACACTCGCATCACTTCGCGGAACGGAATCCGACGTGCAGCCGATCAAGCAGCACAGCGATAGACACAGTCCGGAGCGAGGCATGCGCGGAGCGTAGCAAAACTTCCGCGTGATGACGCGTCGGGTGAACACACCGACTCATGCAAGTCGCGCGCGTGGGTCTTCGCGCGCCAGCGTGCATTTCGAGTTTGTGTGCCGCGAAAATTGATGCAGTGTACGCAACCGAAGTGGTTAAGCGTTGTGAACTACTTCGTGACGCGTTCGTAACTATCAGAACCACAGGTCGAATACGGTGCGCCGATGAACAAACGTTGTGCGTCAACTCTGCAACTCGCAATGTTTCTCGCAGCAGCCTGCGGCAGCGACAACGGTTCGGTGCCGCCGCCCACAGCAGCAGGCACGCAAGCGGTCGGTGAAGCTGGAATGAACGCTCCCGGAACACCAGCCGCGGGGACAGCGGCGGCCGGAGCAACATCGACTGGGACCGCCGGACCAAATGCAGGCGCAGCGGGGGCCCGGAGCGGCGCAGCGGGCACGAACTCAGGTCCGCCGCCGTCAGCGGCGAGCGGTGCTGGCGCTGCAACAGGCGCAGCCGGTGAATCGTCTGCAGCCGCAGGCAGCAATGCTGGCGCAGCAGCGGCCGGCGCCGACGCGCCGACGCCTTCGGGGAAGCCGCGCCGCGCGGTGAGCGCAGACTTCCTTCACAAGACGTTATCGATCGTGGATGTCGACAAACTGAAGGAAGGTGGCAAGCGAGAGGACGCGCTGATCGCTACCGTGGATCTCGGCAAATATACGCCGGGCCCACTTGCTGTCGCGGTCACTCCCGATGGTAAGACTGCGGTGGTGTCGATCTCCGGTGGTTGGCTCGGCCTCGTGGGTTCCAACATTCCAGCCGGCGATGGGACGGTCGTATTCGTCGATCTCGAGACGCAGATGGTCACCGGCGAGCTCTTCACGGGCCCGAGCCCGATGGGAGTCGCGATCACCAAAGATGGCAAGCACGCGTTCGTCGGCCAGATGAGTGACACGTATATGGCGTACATCGATCTCGAGAAGAAGACGTTCGAGCGCATCTCGACCGGCAACTCGTGGAACGAAGAGCTCGCGATCGACGACACGGGCACGGTTGGAGCGCTCACCACGGGGATCGCCGGCAACGCGTTGTCGTTTTCAGTCGCGATGCCGGGCACGAACGGAATCACGGTAGGTCTGACGGGCGACGCTGGCGGAATCGCTTTCTTTCCCGGAACGTTGTTCGCCTTCGTAGTTCAAGCGCCGACTCAACTCACCGGCAACACCGGTGGCTACAACGTAGTCGATATGACGGATCCGGCATCACCCAAGATGACTGACAATCAACGCGTGACTGGTGATACACGCATCGCCTATCCGGTTACGTCGGTGGCGAATCGAAAATCCGTCGTCTATCCATCGACGAAGGAAGGCAAGCTGAGCTTGATCGAGATGGGGCTCGAGGCCGGCAAGGCGAAGGAAGTCCAGATCCTGGATGCGGGAGCGGCATCGACGCTCGCGTACGGCTTGTCGTCGAGTGCGGACGGCCTCGTGCTCGCGGCAGTCGGCACCGATCACATCGTGGTCGTCGCCGATCTCGGGACCGGCAAGGCATTCAGCGTCGCGTGGGGGATCACGGAAACGGGTCCGATCGACATCAAGTACATCCCTAACTGAGAGCGTCGAACGAATGTCGCGGATCATCGGCCTGATCCTAACGCTGTTAGTTGTCAGTGGAGCCTGCAGTACAGACACTCCGAGCGAACGGCAGCAGCCGATCATGCCTGCCAGTACTGGCGTCGCCGGGCAGCTGGCGCCCCCGCCGATGACTGGCGCGAGTGGGGCCGCCGCTGGTGCGATGGCGCCGTCGTTCAGGGATTCTCAGCTCGACGGCGGCGTGATTCCGATTCGAGATTCCTGCGCGGACGGTGGCTGCAAAGAGCCAGACACGCGCGTCCCGGATGACGACGGCTTCACGGTCGCGGAAGGCGATTGCGACGACTTCGCGCCGTTCACGAATCCCGGAGCATACGATGTGCCCGGAAACGCGATCGATGGAGGCACACGCGTTCTCGCACTGAGCTCGGGCGTCGCGCGCGCGCCGGGACAGGCCGGCTATACGCGCAACTGTAGCGACGAGTTCCCCGCCGTTCAATCGCGACGACAAGTACGGCGCGTCGACCGGTTGGCTGAACACCGAGTTCAAAGTGATGCCGGGTGAAGTGATCACGTTGCGCTTCACGATCTGGGATTCGGCCGACAGCGCACTCGATTCGCTCGCGATCATCGATCACGTGCAGTTCCGGCTGGGCGACGCACCGCCACCGCCCGAAAAGCCGATGACGCTTCCAGTCGGGCCGCAGTAGCGGGAGTCTCATTCAGTGCGAGACGCTACTTCACGTTCGCATGTCCGACCGTCAGGCCTGAAAACTGTGGACCGCTGCCGATCTGACCGAGATCAGTTGCGATGCCAGTCGCGAGATCGATCGTGAACAGGTGGCCTTTGCCCGCGACGGTCACCACGGCGTACGCGAGGCCCGTCGCAACCGCGTTGGCCGTACCGACGCGCACGTCCGCTGGGATGTCGATCTCACTCGCCGCAGTCACGTCGAGCGGCTGAGCTCCGCTGGTGATCGGGACGCAATTCGCCACGCTTCCGCCATTCGGGTTCGTCGACACGCATAAGCTGTTCGCGCTCGCATCGAGCAGATACAACGTCGTGACGGTCGCCCCGCCGTACGAGTTCGTGTACGCCGCGCCGGATAGGCCGGTCGAACCTGCAGCCAATCCCGAGATCGCCGTATCTGGATTCACACCGGTGACGCCGGGATCTCCGTCGGAGACCCCACCCGTGGCCGGATTAATTCGAAAGTTCAAACCCGTCGCCGTAACTACGCGAATGCGATCGGGCGCGGGATTGAAATCGATCGCCCAGCCTTCGCTCGCCGCCGGCAGATCGACCGGCGCAGCACCCGCATCGACCAGCGCGATTTGACTCGCACTACCGATCACGGTCGCAGTACCGGACAGCGGATCCAACAGATAGAGGCTGCCCGTGTTTGCAGTCGCGTTGATGCCGAGCGCGATGAGCTCACCGCTGGCGGGACGAAACTCGATGTCCACCAACACTTCGCCAGCCGTGATCGCACCCACCGTGATCATCGTCGCTGCGTTTGGATTTGTACTCTTGAAACGCCAGACGTGTAGCCCATCGGTCGTCAGCGCGTAGACCGGTAGCGACTGCGTGTTCTGAAGCGCCATGCCCACGCTGTTTGTACCGATGTCGATTGCACCCGAAACCGCGCCAGTCGCCAAGTTGATCTTCGCGAACGAATCCTGACTTGCACCCATCAGGCGCAGCGCGACGAACCCCGTGCCACTCACCGCAGTGTCACTCGTCTGCGCGTCGATGCCGGCAGGGATGTCGAAACCCGCGACATAGATCGTCGCGGGTAGAACCGTCTGCGCGGTCGTTTGCGCGCCGTTGTTCGTCGGTTTCTGGATGTATAGCTTACCCGTCACGTGGTCGACCGTGTACAGCGTCGTTACGGCGGCGTCGAACGCGTTGTTCGTGTACGCACACTCGTCGAGACTCGAGGTCGCACCGTTGATCGCCATGTCGGGTTGGATGCCCGTGGGGGTCGAATCCCCATCGATGAATCCACCGGTGTTTGGGTTGATGCGGAAGTTTTGTCCCTGATTGTTCACGATGCGAACGCGATCGGCGACCGGGTTGAAGTCCATCCCGAACTGCGTGCCGGAAACGCTCACCGGCGAGCTCCCGTCGCTGCCCGTGAACTTCGTCGCCGCACCGAGCGCAAAGCTCAGACCGGTTTCGGAGCTGATCATGTACAGCTGCGCCGTGCCCGCGCTCGCGTTGTAGCCCAAACCGTACAACATGCCATTGTTCGGGCGGCGATCGATCGCGACGAGCTGATCGCCGACGACCAGTCCGGTCACCTGCACCGGTGTTTGCACTTTCGCCGGGTCGAGCGTGCTGAACGCCGCTAGCTGCGAGCCGGTGCGGAGCAGGTTTGCATCGAGTTCCGCGGTGCAGACCGACGGTGAACCAGTGCATTGCCAGCGCGAATCGACCCCACAGGCACTGCAGCCGTCCGCAGCAACCGAGTTCCCGTCGTCACAAGCTTCGCCGTTGTCGAGCGCACCGTTCCCACACAGCTTCGAGCACACGGATGGTTCGCCGCTGCAGCTCCACGACGCTTCGACGTGACACTGCGCGTCGCAGCCGTCGCCGGTTGCAATCCCGTGATCGTCGCAGCGGTCGGCGGCAGTCTCGGCGCCGACGCGCTTGCCATCGCCGCAGCCGGGTTGGCAAGTCGTCGGTTGATCGGTGCTGCAGGACCAGCCTGTCTCGTAAATGCATTCCGCGGTACATCCGTCGCCGTTCGCGTGATTGCCGTCGTCGCAGTCTTCGAGGGCTTCCGCAATTCCGTTTCCGCACTCGCTCGCATCCATGCTCGCATCCATGCTCGCGTCCATGTCGCCCGAGCCGCTGCTGCCGGAGCTCCCACCCGTGCCGGATTTGCCACTACTACCGGCACCCGCGCTCGGGTCACCCTTGCCTGCGCTATCGCTCGCATCTCGAACGTCGCCGGCATCGCGTTCGGGTTTCTCGGTCGTGTCGTCATCGCCACAGGCGGCGAGGCACAACAGCACAGCTGCCGCCATGCGCGGCAACACGGAGCGAGCGAAAGTCATTGGAACCCTCCGTGGACGAGTCTCGCAACACAAACGCATGCTTAGCTAGCGCTGTGAGCGTGTGCGCCGAGCGGGTGCGTGTGTGTATCTCTCAGCGTCGGATCGCGAGCTCAGAGTTAGCCAGGTGAAAGGTTGACCGCAGGCCGACTCGAAGCGGACGCTAGGCCTCACCCGAACCATGTATGACGTGTCGCTTCGGCCGGAAGCCGCGCTGACGGGATCGCTCGATCTCGAGGCGATCATCGCGGCCTTTCCGCCTACCTACACCGTGAAAGGCATGTTCTGCGCACGCTACGCGGCGCTACTCGGCGGCGACTACGCGGCGCTCGCTCCGATGCTGATCGCGCCTGCGCGCGGCGCCAACTACGTCGCATTCAAGGATTACCCCCAGGCTGATTACACGCGGATCGTTGCGACCGCCGCAGCCAAGGTGTTTCCGAAACTACCACTCACTGAGGCCGTGCGCCGTGTCGCACGTGACGACTTTCAAACCTTCGGAACATCGGTTTTCGGCCGGGTTCTGATGACTCTGGTCGGCGACCCTCACACTGCGCTCGCGTATCTACCAGATGCGTATTCGCGCGTCGCGCCCGGCCCGAACGTGTGGACCGAAGACCTCGACGCGCGCACGATCCGACTGGTGTTCCGCCGGCACCGTGGCATCGCCGAATACATGCTCGGACAACTCGAAGGCATCGTGATGACCTTCGATCGAACGCCGATCGTGACAGTGCGCCGGCTCGAACCCGAAACACTGGCGTTCGACGTCGTGTATAAGTGAGCTGTCCGAGCCACGATTCCTGGGGATGGAGCTGACGTGTAAGAAGTTACGTCACACTTCCGGTGTAGGCCGAGCTGAGCGTGTGTGTTGTTAGGCGCGAGCCGTCTGCGCGTTGCCGGCGAAACGAGTGACGCATCGCTTGTTTGCTGAATCTGGATCTTCGATCCTCGAACGGCGACAGACAATTAGGCATTGCCGCGCGCGAGCGAATTTGTCCCTGCGGCTCACAGCGGCGGGTCGCATGACGCGGCCGCCGGTCCGGACCACCAGCTCTCCTGGAGTAGACATCGTGCGGAATGTTTTGAGCTTTTCCGAAACGTCGATATTCGCGCTGGTCTTGTTGTTGGGTTGCAGCAGCGGTGGCGGCGACGATGGTAAGGGTGGCGGCAACGGTGGGGAGAAAGACGGCTCGACCGAAAATCGAGACGGAGGCCCGGAGTCGGACGCCGACGTCGGAGGTGATGGGTCGATCTCAGATGGCTCGGCTGGCGACGATTCGTCGATGCCGCTCGATCCGTGCGAAGTCCTCAGCTGCAATCCCGGCCAGGGCTGCGTCGCTGAATCAGGTTCCGTGCACTGCGTGGACATGAGTTGCGAGCAGCTGAAGTGCGGCGGGACCGAGCGCTGCGACGCGCATCCGCAGGGCGGGCACGTCTGCGCGGACAACACCTGTCAAGGTGACGTCAGCTGCGCGAGCAACTCGTTCTGTAACGCCGGCCTGTGTAAAGCCGACGTGTGCACGGCCGGTGCGCGCCATTGCGATGGTCAAAAGGTTTTCGAGTGTGGTGACAACGGCGGCGCGGATGCGATGCGCTTCATGTGTCAGACCCAGAGCTACTTCTCCAGCATGTGCTCGGCGACGGGCAGCGAAGCGACGTGCACCTGTCAGGACGACTGGGATTGCCCCGCGTTCACGGTGTGTGACAACGGCTTGTGCGAAGGCACCGGCGCCGCTCCCAGCTGCAGCTTGCCCGCGATTCCGTTCTCGGACACACCGCCGACCGTAGAGTTGTTCTGGGGCGGTCCGAACCGAGACAACCCTGCGGCGCACGACGGCACCGCCGCGCAGACGCCGGCGCCATGGCCCGACTTCAGTCAGGTCCTCGACACACCGATCGTCGCGAACCTCGACGACGACAACGGCGATGGCTTGGTGAACGAGCTCGACTTCCCCGAGATCTTGTTCATCACGCACAAAGGCAATAACCCGTGGGCCAACGGCGTGATCCGCGCGATCCACGGTGGTGGCCCGCGCAAAGGCGCCGACTTCTTTGCTCGCTGCGGCGGCGCGAAGTTCTGGACTGAAGGCATGCCGGCTCCGGCAGCTTGTGCGGATGGCGATCCCGATGGCGACTCGGGTGCAGCGATGGCGGTCGGCGATCTGAATAACGACGGTTTGCCTGAGATCGTTTACACGACCGAGAACAATCTGTTCCGCATCCTCGATCACACGGGTGCCCTCCTCTACACGCTCACGAACGCGTACTCGCTCGACGGAGAAGGCGATACGCCGTCGATCGCGAACCTCGACTTCACCGGCTATGCCGAAATCATCCTCGGCCGCAACGTCTACATGCTGGGTGAAGCTCCCGGCGGCGGCATCCGGGTGACACGCATTCTCGTGGGTGGCGCAGCGATGGGCACCAATCAAATCGCAACGATGGCCTGCGTCGCCGACGTCATTCCAGGTACGCCCGGGCTCGAGATCGCGGCAGGCGCCACGCTGTACAAGCTGCCCGCTACGATTCCCGCGTGTGCGACGCCTCCTTGTACCGACGTCGCGCTCGAACCCGTGTGGAACGCCACGACGGTCGTGGGCAACACCGGCATCACCGGCGAAGGTTTTTGCGCCATCGCGGATGTTTGGGGGGCCGACTTCACGATGGCGCCCGGACCCAACAATCGTCCGGACGGCAAACCGGAAGTCGTCCTGATCGACAATGGCGATCTCACGATTCTCGACGGCGCGACTGGCAAG
>Ga0193752_1001605_pt1 | contig 18523 bp, 15 predicted proteins | sample H1c1metaG_FD_144924 | JGI IMG/M metagenome (GOLD analysis project Ga0193752, IMG submission 144924) | Soil microbial communities from a riparian zone of the East river system, Colorado, United States - H1c1 | ecosystem: Environmental > Terrestrial > Soil > Riparian zone | place: USA: East River...
TTAAGTTTTGGGTGGCGTGTCGCTTTGAAAACGTCCGTTGAATGGTTGCGCGATGTGTTGGGCTACGAGTGCCGCGACGTGCAACTGTTGGAGTCAGCGCTGACCCATCGTAGTGCTGGAGGCGCGCATAACGAACGCCTCGAATTTTTGGGCGATGCGGTGCTCAACTGCGTCATCGCCAAACTAGTGTTCAGTGAGTTTGCGGTCGCCGACGAGGGCGATTTGTCGCGTTTCCGGGCAAGTCTGGTAAGCGGGGAGACGTTGGCCGTCGTGGCCGCTGAGCTCGGCGTCGGTGAACGTCTCCACTTGGGGTCGGGCGAATTGAAATCCGGTGGCTTTCGCCGCAAGTCCATTCTTGCGGATGCTCTAGAGGCAGTATTGGGCGCGATTTGCCTGGACGGCGGCTATGATGCAGCCGCAGCGACGATCGAACGGCTTTTCATTCCGCGGTTGGCATCGCTGCCTACGGCAACTGAACTCAAAGATCCCAAGACGCGATTGCAAGAGACATTGCAGGCGCGCTCAATGCCGGTACCGTTGTATCAGGTGGAGTCGGTGATCGGTAAGTCGCACGAGCAACTATTCCGCGTCTCGTGCATTGTCGATGCCTTGAGTTTGGCGACGATTGGCGAAGGCACATCGCGACGAGCCGCCGAACAAGCGGCGGCAAAGCAACTATTGGACGAAATGGCCGCTTTACGGGCCGCATCATGACCGAAGAAATCGAAAGTAACGACCCGCCCGAATCGGACACGCCTATCACCAGCAGGTGCGGATTCGTAGCAATCGTTGGGCGTCCTAACGTCGGCAAGTCAACGCTGCTCAATGCGTTGCTCGGCCGCAAAGTCAGCATCGTCTCGCCGAAGCCGCAAACGACGCGCCATCGAATTCTCGGCATTCTCAATCAGGATGACCGGCAAATCATCTTCGTCGATACGCCTGGATTGCATAGCGACCAACGTCGTGCGATGAATCGCTACATGAATCGTGCTGCGCGGGCGTCGCTTGCGGATGCGGACGTGAATCTATTCGTCGTCGAAGCGCTCGCTTGGACCGACGACGATGCGCAAGTACTCGATTACTTAAAGAACTGCGGGCGGCCGATTGTGCTGATCGTCAATAAGGTCGATACCATCCATCCAAAAGAGCGATTGCTGCCGTACATCCTCGAGATGCAGCGCAAAACAGAGTTCGCCGCCATCGTGCCGCTCTCGGGATTGAAACGTAACGGACTGGATCAATTGCCGCAGTTGGTGTCCGAGCACTTGCCGATTTCGCCGCCGCACTATCCCGTCGAGCAGGTGACCGATCGTAGCGAGCAGTTCCAAGCAACCGAAATCATTCGCGAAAAGCTGACGTGGCGACTGAATCAAGAACTGCCTTACGGTATCACGGTGCAGATCGAGCGATTTGAGGAAGTGGAGGGCAGGCTTCTGATCAATGCCGTGATTTGGGTTGAGCGTGCCGGTCAAAAAGCGATCGTGATTGGGCAAGGCGGCGAGCGCTTAAAAGAAATCGGCCGGGCAGCGCGCTTGGATCTGAATCATATCTTCGACAGATCCGTCCATTTGGAACTGTGGGTCAAGGTGAAAGAGAACTGGTCCGACAGCGAGGCGGCGCTGCGCCAGTTGGGCTTCGAGTAAATGAGCGGCTCCGCGAGCGCCGCGCATCGAGTGCAACTGCAGCCGGCCTATGTGCTGCATCATCGGCCCTATCGCGATACCAGTCGAATCCTTGAATTGTTCACGCGCGATCACGGTCGGATGACTGTCTTTGCGCGCGGCGCGCGAGGCGGCAAGAAAACGGCCGCGTCGCTGACGTCGACGCTGCAGCCATTTCACCGTGTGCTCGTCTCGTTCAGTGGCCGAGGCGATGCCGCGCAACTGACCGGCGCGGAATTCGATGGCGCCTATAGCTCATTGCATAGCGCTCGCACATTAAGCGGCTTCTATCTGAATGAGTTGTTGATGCGGCTGTTCGAGCGGCATGACGCGCATTCCGACGTGTTCGATTTGTACGACGCCACCATTTCGAAATTGAAGGATCCGGCAGCCGACGAGGGCGGTCTGCTGCGTGTTTTCGAGAAACGGTTACTGGAATTGATCGGCTACGGCCTCTCGCTCGATCGCGAGGCGGAGACGGGCGAGGCCGTGCGGGCGGATGCGGTGTATCGATACACGCCGGAACGGGGATTAACGCGACTGGATGGCGTGGCAGAGGGTCCATTGATCTTCAGCGGCGCTACCTTATTGGCGCTTAGCGAGGAAACGCTGGAGGGCGCACAGCGTCACGATGCGCGACGGTTGTTGCGCGCTGCACTGGATCAGTATCTAGCGGGCCGCGAACTGCGGAGCCGCGAAGTGCTCGCGGCACTGCGGCGAATGCGTTAGATTGTTGCCGATGTTTTCAGTATTCACGTCATAGCGCTCGATCTGCTTTATGGGTTCCATTCATCTGGGTGTCAACATCGATCACGTGGCGACGTTGCGTCAAGCTCGCGGCGTAACCTATCCCGATCCCTTGCTGGCCGCACTATTGGCGGAACAATCGGGTGCCGACAGCATCACGCTGCATCTGCGCGAAGATCGTCGCCATATCCAAGATCGCGATGTGCAGCTATTCAAGCAGGCGTTGCAGACGCGAATGAATCTGGAGATGGCGGCCACTGCCGAAATGCTCAAGATCGCGGCGGCCATCCGGCCGCAAGATGTGTGTCTGGTCCCCGAGAAGCGAGCTGAAGTAACAACGGAAGGCGGGCTCGACGTGGCCGGCCAGCGTGCGCAATTGACCGATGCATGCTTGCAGTTGAAGGAGTCGGGGGCGCGCGTGTCGTTATTCATCGATCCGGATCGCAAGCAAATAGAGGCAGCGTTGCAAGTTGGCGCGCCGGTCATTGAACTACATACTGGCGCGTATGCCGAGCATTCTGGCGATGCGCAAACCGAGGAATTGATCCGACTCGTCGAAGCGGCACGTCATGCTCAGTCCCTAGGACTGGTGGTCAATGCAGGCCATGGACTGCACTATCACAACGTGCAGCCGATCGCGGCGATTCGGGAAATCGTAGAGCTCAATATCGGTCACTCAATCGTCGCCCGCTCGGTGTTTGTCGGCTTCGAAGCGGCGGTCCGCGAGATGAAGCGGCTGATGGTGGAAGCTAGACAGAAGTGATGGGTGACTAGTGATTCGTGATTAGTAGTTCGAGACTCGAGATTCGTGACTCGAGATTCTTCAGAATCTGGAATCCGGCCGAGTCCCCAGTCCCATCCCGAATCCCGAATCTCGAATCTCGAATCTCGAATCTCGATCTCCCCCAATCACTAGTCACTAGTCACTAGTCACCCATCACTTTCCGACATGATCCACGGCATCGGCAACGACATCGTCAAGATCGCGCGAATCGCGGCGATGTATGAACGTCACGGTGAGCGGCTGGTGCGCCATATTTTGATGGACGAAGAACGGGTGTCGTTCGCCGGAGAGCGGCGGCCGGCTCGGTTTCTAGCGATGAGATTCGCGGCCAAGGAAGCGATCGTCAAAGCCATGGGGACGGGCTTCGCGGAAGGCATGTGGTTGCGGGACGCCGGCGTCGTCAAGAATGCGCTGGGCCGCCCAGAAGTGATCTGGTCGGAGCGTGGGGTGCAGCTTTGCGAGCGTCTCGGCATAGGCGAGGCGCACGTTACGCTCAGCGACGACGACGGGCTTGTCGTTGCGACAGCCGTATTAATGCGGCGATGAGGGGCATTCGCGCGTTGACCTTCGCTATTCGAGCCGGTACCGTGCGCCGCTCCATTTAGGGCTTTCCATTCATGCACGTCTTTGCCTTCGACATCGAGACTATTCCCGACGTGGAGTTGGGGCGGCGTGTATTCGACTTGCACGACCTCACCGACAAGCAGGTCGGCTACGTCATGCAAACGAAGCGCCGGCAGGAAAGCGGCAGCGACTTTCTGCCCTACGAACAACATCGTATCTGCGCCATTTCCGTGGCGCTGCGCTCGAAGGACACCTTCAAAATTTGGAGCCTAGGCGAACCGGATGCGCCGGAGGCGGAACTGATTCAACGCTTCTTCGACGGTATTGAAAAGTACACGCCGGATTTGGTGTCATGGAACGGCGGCGGCTTCGATTTGCCGGTTCTCCATTATCGCGCTCTTAAGCATGGCATCGCGGCCCCGCGCTACTGGGAAGTGGGCGACGACGATCAGGCCTTCCGTTGGAATAACTACTTGAATCGCTTTCACTGGCGTCACTTGGATCTCATGGATGTCATGTCGGGCTATCAAGCTCGGGCTCGCGCTAGCCTAGAGGACGTCGCCATGCTGCTCAATCTGCCGGGCAAGCTCGGCATGAGCGGCGACAAAGTGTGGGACGCTTATTTGGATGGCGAGATCAAAGCGATTCGCGACTACTGCGAGACAGACGTGCTGAATACGTACCTCATATTCCTGCGCTTCGAGTTGATTCGCGGGCGCATGGATTGGGAGCGCTATACGCAAGAATGTCTCCGCGTACGCGATGCGCTCACGCCCGCGCCGCAAGCACACTTGCAGGAGTTTCTCGCTGCCTGGCCGGAGTCTTCGTTTGCCAAGCCCATGCCGCAGTTGTGAGCCGTCATCTTTCCTTCGTTGCGTACGGCAACCGTGAGCCGCTATGAGTAGGCCCGGTCCACTACGCGATCGTGCGCCCGAGATCGTCACCATCGTCGATTTGTCTCACGAAGGCCGAGGCGTGGCGCGTGTGGAGGGCAAAGCAATATTCGTCGATGACGCCTTGCCGGGTGAAATCGTCGAGATCGTGCGCTTTCGCAGGCAACGCAGCTATGACGAAGCGCGGTTGCAAAAGGTCATTCAAGCGTCGCCGGACCGCGTCCAGCCACACTGCAAGCACTACGGCGTATGCGGCGGCTGCGCTCTGCAACACTTGAGCGCCGAGTCGCAATTGGCGCTCAAGCAAAAACAGATGCTCGAAGAATTGTCGCGTATCGGTCATGTGGAGCCGGAGCATGTGCTGCCGCCACTCAGCGCCGGAAGTTGGAACTACAGACGGCGAGCGCGGCTCGGCGTGCGCTGGGTCTTTAAAAAGGAGAAAACGCTCGTCGGTTTTCGCGAGCGTAACACCAGCTTTATCGCAGAGCTCAAGCGCTGCGAAGTCCTGCGCGCGCCGCTCGATCGGCTCATTGAGCCACTGGGACAATTGATCAGCGGTCTAACTATTCGCGCTCGATTGGCCCAAGTCGAAGCCGCCGTGGCGGACAATGCGACGGCGTTGGTGTTTAGAGTGTTGGATGAACCGACAGCCGAAGATCGCGCCGCAATGCTGAGCTTCGAGTCGACGTACGGCGTGGATGTCTATCTGCAGCCGGGCGGGTACGAAACCATCGCGCCCCTCAGGCCGACCGCGCAGCCGCTTTATTATCGGTTGCCGAAGTTCGATGTGGAGCTACAGTTTGCGCCCTCCGATTTCGTGCAAGTGAACGGCCCCCTGAATGAGGCGATGACGGCGTTGGCAGTGGACCTTCTGCAAGTCGACTCCACGCACACGGTGTTGGATTTGTTTTGCGGTTTGGGGAATTTTTCCCTGCCACTGGCGCGTCATGCGAACAAAGTGCTCGGGCTGGAAGGCGATGCGGGGCTTGTCGCCCGTGCTCGTGCCAATGCGGCTCGCAATGGCATCACGAACGCGGAGTTCATGGCGACCAATTTAATGGCAGAAGACCAAGACGCGCCATGGACACAGGCTCGCTATGACCGAGTGTTGATCGATCCTCCGCGCGCCGGTGCTCGCGAGGTATTGCCAGTCGTGGCCAAGTGCGGCGCGAAGCGGGTAGTGTACGTGTCGTGCCACCCCGGCAGCTTAGCGCGTGACGCAGGCATTCTAGTCAACGACTATGGCTTCAAGCTGCGCGAGGCTGGCATCATGGACATGTTCCCGCAAACAGCGCACGTCGAGTCGATTGCAGTCTTCGAACGTCAGTAACCCATAGAAATTAGGCATGACTCTTGGCCCCCTGATGATTGACGTGGCGGGTACATCGCTGACCAGCGAAGACCGCGACCTGCTGTCGCACCCACTGGTGGGCGGCGTCATTCTGTTCACGCGCAATTTCGTGGAGGTGGAGCAGCTCGCAGGCCTGGTGCGCGAGGTTCGAGCCGTCCGCACGCCCCCTCTGCTGGTCGCGGTCGACCATGAAGGCGGTCGGGTCCAGCGCTTCAGGCAAGGATTCACCGTCCTGCCGTCGATGCGGCTCATCGGGTACCAGTTTCTATTGGATCGCAATGTGGGGCTTGAGCTTGCCCGTCAATGCGGCTGGCTGATGGCGGCGGAGCTGCGGGGAATCGGCGTCGACATCAGCTTTGCGCCCGTTCTGGACCTGGACTATGGCGCCAGCACCGTCATCGGCGATCGAGCCTTTGGCCGAAGCCCCGAGACGGTCGCCGAGTTAGCAATCGCCTTCATGCACGGGATGCGCAATGCGGGAATGGCTGCCACGGCAAAACACTTCCCCGGCCATGGGGCCGTCGTTGCCGACTCGCATGTCGCCTTGCCGGTCGACCGTCGACCGTATGCCGATATGGCGGATGACCTCTTTCCCTATCGCCGATTGATCGATAACGGTCTGTCTGCAGTGATGATGGCGCACGTGGTTTACGCTCAAGTCGACGCTCAGCCTGCGGGTTTCTCAAGTTTATGGATCAAGGAAGAATTGCGTCATAAGTTACGGTTTAGTGGAGCAATTTTCTCCGATGATTTGAACATGGAAGGCGCGAGCATTGCGGGCGATGTGCCGGCAAGAGTGTTGGCCGCTCTGGCTGCCGGATGCGATATGACGCCGGTCTGCAATAACCGGCCTGGTGTCTTGGCGGCACTTGCAACGCTAGACGCGGAAGCCCTCGCCGATCCGGTGAGCCAGCTGCGAGTGGCTCGACTCCACGGCGCCAACGCTCAACTTCGAGAGGAGTTGATGGCGTCCGCCGAATGGAATCGATGCCGGGAGGCCGCGCTTCGCTGCCAGGAAAGGCCGGTTCTAAAGCTCGAAAGCTCCGCGTGAAGTCCTCCTCGCTTGCAGCCGCGAGCGAGTTGCTAAAACTGTGCGCCAGCGCGCCGATATTCCTCGTATGAACGGGAATAGTCCGTCGCTATGGTTGCAGTTATTTTACGTTCACCGCTAGCCCGATCAGCTTCATTCCCAGTCCGTCCTTCCATGCAGACCGATCCGCAAATCCTGCGTACGCTTTTCGACGCGGCGCCCGACGGGGTAATGCTGTGCGATGCCCGGGCTCATGACTACCCGGTTGTCTACGTGAATCCTGCGATGGCGCAGCTCACGGGGTATTCGGTGGAACGCATCCTCGGCCATAACCCTCGGTTTCTGTATGGCGAAGATCGTCACCAAGACTCGCTCGGTCGACTGCGCGCGGCGTTGCGCGACGGGTTGGGATGCCGGGTCATGCTGCGTAATGTTCGAGCCGACGGTACTTTGTTCTTTAACGACGTGACGCTGGTTCCGCTGCGCGACGCTGCGGGTGTCCTTACGCACTTTGCAAGTTTCCATCGCGAAGGCGGCGGTCAGCTTCGTCCCGAGCTAAGCCACGGCGGCCAGGCCGGTGCGGCGATTGCTCGTGCGGAGTTGGCTAAGAGCGAATCAGGCAAGACGGAGGCCGAGAAAGGCGATCCGTCACTCAACACTCAGACCATGCTTGCATACGTCCGTGACGACAAGCTCACCGGGTTGTTGCGTCGTTCGTATTTCGAAGACTTGCTCCAGCGGGACTGGGGTCTTGCGCAGCGCGAATCGCGTCGCGTGACACTCGTAGCTTTCGATCTCGATTTCTTCAGTCAGTACCGCGAAGTATTCGGACGGCAGGGCGCCGATCAATGCTTCCGCCGGATTGCTCGCGTCGTCGCCGGCTGTTTCCGCCGCGCAACCGATATGTGCGCGCGATTCGAAGAAGACCAAGTGATTGCGTTGGCGGTCGGCATGGATGAAGCCGAAGCAACGAAGTTTGTCGAGAACATCCTCGGCCGAGTTCGAGATCTCGCCATTCACCATCCGCGATCCTCGGTGTCGCGATACGTGACCGTGAGTGCCGGGATCGCATCGGCGATCCCAAGTCCGGAGCTCACGAAGGATCAGTTGATCGGTGCAATGCTGGGCGCCGTGCGGCGTGCGAAGGATCTCGGGCGCAATCGCGTGGTGTGCGCGTCGACCTAGGCGCTAGGCCCTAGGCCCTAAGGCGCTAGGCTTGTCTGGAACTGGAGCCGGTATTCTCCGGCCTAGATGCCCTCAATGCCCACAACATTAAGTCGGCATTGGTCGCAAAATCGAATTTTCATTTCTGCCTAGAGCCTAGAGCCTAGAGCCTAGAGCCTAGCGGCTAGGATTTCGGCGTCACCAATACGACGACGCCGAATACCGGATGATCGAAGTAGTGTTTCTCGCCGCTGCGCATCCTACGTTGCTCGCGTAGCACGTAACGTTTGCCGTCGATCGGCGACACAAAACTCAATTCCACCGTCATGTGCAGGTAGCGTCCGCGCACCATCGAAACGGTGCCGGTGACGCCCGCGTTGGGCGGCAGTAGGCTTTCGATCGCGAGCGGCCGTGGGTTGTTCATCGCGAAGCCAGGTTGCGACCAGCCAACATGTGCGAGCGGCATATACGCGCGGCTGCGACGCAGCGAATTCTCCACCGAGTTCAATCTAAACTGAGCCACGCTGGTCGGCTGGATGCTCGACTCGTTGGCTTGCGTAACCGTTACTGCGGCGCCGGTATCGAGCGGCGGAGGCACTTCCTCGCCGTCGGCGACGGCGACGGCAGTCGGTACTTTCGCTTTCGCACGCGCTTCTTCCAACGCCCAATCCTCTTGCGTGAAAGAGGGGTTGTTAACGCGAAATATGACCATCTCGACGTCGAACTGCTGCAGGGTGCTGTCTTGAGCCGGCAGCGATGAGCTGAGCAGCGCGGCGATGAGCGCTAGGGAAACCCCTGCTGTGCGGCCAAGTCGATGAGAGTGCGGCATGCGGCCAGTTTACCAGTCACGAACGATATTGAGGGGTTATTGCTGCGGCCGTTCCGGCGCTGCGCCTAACGCGCCAGTGCCGTCAGCAGTTTTTCGGCCGCCACAAAGCGCTGCTCGTCGCGCTCCAATTTCATGACGAAGCGGATTTTTTGTGCGCCATCGAAACGATGCGTCTTCGAGTTCGCTTGCACAAGCTTAATGAGCGTTCCCGGATCGACTCGAGTCTCTTTTGCAAAGACAACGCTGCCGCCGCCGGGTGCGACATCCAATTTCTGCAGACCTAAGGCTTTCGCCTGCAACTTTAGTTCGGCGATGCGGAAGAGGTTTTTAGCGAAATCCGGCAACAATCCAAAGCGATCGATCATCTCGACCTGAAGCTCGCGTAATTCTTCGACCGTTGGCGCCGCGGAGATTCGCTTGTACAGCGTCAGCCGCAAATGCACGTCGGGCAAGTAGTCGTCAGGCAGCAGCGCCGGGACATGCAGGTTGACCTCCGGTCCTTGATGCATTGGCGCATCCAGGTTGGGTATTTTTCCTTCCTTGATGGCTTTGACCGCGCGCTCCAGCATTTCCATGTACAGAGCGAAGCCGATTTCCTGCATCTGGCCGCTTTGCTCCTCGCCCAGTAACTCGCCCGCGCCGCGAATTTCCAGATCGTGCGTCGCCAACGTGAAACCCGCGCCGAGATCCTCGAGCGATTCGATGGCTTCCAGACGCTTGACCGCGTCGGCCGTCATCACATTACGAGGCGGCGTGAGCAAGTACGCATACGCTTGGTGATGCGAACGGCCGACACGACCGCGTAATTGATGTAGCTGAGCTAATCCCAGTTTGTCGGCGCGATCGATCACGATGGTGTTGGCATTGGGAACGTCGATGCCGCTTTCGACGATCGTAGTGCAAATGAGCAAGTTGCAGCGCTGGTGGTAGAAGTCGAGCATGATTTGCTCGAGTTCTCGCTCGCGCATCTGTCCGTGAGCGATCGCAATGCGCGCTTCCGGGAGTAACTCCGCGAGCGCACTGGCGGTCTTCTGGATGGTCTCGACGCTGTTGTGCAAATAATAGATCTGTCCGCCGCGCCGCAGTTCTCGCAAGCAGGCTTCGCGTATCGTGGCGCCGTCCCATTGCGTCACGAAGGTCTTGATTGCCAATCGCGATGCCGGAGGCGTCGTGATTAACGATAGATCTCGCAAGCCGCCCATCGCCATATTGAGCGTGCGTGGAATCGGCGTAGCGGTAAGGGTCAGCACGTCGACATTTGCGCGCAACTGCTTCAGCTTTTCTTTGTCCTTCACACCGAAGCGATGCTCTTCGTCCAAAATGATGAGGCCTAGATTCTTGAACGTGATGTTGCCTTGAAGAAGGCGATGCGTGCCGACGACGATGTCCACCGAGCCTTCAGTCAATCCTTTGGCTGCGACATCCATTTCCTTCGTTGTTCGAAACCGCGACATCGATTCGACACGGATCGGCCAATCGGCAAAGCGATCGACAAATGTCTGGTAGTGTTGCTGAGCGAGCAATGTAGTGGGCACCAATATAGCCACTTGCCTGCCTGCTTGAACGGCAATGAAAGCAGCGCGAAGCGCGACCTCTGTCTTGCCGAAACCCACATCGCCGCAGACGACGCGATCCATAGGCTTGTCACTGCGTAAGTCGTCCATGACCTGCTGAATGGCTTGCGCTTGGTCAGGCGTCTCTTCGAACGGAAACGTTGCGGCAAAGGCGCGTACGTCGAGCTCGTTCGCACTCAGTGCGACGCCGGGTCGGGCGGCGCGGCGCGAATAGAGATCGAGGAGTTCTGCCGCGGTATCGCGAATGCGTTGCGCGGCTTTGCGTTTCGCTTTTTGCCACGTGTCGGTCCCCAGTTTATGCAGCGGCGCATTCTCCGCCGCGGTGCCGCTGTACCGACTGACCAAATCCAACGCCTGGACAGGCACGTACACCTTATCGCCGTCGGCATATTCGAGCACCAGGAATTCGCCGGGCATTCCGCCCACCTGCATGGCCTTCAATCCTAGATACCGGCCTACACCGTATTCTTCATGCACGACCGGTGCGCCAATGCGAAGGTCGGACAAGTCGCGAATGATTCGATCCGGATCGCGATCGCTGGTGCGCCGGCGCCGGCGTTCTTGTTTGGCGCGTTCGCCGAACAGTTGCTCCTCGGCAATCAGAGCAAGTGGCGGCTCTCTCAGGAATAAGCCGGTCGTGATCGGCGATACGGTAATCGCCAGCGGCATCGAACCGGTGATGAAGCTCTGCCAGCCGTCCACCATCGGCACATCCAGATGCCGACCTCTCAGCAAATCGAGCAACATCTCGCGCCGGCCGGCCGATTCTGCGGCAATCAACGTGCGACCCTCGAAGCCCCGCAGGAAATTATTGAGCTCGCGCGCCGGTTCTTCGCCACGCGGGTCGACTCGAAGATGCGGCACGGCGGCTGTGGCGTAGTTTCGGTGTGGCAGTTTCTCGACCAATGGATCGAGCTCGCGGTGGGCGACGTCGATGCGCGCGAATTCGTCCATCGCCTGCGTGAGTTGCGCGGGATCGAGAAACAATTCCGCCGGCGTGAGAATCGGACGCTCGGTATCGTGCGCGCGTTGTTGGTAGCGCGATTCGATTTCAACCCAAGTGTGCGCCGCCAGTTCATGCCAGTCCGCATCTGTTGCGATCAGCGTGTTGTGCGGCAAATAGTCGAACAACGTGGCGGTTTGGTCGAAGAAGAGCGGCATGTAGTACTCGATGCCGGGTGGCGCGATGCCCGGACCGATATCGCGATAGATCGACATGCGCGTGAGGTCGCCTTCGAAACGCGTGCGGAAGCGTCTCTTGAACGCGCTGACGCCTTCCGGATCCAATGGGAATTCTCGAGCAGGCAGCATTGCGATCTTGTCGACCTTATCGCCCGAGCGCTGCGTCTCGGGGTCGAAGATGCGGATGCTTTCGATCTCATCATCGAAGAGATCGATGCGGAAGGGCGCCGCCGATCCCATAGGGAACAGATCGAGCAATGATCCACGCACCGCGCATTCGCCCGGCATCATTACTTGCGTCGAGTGCGAGTATCCGGCTGCGGTCAGGCGCGCGCGGAACGCGTCGAGGTCGAGCTTTTGCCCTTGCTTGATCGCGAATGCATGTGCGTCGATGTAATGACGCGGCGCCAATCTGTGCAGCAGGGTTTCGAGTTCGACCACAACTATTGCGGCCCGACCTTGCGGCAGCGCCGCCAGTAACTGCAGCCGCTGCGAAACGATATCTGGGTGCGGCGAAAACACATCGTAAGGCAGCGTCTCCCAGCCTGGTAATACGAAGATGGGTAGCGATGCCGGCGCGAAGAATCGGAGTTCGTCTTCAAGACGGCTCAGCTCGCGCGCGTTCGGTGCGACGACCAGCGTGGGTGCGTGCGTTTGAAGCGCAGCATCGGTGATTCGCCATGCTGCGGCGGATCCGTAGAGCTGTCCCCATTTGACGGTCCGCTGGGCGGCGGTGGGAAGGAGAAGTGGACTAATAGCCGAAGAAGTCACGGACGACGAACCTTGGGTTTCAATTTAAGGGACTAAATGAGATCACTCGGAAAGACGCGTGAAGCGTCCCCGAACGGGTGTGGATCGTAGCAGATGAGATAGGCCGGGCGCGTCGTAGGCGGCCTGCGAGCGGGCCTACTGGCTAACCGGTCACAGGCTATCGGTCACAGGCTAACCGGTCTGGTTAGCTGGCCAGAATGAAGGATAGGGTAATGGTCCGACAGACCTACCCGTCAGCTCGCTGGCATTGAGATGAGAGTGGAAGCGACGATTGCCGCGAAAGCCTTGGCTTTCAATCTGGCCAGCTTGCCAGCTGACCGAAGTAACTGGCGTCGCCAGCTACTTCATCACCACTGTATGCAACACCTTGTCATTTTCGAAGAACACAACGTAGCCGGGGTATTCCCAGCGGCTGATCGGTGGTTGTCCGACTGCGGCAACTTCGTTAGTCGGCGCGCCGAACTTGGCTTTGACGGATTCCATCGTTTGGCCGCGTGCCGGGCGTTCGGCGGAAGCGGTCGGTTCTTGAGCGAACGCGACGCCAGTCAAAAGTGTAGCGAGCAAAACAGTTGTGAATTTGGCTTGCATGACGGACTCCTTCGTGAGCTGTCGCGGATAGTCTAAATCGGGTACGCGACCCGTGGGCTTGAATTCATGTCTGCCATTGCCGACTGATCAGTACTGCGACTGACCCGGCCCTATGGCTTTGACAGAATCCAACGTCAAGACTACAGCATCGGTCTCGGGACAGGCGAGGAGTCGTTCGCAAATCCTTGTCGCAGTTCACGAAAAGTTACCTCGGTAATGGAAACCCATTACACTGCGTGCCTTCATGTTTTACCCCTTGCCCCTCTACGTCGGCCTGCGTTACGTACGGACTCGCAGCCGCGGCTTCTTTGTGTCCTTCATCAGCTGGGTCTCAATGCTGGGCGTCTGTCTAGGCGTCGCTGCGTTAATTATCGTGCTGTCCGTCATGAACGGATTGGAGGCCGAAATTCGGGGGCGCATGTTGAGCCTAGCCTCTCACGCAACGCTGTCGGCGGATGCGGCGCACATGCAATCGTGGCAGTCGCTTGCCGAGCGAGCCCGGCAGGTCGAGGGTGTTGCCGGTGTCGCGCCGTTTGTGCAGACGCAGGCCATGATCGGGCGAGGCCTGCAATTGAGCGCAGTGCAAATACGCGGGGTGTTGCCGGGTGAGGAGCCTCAGGTTTCCGAGTTCGGACGCTATCTCAAAGTGGGTCGTCTGGACGATCTCACGCCAGGCAGTCAAAACGTAATCTTAGGCGCCGGTCTCGCCTATGCATTGCAGGCGCGGGTGGGCGATGAGCTAACGGTGTTGGTGCCGCAAGTTCACGCCGAGGGCGACGCTGCGGACAGCGATCTCTTCGAGATCCGGCCGCGCATGCAGACTTTTACGGTGAGCGGCGTTTTCGAGGTGGCGGTACAAGAGCACGACAACGTGCTGGCATTGGTCAACATGGAAGACGCTGCCGCATTAATCGGCGTGCCGGGTGTGCCATCCGGGTTGCGCCTCAAGTTCACCGATATTTTCGCAGCGCCTACCGCTGCGCCCCGTATTGCCGAAGCATTGGCGGGCCCAGGGGTGTTCACCGTCAGCGACTGGGCCAAGGAGAACGCCAGCTATTTTCGTGCGGTGCGCATCGAAAAAACGATGATGACGCTGATTCTCACGCTCATTGTCGCCGTGGCGGCTTTCAACATCGTCGCGGCGTTAGTCATGGTTGTGAATGAAAAGCGTACTGACATCGCCATCTTGCGCACGCTCGGGGTGCCGCGCCGTGGCATTGTCGGCGTGTTCATCACGCAAGGTGTATTGATCGGCTGGATTGGAACCCTGCTCGGCGTGGCGTTAGGTCTGTCGGTGGCGCTAAACGTCGAGACGATCGTTCCGTTCCTCGAGCGCCTGTTGGGATTTCAAATGTTCGACGCGGACATCTTCTATATCTCTGCTGTTCCTTCTGAAGTTCATGCCGGCCAGGTGCTGACGATTGGACTCGTCGCTTTAGTCCTGACTACCTGCTCGACGATTTATCCCGCTCTTCGTGGCGCGGCCACCGAACCTGCTGAAGCGCTGCGATACGAATGATGAAGTGGCCGTATGAGTTCTTCATAGGCGGACGGTATTTGCGCGCGGCGCGCGGCAACCGCTTTGTGTCGTTTATTTCGACAATCTCGATGATCGGCATCGCCGTGGGCGTGATGGTGCTGATCGTCGTTCTCTCCGTCATGAATGGCTTTGAGATCGAGTTGCGCACGCGCATTTTGAGTATGACGTCGCACGCAACGATCAGCGGCTTTGGCGGCAGCATGCGCGATTGGCGCAGCATCGCTGGGCGCGCCGCGACGAATCCCGAAGTGGCGGCCGTTGCGCCTTACATAGAAGGGCAGGCGATGCTAGTCGCCGGCAAGCGCACGAGCGGAGTGCAAGTGTATGGCGTGCTGCCGGATGAAGAGCGCAAGGTGTCGCAGCTGATCGATCACATCAGTTCGGGTAAATTCGATGATCTGCGCGCGGGCGAGTACGGCGTGCTCCTCGGCAGCGAACTCGCAAAAGAACTCCGAGTGCAGGTCGGCGATCGAGTTTCGATGATTGTCCCGCAGGCCACAGTCACCATCGCAGGCGTGATGCCGCGCCTCAAACGATTCAAGGTGGTCGCGATTTTCTCGGCAGGCATGTATGAGTACGATCGCAATCTCGCTTACCTCCACATGGCGGACGCCGCGAAGATCTATCGGATGGCGGACAGCGTGTCCGGCGTCAGGCTGCGATTACACGACTTGTTCAAGGCGCCACGCGTCGCTTTGCAAGTTGCGAACGATTTGGGAACCGGCCCATACGTCAGCGACTGGACGCGCTATCACGAGAATTTTTTCCGCTCCATCGCGCTGATGAAGCGAGTGCTGTTCTTTATTCTGCTGCTCGTCGTCGTCGTGGCCGCTTTCAATATCATTTCTACGTTGGTGATGGTCGTGAAAGACAAGCAGGCCGACATCGCGATCCTGCGAACCTTTGGGGCATCGCCTCGTAGCATTCTGAAAATTTTCATGGCGCAAGGAACCGGAATCGGCGCTATCGGCACTGGGCTAGGCGTGCTGCTGGGTACGCTCCTGTCGTCGAATCTGCAAACGCTCGTTCATCTGCTCGAGAAAATCCTCGGCACGCAGTTTCTCGATGCCAAGGTGTACTTCATGAGCGACCTGCCGGCCGTCGTGCAGTGGCCGGACGCGTTGCAGATCGCCGCAACCGCCTTCGGACTTTGCTGTTTATCGACGCTGTACCCCGCGTGGCGCGCTGCTAGAACTCAACCGGCGCGTGCGTTGCGACACGAGTAAATAAACTTACCGCTATGGCTACTCCAGTTCTCAGCTGCTCGAACCTTGCGAAACACTTCATGCAAGGCGATGTGCGTGTCGATGTGTTGCGCGATGTGAATCTGCAGGTGCAACCCGGCGAACGCATCGCCATCATTGGCGCTTCGGGGTCGGGTAAGACGACGCTGTTGCAGTTGATGGGTGGGCTGGACTTACCCGCGCAAGGCACAGTCGATATCGGCGGTACCGATATCAGCAAAATCTCCGATGAGCAGCGCGGTGAGCTGCGCAATCGCGCGCTGGGTTTCGTCTATCAATTCCATCACCTGCTGCCGGAGTTCACGGCACTCGAGAATGTCGCGATGCCGCTCCTTGTGCGGCGCATGCCTGTCGCACAGGCGCGGGAGCGTGCTGAGTCGCTATTGAAGCGGGTGGGTTTAGGTTCGCGCCTCGAGCATCGACCCAGCCAATTGTCCGGTGGTGAGCGGCAGCGCGCGGCAGTAGCGCGAGCATTGGTGACGCAGCCGCAGTTGGTATTGGCCGACGAACCCACCGGCAACTTGGACGGTGCAAACGCAGCTCAAGTCTTCGATCTCATGTTAGAGCTGAACCGCGAAGTGGGAACAGCTTTGATCATTGTCACACATGCCACGGAATTGGCGTCACGGATGCAGCGGGTGCTGACACTGAAGGACGGAGTCCTTCTCTAGAAAGCGGGTGGCGAGTGGTGACTCGAGACTCGAGACTCGAGATTCGTTCAGAACAAGCGACTTTCGCGTTCTACTCTTTACGAGTCTCTAGTCCCCAGTCTCGAGTCTCGAACCACCCATCACGATTCACCATCGCCGCTACCGATCACTACCGCCACCCGATTCGTAGTCCAGCCGCATTTCTAGGCATTCGCAGACTTTTTCGGTTTCGCGGGCCGTTTCCGCTCGTGGTATTTCATGACCAACGTGATGTGCCACAGGGTACCCAAGATCACGTAACCCAGGATAGCCGCTGCGGCTCCGCATACGACGCAACCCAGTAGGAATGGCTTCCAGATAGGGAGCAATCCGGTGCGCAGCCATTCCCACGACATCTCGAATGCAAATTCGTGGACGCCGATCCCGAGTAAATGGGCGCCGACCCAGTACGACAGGGCGTATTGCGGCACCATCGTAAGGGGGTTCGAAACGAAAACGGTGGCAATAGCAACCGGTAGGTTCACCTGCAGCAGCAGGGCCAACACGGTGATGACCGGCAAATGGACGGGCAATGGAATGAACGACACAAACAGCCCAAGCGCGACTGCGCGCGTCACGCTGGTGCGATGGATCGACCAATACGCTGGATTGGCCAACATTGCGCGAAACGGCCGCATGAACCAGCGGTTGGAAAGCGAGTGGCGCTGGCGCGAAAGGCGCTTGAAAAAGCGGCGTGGCATTCGAGATGGGGGGTTAGGTCGCGGGGCGAATCCTTTATCCGGTGCATTATCCCGTTAACGAGCAGACACAGCCAATGTTTCTTCTTGGGCTGGCGTTTCTGGCCGGACAGTGCGCAATCCATACGCTTCCGGTACTGCCACAATTCAGTTGGCTGGGCCTGCTCGTCGTCTTTGCTGGGTTCTTGCTGGCCTTGCAGCTGCCCGGTTCGCCGAAGCGCCTCGTCGCCGCGCTGATCGTGGGTGTCTCGTGGGCGTGGATGAACGCAGCGTGGCGCTTAGATGACGCGTTGGCGGTGCCGACGCCGCCCGACGCGCCCCACGTGGACGTCGAGCTGACGGGGCGCATTGCGTCGTTAATCGACCTTGAGGCGAGCGGCTCAACGCAGAGTGTGGGCTTCACCGTCGAGGTCATCGATTCTCCATCGCTCCCCTCGCAGATCGATCTCTCTTGGTATGACACCACGGAGTCTCCGCAGCCTGGAGAACTGTGGCATTTCAACGCTAGATTGCGACCGCCGCGCGGGTTTGCGAATCCAGGCGGCGTCGATTACGAGGCGCAACTGTTTCGCTACGACGTTGGCGCCACCGGCTATGTGCGTGCTGGCGATTCCAACTACCGGGTGTCGAAAGCAAGCTGGAGGTTTGCACTCCTTCGCGCGCGCTCGGCAATTGCCGCCGCGCAGGCCCGTGCGGTCCCGCAGTCGTCGATGCTCGGCATCGTGCAAGGATTGTCGGTGGGCGATACGCAGCGTATCCCAGCGGATCAATGGCGCGTTTTTGCCAACACCGGCACTACGCACTTGATGGCAATTTCTGGCTTGCACATTGCGATGGTTGCGGCGTTAGGAGCTTGGATCTGCGGGTGGCTGGCGCGGTTTACTCCATTGCAGCATGGGCGTCGCACCATCCCGGATATCCAGGCGCTCGCTGGGTTGACAACTGCGGTGATCTATTGCGCATTGGCAGGCATGTCTGTGCCAACGCAGCGAACGCTGGTGATGCTGACCGTGAATTTCGCAACGCGTTTACTTCGCAGGCAAGTAAATCTCACGCACGGTTTTGGCGTCGCGCTCATCGGTATTCTCATCGTCGATCCGTTCGCGCCGCTTGCGCCGGGATTCTGGCTGTCGTTCGGAGCAGTTGCAGTGATCTTGTTGGCCAACGGCGGGCGACTTCGCATCCGAAGGGATTCGCCGCTCCGCACGGCGACG